>ERZ1026848.638-NODE-638-length-19597-cov-35.587760_pt1 | contig 19597 bp, 21 predicted proteins | sample MGYA00380154_ERZ1026848 | MGnify/ENA primary metagenome ERZ1026848 (study PRJEB33269, sample SAMEA4719790) | human gut metagenome | biome: human-associated habitat; feature: organic feature; material: feces | place: Cameroon | collected 2013-10 ...
GAAGGTTCAAAGGTTGTTTGCAAAGACTAATTTGAAAGTTCCAGTTTGTCGAACTGATAAAAACCCTTTAGGAACTAAAGGGCGCACTTCTATACTCTCCTAACGGGAGTATCGTGCGTCCTGCGGAGCTTCATTCTCCGTCAGCAGGAGGATACTGCATGACCGAGAATGTTGCGTCACTTCGTTCCGTCAAGGTGGCTACACCCCCTTGCGCTGCTAAAGCGGCTATCCCCTGTGGACTTGCCGCCAGCAAGTTTGAAGATTAGACATAAACAAATCCTCCGCATGGTCTAAGCCATACGGAGGATTAACTGTTTTACGAACACCCGTCTATGGCCAGAGGCGCTTTTTTATAGCTTTTTCGCCGCGATATCGCACAGCCGGAGCCGGACACCGTTTTTCAGCGCCAGCTCGCCGCCCTTTTGCAGCAGCTTGTCCCGGTTCTTGGTGACCAGCTGCACCACCAGCTCGTCCTTTTTCTCCTGCGACATGGTGTTCAGCAGCGTCCGCGCCATGCTCACGGCCATGTTGGTATTTCCCGCCAGCACGTTGCCGAGGATGCCGCCCTTGCCGTCCTTCTCCAGCTTTTCCGCCAGAAGAGGCACCAGCAGCTCCGTCACGCTGTTGTAGTCGATATCGTCAATGAGGATCTTCAGCTCCAGCATAGGCTCACACCTTGGGGCCGGCCGCCGCCACCTCCGGGCTCATGTGGGTGTACTTCCTGAAGTTCTCCGCAAAGCTCTGCGCCAGCTTCTTGCAGCTGGCCTCGTAGGCCGCCTTGTCCTCCCACGTGTTGGCGGGGATCAGCAGCTCAGAGGGCACGCCCTCGATGCTGGTGGGTACCTGCACGCCGAAGGTGGGATCGGTGACAAATTCGCTCTTTTCGATGGCGCCGGTCAGCGCCGCCGTCACCATGGCGCGGGTGTAGCCCAGCTTCATGCGCTTGCCGGTACCGTTCCAGCCGGTGTTGACGAGGTAGACCTTGGCGCCGGCCTTCTCCACCTTCTCCGCCAGCATGGCGGCGTAGACGGAGGGGTCCAGCGGCAGGAACGGCTCGCCGAAGCAGGTGGAGAACGTGGGCACCGGCTCGGTGACGCCGATCTCCGTACCGGCCACCTTGGAGGTGAACCCGGACACAAAGTAGTACATGGCCTGATTCTTATCCAGCTTGCTGATGGGGGGCAGCACGCCGTAGGCGTCCGCCGTCAGGAAGATCACGGTCTTGGGTACGCTGGGGCTCATGCCGGACAGCTCCGCGTTGGGGATATACTCCACGGGATAGCCCACGCGGGAGTTCACCGCCAGTGAGTCGTCGTCAAAATCGAACTCGCGGGTGTCGGGATCCATGACCACATTCTCCACCAGCGCGCCGAAGCGGATGGCGTTGTAGATCTCCGGCTCCCCCTCCGGGCTGAGGTTGATGCACTTGGCGTAGCAGCCGCCCTCGAAGTTGAACACGGAGTCGTCCGCCCAGCCGTGCTCGTCGTCGCCGATGAGCATCCGCTGCGGGTCGGCGGACAGGGTGGTCTTACCGGTGCCGCTGAGGCCGAAGAAGACGGCGCTGTCGCCGTTTTTGCCGATGTTGGCCGAGCAGTGCATGGGGAACACGCCCTGCTTGGGCAGCACATAGTTCATCACGGAGAACACGGATTTCTTGATCTCACCGGCGTACTGGGTGCCGCAGATCACCACCTCGCGGGCCTCGTAGTCCACCAGAATGGCAGCCTCGCTGCGCGTGCCGTCGATCTCCGGAATGCACTTGAAGTTGGGCGCGACAAGGATGGTGTAGTCCTCCCGGAAGTCCTTGAGCTGCTCCGCCGTGGGACGGCGCAGAAGCTGGTGGATGAACAGGTTCTGGCTGGCCAGCTCGTTGACGATGCGGAACGCCTTGGTGTACTTGGGGTCGGCGCCGGCAAAGCCGTCGAAGATGAATATATCTCTCCCCTGCAAATATGCCAGCACCTTGGCGCGGATGGCGTCGAACTTTGCCTTCTCGATGGGGCGGTTCACCTTGCCCCACGCAATATCGTCATGGACGGCCGGGGTGTCCACGATGAACTTATCGTTGGCGCTGCGGCCGGTGTACTTGCCGGTCTTGACCACCAGCGCGCCGGTGTTGGACAGCGTACCCTCGCCGCGGCGCAGCGCGTGCTCCACCAGCTGCGCCGGTGTCAGGTTGCGGTACACAGCGCCGGCGTTTACCAGTCCCAGCTTTTCCAGTCCGTAGGTTTCCATTGCTCGTTCCTCCTGTATCATATCAGTCGTTTTGCTTTGCAGTCACACGCAAATGCAGCAGCGCCTCCAGCACGCCGCCGCCCACCGCCAGCGCCTTGTCCGAGGCGGTGGTACAGTACTCCGGACGGCACCGGGGGTCGACATCGCCGGATTTCATGCCCTTATGCACCGGCGTACCCTCTGGCAGAATACCCCGCACCACGCCGTCGATGGTGCAGCGCATGGGAATACCGTTCACCTCGCCGGCCACATCGCCGGCCTTTACCGCCGCGCCGATATCCAGCAGCTGATGGAACACGCCGTCCGCCGGGGCGCGCAGCACCCGTTCTCCGGCGTAGCCGCCGATGAGTCCGGGGATATTGGTATTGGGCAGGGCGCTGCCGTGATAGATGGCGCGTCCCAGCGTATGGCCGCGCATGGTCTCCACCACCGCGTGGCAGTCCGTCCCGGCGGTGAACCCAGGCCCTATGCCGATGACCACCGGCGCGTCGGTGATGCGCGTACCCAGATTCCGCTTGGCGAGGATGGCGTCCACCACCGCGTCAGGGTGCAGCGCCTCGCGGCACGCGCCATCCGGGTCTGCCAGCACCGGGATCACGCCCTGCGCCAGCAGCGTCTCCGCCTCCGCCGCGTCCGACGCCCGTACCGCCGTTACGTCCTCCACCACCGTTTTCCCCAGCACGATGGCCTGCGAAAAGCACACCGTCCGCCGGATGGCGGTGGGCGCGGGCAAATCGGTCATCACGACCTCCATATGGCTGCGGAACAACCGCAGCGCGATGCCGGTAGCGATATCTCCGGCGCCGCGGATCAAGACTCTCATGCGAAAAACCTCGCCTCCTATATTCAATGGTAGGATAACACTTCACCGGAAAAAGGTCAATCCCCGTTGACGTTTCCTGCTCCTCCTGATAGAATAGCGGTATGGAAACGAAAATGACGTACAACCTATCCTGCCGCCTGTTCACCGACGCCAAATGCTTCGGTCCGGGCGTAGCCCAGCTGCTGCACGCCGTGCGGGAGCTGCATTCGCTGCGCGCTGCGGCGCTGAGCATGGATATGGCCTACTCCAAGGCGTGGACGATCATCAAGAACTCGGAGAAGGCGCTGGGCTTTTCCCTGCTGGACTCCACCACCGGCGGCAAGGGCGGCGGCGGCGCGGCACTGACGCCGGAGGGAGCGCGGCTCCTCCGCGCCTACGACACGTTCTGCTCCCGGCTGCACGACGCGGCGGACGGTCTGTTTCAGGAGGAGTTTGCCCCCTTCCTCTGATACCATCCAGCTTTGTTATTTGACACAGGCGCTCCGGCCAAGATAGCCGGAGCGCCTGTTTTTTCTGTTTGTCCGCCGCGCTTATTCCGCAACGCGGATGGTCGCGTCGCCGCTGACCGTCTCCAGCTTCCACACGCAGTCCGCGCCGACGGTGCTGTCCATGGCGCTGTCAAGCTGGCCGCTGACCGTGCGGAATACCACATCCACCGGCACAGCCGGCTTCTCCGTCAGCATCAGCGTAATGCCGCCGCTGACCGTCTCCACCTCCAACTCCGCGGGCAAGACCTCCAGCGTCAAGCCCACCGTACCGCTGACGGTGTCCGCCTCCAGCTTCCCCGTGCGGACGCTGCCGCTGACAGCGCCGCTGGTGGTGGCCAGAGAGATCTCCCCGGCGTTGGCGGCGCTGACGCTGATGGCGCCGCTGACGCTGGACACATCCAGCTCCTGAAGCGTCAGTGTGTCCTCCTCCGTCAGATCCACGGATACGTCGGCGCTGACCGTATGGATATCCAGCTCGTGCAGCACCATGCTGCGGGGCAGCTTGACCGTCAGGTGTTTTTTCTGCGAGGCGCTGACCGTCAGCGGCTGGGAGAGGATGTCCAACGTGCTGTTGTCCTCGTCCACACACCACTCCATCTTCAGCGCCACATCGCTGCCGTCCATCATCGTCTCCGAAAGCTCGATGCCCTGTCCGTCGTACAGCTCCACCGTGACGAAACCGGACGTCCAATCAATGTTGATGGAGCGGAACCCGTTGAGCTGGACGATATCCACGTTCCCGGCGCTGTATCCCTCATCCGGCTCCACTGAGTCCTCCCCGTCGGTACGGCTCGGCGGGGGCGTCTGTGTGCAGGCGGCCAGCGCCAGCGTCATGACCAGCGCCAGCAGCAGCGCGATGCCTTTTTTTATTTTCATGTGTGTATACCTCATTTCCGCAGTTTTTCCCAGATGGTGACCTGTCCCGTTTCACGGGTGCGGTCCATGTCGATGACCCGCTGGTTCCGGCTGCCCCGGAACTGGAGGGAGATGTCCTTCAGTTCCTTGACGAACCGCCCGTCCACCAGCACGTTGATGCAGGCGAGCATCCCGTCTGTGGCCTCGCACCGGGGATAGCTGCCGTCACGCAGCAGCTCATCGTCCAGACGAAAGCCGGTGAAGCACCAGATGGTCTTGTCCGGGTACTTCTCCCGCACCTCCCGCAAAAGTGGCAGCAGTTCCCGTTGGTTCCGAGGCTCGAAGGGCTCGCCGCCCAGCACGGTCAGGCCGTTGATAAAGGGCTTGTCCAGCTCGGCGAAGATCTCCGCCTTCGTCTCGCCGGTAAAGGGCTTGCCGTAGTCGAAGTCCCACGTCTGGGGCTGGAAGCAGTCCGGGCAGTGGTTGGTGCAGCCGGAGACGAACAGCGTCACCCGCACGCCGATGCCGTTGGCGATATCACATTTTTTCAGTTCTCCGTAGTGCATAGCGGCCTCCTATGGCAGGATCATACCAGAAACCCGCCGATAAATCATGAACAGAGTGAAAAAGGCGGGCGTCTGCCCGCCTTTTTTTGCGTTGCTTTTACAGGTGCAGCACGCGGTCTTTGATCTCCTGCGTGCGGCCCTGGTTCCAGAACTGGGTGCCGATGTAGCCGCAGGTGCGCCGTGCCACGTTCATCTTGTCCTGATCGGTGTTGCCGCACTGGGGGCATTTCCAGATCAGCTTGCCGTCCTGCTCCACGATCTCGATCTCGCCGTCCCAGCCGCACACCTGACAGTAGTCGCTCTTGGTGTTCAGCTCGGCGTAGATGATGTGGTCGTAGATGAACTTCATGACCTCCAGCACCGCGTCCAGATTGTTCTGCATATCCGGCACCTCCACATAGCTGATGGCGCCGCCGGGAGACAGATGCTGGAACTGTGCCTCGAACTCCAGCTTCTTGAACGCGTCGATCGGCTCCGTCACATGGACGTGGTAGCTGTTGGTGACATAGCCTTTGTCGGTGATGCCCTCCACCACGCCGAACCGCTTTTGCAGGCACTTGGCGAACTTATAGGTGGTGGATTCCAGCGGCGTGCCGTACAGGGAGAAGTCGATGTTGTGCTGGGCTTTCCACTTCTTGCAGGCGGCGTTCAGCGCGTTCATGACCTCCAGCGCAAAGGGGGTGGCGCTGGGGTCGGTGTGGGATTTGCCGGTCATATACTTCACGCACTCATACAGGCCCGCATAGCCCAGGGAGATGGTGGAGTAGCCGCCGTACAGCAGCTTGTCGATGGGCTCGCCCTTCTTCAGCCGGGCGCAGGCGCCGTACTGCCACAGGATGGGCGCGGCGTCGGACAGCGTGCCCTTCAGCCGCTCGTGGCGGCACAGCAGCGCCCGGTGGCACAGCTCCATGCGCTCATCGAAGATGCGCCAGAACTTCTCGATATTGCCGCCGGAGCTGAGGGCGATATCCGGCAGGTTCACCGTCACCACGCCCTGATTGAACCGGCCGTAGTACTTTGGCTTGCCGTTCTCGTCCACATAGGGGGTCAGGAAGCTGCGGCAGCCCATGCAGGGGTAGCAGTGACCCTCGCCGTTCTTGTCCACCTTCAGCTCCAGCATCTTCTTCTCGCTGATATAGTCCGGCACCATCCGCTTGGCGGTGCATTTGGCCGCCAGCTCCGTCAGGTACCAGTATTTGCTGTCCTCGTGGATGTTGTCCTCCTCCAGCACATAGATGAGCTTGGGGAACGCCGGCGTGACCCACACGCCCTTCTCGTTCTTCACGCCCTGATACCGCTGGAGCAGCATCTCCTCGATGATGACCGCCAGATCGGCCTTCTCCTGCTGGCTGCGTGCCTCGCCCAGATACATGAACACCGTGATGAACGGCGCCTGTCCGTTGGTGGTCAGCAGCGTCACCACCTGATACTGGATGGTCTGGACGCCGCGGCGGATCTCCTCCCGCAGGCGCTTTTCCGCGATGGCGTTGATCTGATCCTCCGTCACCGCCACGCCCACGGCGTCAAACTCCTCCCGCACGCTGGCGCGGATCTTGTTGCGGCTCACCTGCACAAAGGGCGCCAGATGGGTCAGGGAGATGGACTGGCCGCCGTACTGGTTGCTGGCCACCTGCGCCACGATCTGGGTGGCGATGTTGCAGGCGGTGGCGAAGCTGTGGGGCTTTTCGATGAGCGTACCGGTGATGACGGTGCCGTTTTGCAGCATGTCCTCCAGATTCACCAGATCGCAGTTGTGCATATGCTGGGCGTAGTAATCCGTGTCGTGGAAGTGGATGATGCCCTCGTTGTGGGCCTCCACGATGTCCTGCGGCAGCAGGATGCGGTTGGTGATGTCCCGGCTGACCTCGCCGGCCATATAGTCCCGCTGGGTGGAGTTGACCACCGGGTTCTTGTTGGAGTTCTCCTGCTTGGCCTCCTCGTTGTTGCACTCGATGAGGCTGAGGATCTTGTCGTCGGTGGTGTTGGACTTACGCACCAGCGAGCGGGTATAGCGGTAGGTGATGTAGTGCTTGGCCACCTCAAAGGCGCCGTGGGCCATGATGTAGTGCTCCACCATGTCCTGGATCTCCTCCACGGTGGGGGCGCGGTTCATCTTCTGGCACTGCAGCTCCACGGACTCCGCGATCCGCTGGATCTGCACCGGCGTCATCCGGTCCACCTCCTCCACGGACTCGTTGGCCTTGGTGATGGCGATAATGATCTTGGTAATATCGAAGCCGACCTCGGCGCCGTTTCTCTTTATGATCCTCATAAGGGGTTCCTCCTTCGTTCTCTCCTATCCCTCGCGCCCCATATATCGGGGCGTGTATACACTTTTCTGCCTTATCATACGCTATATCTTGTGTCTTTTCAAGGTGAAAATTCAAAATATAGAGAGGACTGTTGCCAAAAAGCGGCAGAAATTTTTGTGTATCCTGCCCAAAATTATTGTTTGCTGCACAAGATATGGTATTTTTCCAGTGCAAAATGTCGCAACATACGGGCATATTGGTCGACGCCCCTCCTGCTTTCCCCTCTTTTTTGCGCATTTTTTCCCCGCCGGGAAAATCGGCGTTGCACCGGAAAGTCAAATATGGTACAATAGAGCGGTTCTTATAACAAAAACCGCCAACAGCGCCCTACTGAAAGAGAGGAAACGCACCATGCGACCGGATACCCGTTCTCTGCTCCACGGCATCTTCAATCTGATACTGCCGCTCTTCGCCTACGATCTGGCCGGTCTGCTGGTCTTTTCCCTGACGGCAGGTGACTACACGCCGTGGCTCTCTGTCTGGCCCATGCGCATCCTCACCTATCTCCCCTTTCTCTCCGACCTCATCGGCGTGATCGTCGGCGGGGTGCGCTACGCAAGACGCGGCAGGACCCGCGCGCTGCTGGGGATCATCTTCTCCGTGGGCGGCGCGGCGCTGTACTATATGCTCCGCTTCCATCTGGGCTTTACCCTGTTTGGGATGCTGGTCTGATTTTTTACGATAAGGAGGGCGCGGTATGCGGCCTGAATTTATTACAGTGGGCACAGTCGTCAACGCCCACGGCGTCCGCGGCGAGGTGAAGGTGAACCCCGCCGGCTTCGATCCGGCGTTCATCGCCGCCTTCCGCACCCTGTACATCGGCGGAGTGGAGACGAAGGTCTCCGCCGCCCGCGTCCACAAGTCCACTGTGCTGCTGACGCTGCCCGGTGTGGACACCATGGACGATGCGCTGGCGCTGAAGGGCCGCATCGTGGCCATCCGCCGCACCGACGCCCGCCTGCCCGCCGGAGAGTTCTTCGACGAGGAGCTGGAGGGCTGCGCCGTGGTGGACGACGCCACCGGCGAGGAGCTCGGGCGGCTGGACAAGGTGCTGTCCTACCCCGCCCACAAGGTCTATCAGGTGCGGGGCGGCGCCCACGAGTACCTGATCCCCGCCGTACCCGATGTGTTCATCGTCTCCGCCGACCCGGATGCGGAGGTCATCCGCGTCCGCATGATGAAAGGATTGGCCACCGATGAGGATTGATATCATGACCCTGTTCCCCGACGCGGTAGACGCCATGATGAACGCCTCCATCATCGGGCGGGCGCAGGAGCGGGGCTTCGTCACCATCCGTACCCACCAGATCCGGGAGTTCACCACCAACAAGCAGATGCAGGTGGACGATTACCCCTACGGCGGCGGGCGGGGCGCGGTGATGCAGGCCGACCCGCTGTACCGCTGCTGGCAGCATATCTGCGACGAGGCCGGCGGGCGGGTACACACCATCTATATGTCCCCCTGCGGACGGGTGCTGACCCAACAGGTGGCGCGGGAGCTGAAGGCGCAGCACGACCATCTGATCCTGGTCTGCGGCCACTACGAAGGCGTGGATCAGCGGTTTCTGGACGAGTGCGTGGACGAGGAGATCTCCATGGGCGACTTTGTCCTCACCGGCGGTGAGATCCCGGCCATGGCGCTGGCGGACTGCCTGTGCCGCATGGTTCCCGGCGTCCTGCCGGAGGAGAGCTGCTACACCGACGAGAGCCACTGGAACGGCCTTTTGGAGTACCCCCAGTATTCCCGGCCGGAGGAGTGGCACGGCCGCAAGGTGCCGGAGGTGCTGCGCAGCGGACACCACGGCAACGTGGCGGATTGGCGCACGCGGGAGAGCTACAAGCGCACCATGGCGCGGCGTCCCGACCTGTGGGAGAAATTCGATCTGACGCAGGTGCACAGCCGCCACGACAAGAAGGTGCTGGCGCAGGCGCTGGCGGAGTATGAGGCCGCGCAGCAGCCCGCCGCCGAGACGGAGACGGCTACAGAAGCAGAATAAGCGGGAGACGGCGAAAGGCCGTCTCCCTTTTTTGGTTGATTTGGCATTTTTGCCGGAAAACCAACAGTTTTTCCGTTTTCGTTGTTGTAGTTTTCCCAAAGCTCCTGTATAATAAAACGGTAAAAACCGGCAGTATGCTGAAAGTACGAAGGAGGAACACCGAATGAACGAAAAATACAGTGCGCTGTTTACCCCCTGGAAGATCGGCAATGTGGAGATCAAGAACCGTATCGTGCAGCCCTCCATGGGCGGCACGTCTCTGTTCGGCTGGATGGAGCCGTGCCATTTCGATAAGGAGGCCGCCTACCACATCCTGAACCGCGCCCAGAACAACGTGGGTCTGGTGCTGCCGGGTATGCAGTGCGTTCGCGACGCCATGGGCGGACGCTGGCTCTACCAGAATAAGAAGATGTTCAAGGATCTGGCGGAGTGGCTGCCGGAGTTCCACAAGACCGGCTCCAAGCTGTTCATCCAGCTGGCCGCCGGTATGGGCCGCTCCATGGCCATCAACGAGCTGATGGTGAAGATGCTGCAAAACAAGGCCTTCGGCGCGGTAAGCAAGCCCTTCATCGACATCGACTACATCACTGCCTCCGCCTCCGCCACCCCCAACCGCTGGTATCCGGAGATCAAGTCCCGCCCCCTGACGGTAGACGAGATCCACGAGATGGTGGACGCCTTCGCCAAGACCGCCAAGCTGCTGCAGGACGCCGGCGTGGACGGTGTGGAGATCCATGCGGTCCACGAGGGCTACCTGCTGGATCAGTTCACCATCGCCAACATGAACTACCGTACCGACGAGTACGGCGGCTCCTTCGAGAACCGCTATCGCTTCCCCGTGGAGATCGTACAGGCCATCAAGGCCGTCTGCGGCAAGGACTTCCCGGTGGCGCTGCGCTACTCCGTGGTGTCCAAGACCAAGGGCTTCTGTCAGGGCGCCGTCCCCGGCGAGGAGTTCACCGAGTTCGGCCGCGATATGGCGGAGTCCGAGCGCGCCATCAAGTACCTGGAGGACGCGGGCTACGATATGTTCGACTGCGATAACGGCACCTACGACGCGTGGTACTGGGCGCATCCGCCGGTCTATATGCCGGAGAACTGCAACCTGCCGGAGGTGGAGCATATCAAGAACTTCACCACCAAGCCGGTGGTCTGCGCCGGTAAGATGGATCCCGCCAAGGCCGCCGAGGAGATCGCCGCCGGCCGTCTGGACGCCGTGGGCATCGCCCGCCAGAATCTGGTGGACCCCGAGTGGGTCAACAAGATCATCGAGGACCGGGTGGAGGACATCAAGCCCTGCATCAACTGCCACAACGCCTGCTTCAGCTTCAACAAGTCCGAAGGCACGCCCAATATGCAGCCCCTGAACGACTCCCTGCATCTGGCGCGCTGCGCCCTGACTCCCTCCACCATGCAGCACAACAAGTACAAGATCGTCCCCGCCAGAAAGCCCAAGAAGGTGGCGATCATCGGCGGCGGCATCGGCGGCATGGAGTGCGCGCTGGTGCTGAAGAAGCGCGGTCACACCCCCGTGATCTTCGAGAAGTCCGGCGAGCTGGGCGGTCTGTATATCACCGCTGCCGCCATGAGCTTCAAGGAGGCTGACAAGGCGCTGCTGCGCTGGTACGAGCGGGAGCTGAAGAAGAACAACATCGAGGTGCGCTTCCACATGGAGATCAACGCCCCCGCCACGCTGCGCCGGGAGTTCGACGAGGTCATCGTCTGCACCGGCTCCGCCCCCAAGACCCTGCCGGTGAAGGGCTTCAACAAGACCATCAACTTCACCCAGCTCCTGCTGAATCAGGTGGACGCCGGTGACCGCATCGTGTTCTTCGGCGGCGGCCAGTCCTCCTGCGAGGCGGCCTATGAGATGGTGCTGCAGGGCCGTCATCCCATCATTGTGGAGTATGCCAACGACCTGATCGCCACCCCCGGCACCTGCCTTGCCAACGCCTCCTTCCTCCGGGAGATGCTGGCGTTCAAGAAGGTGCCTGTCTACCTGAATTCCACCATCACCGAGATCGGTGACGGCTTCGTCATGGTCAAGGGCAAGGACGGCCAGACCCAGCGCATCGACTGCGACAGCGTGGTCAACGGCATCGGCTTCGTTCCCGCGCCCATCGCGCCGGATGATAAGAAGGTACACCGTGTAGGTACCTGCGAGAAGTGGGGCAACCTGCGCAACGTCATCTGGGGCGCATGGGATGTCTGCATGAATATCTGATCAGACAAACAGCAGCCCCGCTCCTGACGGAGCGGGGCTGCTGTCGATCCGCGCCTTTGCGCCGGGCAGTCCGATGAAAAAAGCTGCCCTGACAATCCGTCGTCAGGGCAGCTTTTCTGTTTTTATTTACCGGAAGATCTCGCCGCTGGTGGGGTTGCCCGCCGCCTGAGACTCGTCGGTGTCGATGTGCATGGTGGTGGCGCCGTCCTTGTTGACGCGAACGACCACGTCGTCGAAGATCAGCTTACGGCCCTCGCCGCCGCAGGCCACGCGGATGATATCCTTATCCTTGACGCCCAGCTCGGCAGCGTCCTTCTCCAGGATGTGCAGGTGGCGCTTGGCCACGATGACGCCCTCGGTCAGCTCCACCTCGCCGGCAGGCCCGATGAGCTTGCAGGCGCCGGAGCCCTTGACGTCGCCGCTCTCGCGGACAGGCGCGTCGATGCCCAGCGTGCGGGCGTCGGTGGCGGAGACCTCCACCTGATCGGCCTTGCGGACGGGGCCGAGGATGGACACATTGGCCATCTCCTTTTTGGGGCCGACGATGGTCAGGCGCTCGTTGCAGGCGTACTGGCCGGGGTAGGACAGGGGCTTGCGGATCGTCAGCTCATAGCCCTTGCCGAACAGCTTCTCCACCGTCTCCTGGGTCAGATGGATGTGACGGGCGGAAGTCTCGATCATGAAACTCATAGTAGATCTCTCCTTTGTTTTTTGTTGCAGTGTGATATTATTGTTCCCGCGGAGGGAATTCTTCCTTTTCCGATACACGGCGCAGCTCCGTGACGTTGCCGATGTAGAAGTATAGCCTGCCGGACGGCACGATCTCGCCGGTGACGGACACAAAATCGCCGGGGCGCAGGGTCTTTGCCTCCGCCATGGCCTCCTCGTTGCCGTCGAAATGGATCAGCAGGCCGAAGCCCGTATCGCCGTGGCCGTCCAGATTCAGATGCCACCACGGGAAGCGCAGCGTCACCGTGCGCCCGGCGTACTTCCCCTGCTGGCCGTGGGTATACTCGGCCTTCACATGGTCAAAGGACAGCGGCACCAGCTCGCCGTCGGGCATATGGAAATACAGCCCGCCGTACAGACGGCCCAGCCGCTTTTCGCGGTTGCTCTTCCGGCTGACCATCAGCATTCCCATCAGCACCACCAGCGCCACACCGTACAGGCCCTGGCCCTTGACCAGGCACCAGATACATGCCAGAATGCCCGACACCAGAATGATGCGGTTGATCACGTCCTGACCCAGCCAGATCTCTTTCAGCTTTCTCATGCACGTTCTCCTTTTCTCTGTTTCCAACTTTGCTATTCTATCACATAGCCATCACTTATGCAAGCGCTAAACCCCGCCAAAAACCGCAAATTTGCCCTTGCATTCTCCCTGTTTCTTGGTATAATCATGGCAGATAGAATGTTGGCTAATATCGTGATTTTCTAATAGGAGGCGTATATGTCGGTCAAGCTCGAATTGTATCGTGTCTTTAAAGAAGTGGCTGAGGTAGGCAACATCACCGCCGCGGCGCAGGCACTGTATATCTCCCAGTCCGCGGTGAGCCAGTCCATCAAGCAGCTGGAGAACGATCTGCAGACCCGGCTGTTCTCCCGGAACTCCCGGGGCGTCACGTTGACGGCGGAGGGAAAAATGCTCTATGAGTACGTCCGCAGCGCCATGGGCCTGCTGGAGACCGGCGAGGAGAAGCTGTCCCAGACCCGCGAGCTGCAAATGGGCCAGCTGGTCATCGGCGCCAGCGACACCGTTACCAGCCAGTTCCTGCTCCCCTATCTGGACGGCTTCCACCGGGAGCATCCCGCCATCCATATCCAGATCATCTCCGGCCGCAGCCACAAGGTGCTGGGTCTGCTGCGCTCCGGCAAGGTGGACATCGCCTTTGCCAGCACCCCCACGGATATGACGTCGCTGGATGCATACCCCTGCTTCCCCACCCATTCCATCTTCGTAGCGGGCAACGACTATCCCTGCGACTTTGACCATGTCTACTCGCTGGAGGAGATCTCCACCTTCCCCCTGATCCTGCTGGAGCGCAAGGCGTCCAGCCGCCTGTATCTGGAGCGGTTCTTCCTCCAGAACGGCCTGCGCCTGAATCCGGAGATCGAGCTGGGTGCCCGCAGTCTGCTGGTGGATCTGGCCGCCATCGGCTTCGGCGTGGCCGGCGTAACGGAGGAATTTGTGACCCGCGAGCTGGACAGCGGCCGCCTGCGCCGGCTCAAGACCTCGTTCCAGATCCCGCCCCGCTCCGTGGATATGTGTATGCTGCGGGACGTGCCGCAGACCGCCGCGGCGGAGCGCTTTGCGGAGTTTGTCAAACAGAGCTTATCGGAGAAATAAGTCCAGCTTTTCCTCCGGTAAAACCTACAAAAAAGGACAAAAAGCACCGGGATATTCTGCATTTTTCCCTGTTGCTTTTCTGTTAAAAATCGGGCAGTATAAAGCAGTATAAAACTAATACTTTTGAGAGGAAGTGGTGACCATGCAGCAGCTTAAGGATCGCATCCAGCGGGAGGGGCGTGTTCTCCCCGGAAATATCATCAAGGTGGATGGTTTTCTGAATCACCGCGTAGATACCGCTCTGATGAGCGATATGGCAGACGAGTTCGCCAAGTATTTCGATGTGAAGGATATCACGATGGTGCTCACCGCCGAGGCGAGCGGTATCGCTTTGGCTACGATCTGCGCCCAGCGATATGGTGTCCCCATGGTGTTCGCCAAGAAGGCCAAGAGCGACAACATCGAGGGCGGTCTGTACCAGAGCGATATTTTTTCCTACACCTATAAGAAGAAAGTGACCCTGCTGGTTTCTCAGGATTGGATCAACTCCAATGACCGTGTGCTCATCATCGATGACTTCATGGCCAAGGGCTACGCCATGCGCGGCCTCATCGACATCGTGAACAAGGCCGGTGCCACGCTGGTCGGCATCGGCGTCGCCGTGGAGAAGGGCTTCCAGGACGGCGGCGACAGCCTGCGCCGCGAGGGATATCCCATCCACTCTCTGGCCATCATCGACGAGGCCGATGAGCATCACATCCGCTTCCGGGAGGGTACCTGATATGAAGAAAGTCCTTGTGTTGGATTTTGGCGGACAGTATAACCTGCTGGTGGCCCGCCGTGTCCGTGAGTGCGGCGTGTACTGTGAGATCAAGTCCTTCCGCATCTCCATGGATGAGGTGCGCGCCTTTGCGCCTGACGCATTGGTCTTCACCGGCGGCCCCGCCACCGTGTTCGAGCCGAAGGCCCCCATGGTGGACAAGGCCCTGTTCGAGCTGGGTATCCCCGTGCTGGGCATCTGCTACGGCCAGCAGCTGATGATGCATCTGCTGGGCGGCCAGTGCCGCAAGGCCGAGACCCGCGAGTACGGCAAGATCCAGCTGACCCACGGCGCTTCCCCCCTGTTTGAGGGCGTTCCCGAGACGTCCGTGTGCTGGATGAGCCACGGCGTGGAGGTGGAGCATCTGGCGCCCGGCTTTACCGCCATTGCCCATACCGGCGGCTGCCAGCACGCCGCCGTCTGCTGCGCTGAGAAGAACCTGTACGGCGTACAGTTCCACCCCGAGGTGCTCCACACCGAGTACGGCAAGGAGATCCTCCAGAACTTCCTGTACCGCATCTGCGGCTTCCGTCCCGAGTGGTCTATGGCCTCCTATCTGGAGGACGCCGTGGCCGAGTGCCGCCGTCAGATCGGCGATGGCCGCGTGCTGCTGGCGCTCTCCGGCGGCGTGGACAGCTCCGTGGCTGCCGCCCTGCTCCAGCGGGCCGTCGGCGACCAGCTGACCTGCATCTTCGTGGATCACGGCCTGCTGCGTAAGGACGAGGGCGATCAGGTGGAGCACGTTATGAAGAACCAGTTCCACGTGGATGTCCGCCGCGTCAACGCCGGGCCTCGCTTCCTTGGTAAGCTGGCCGGCGTCACCGATCCCGAGCGCAAGCGCAAGATCATCGGTGAGGAGTTCATCCGCGTCTTTGAGGAGGAGGCCAAGAAGATCGGCGCCGTGGACTTCCTGGCGCAGGGCACCATCTACCCCGACGTGGTGGAGTCCGGTCTGGGCGGCGAGTCCACCGTCATCAAGAGCCACCACAACGTGGGCGGTCTGCCCGACTGCGTGGACTTCAAGGAGATCGTCGAGCCGCTGCGCCGCCTGTTCAAGGATGAGGTGCGCCAGCTGGGTACCGAGCTGGGTCTGCCCGACGAGCTGGTGTGGCGTCAGCCCTTCCCCGGCCCCGGTCTGGCCATCCGCGTGATCGGCGAGATCACCGAGGAGAAGCTGTCCATCCTGCGGGATGCCGACGCCATCTTCCGTGAGGAGATGAAGCTGGCGGGTCTGGACCGCACCACCAGCCAGTTCTTCGCCGTGCTCACCGATCTGCGCAGTGTGGGCGTCATGGGCGACGAGCGCACCTACGACTACACGCTGGCACTGCGGGCGGTACAGTCCCAAGACTTCATGACCGCCACATGGTCCCGCCTGCCCTACGAGCTGCTGGATAAGGTCTCCGGCCGCATCGTGGGTGAGGTCAAGCACATCAACCGCATCTGCTACGACATCACCTCCAAGCCCCCCGCCACCGTGGAGTGGGAATAAATATTTAGTGTTTTCTGAATCCTGAAAAGCGTTGGTAATACAGCGTTTTTCAGGATTTTTCTTTTTTAGCGGCTACAAATTGGCTACATTTGCAGCGATTTTTGTAGCCAGAGGCTCACGGCATAATGCCGTCAAGCTGTCTGGCTACCTCCACCTGCTTGTTGGGGTACAGGTGACTGTACGTGTCCATCGTTGTCTGTACCTTTTCATGTCCGAGCCGCTCCGCGATCAGCAGCGGAGAGAAACCCATCTCCACCAGCAGGCTGGCGTGACTGTGTCGAATGTCATGCACCCGTATCCGCTTCACGCCCGAAGCCTTGCAGCCATACTCCATTTCGTGGTATAGAAAGCTCTTGGTGTAGGGAAAGAGCCGGTCGTCCTTTTGCAGCCCGTAGCAATGGGACATATACTCCTGCAAACAGGTGCAAAGACCGTCGGGAATGGGGAGGGTACGGTTGCTCTTGGGCGTTTTCGGCGTGGTGATGATGTCCTCTCTGCCGAGGCGCTGATAGCTCTTGTTTACCGTCAGGGTTTTCTTTTCAAAGTCGATGTCCGACGGCGTAAGCGCCAGCAGCTCTCCCTCACGGATTCCGGTGAAGTACAAGGTCATAAATACCGCGTAGCTGGCAGGCCGGTCTTTCATAACCTCAATGAATGTCTGAAACTCCTGCCTTGTCCAGAACAGCATCTCATCGGCGTGTTTCTTACCCATACTTCCCGCTTTGTGGCATGGGTTCTCTTTCAGTCCATAATACTTGACTGCGTAGTTGAAAATTGCCGTGAGTTGGTTGTTGATGCATTTGAGATAAGTTTGGGAGTAGGGCTTGCCGCTTTCATCGCGGTAGCAGGTCAGAGAGTTCTGCCACTGGCGCACATGGGTAGGCTTGATCTCGTTTAGCGGGATTTTCTTGAAGAAAGGCGTCACCTTCAGGTCGATCAGCCATTTCTTGCTGGCAACGGTTGAGGGCTTGAGGCGGTGCTCCATATCCTTGACATACAGAGAGATGAAGTCACCGAAGGTCATGCCGAGGCTGCCCGTGGATTGGCTGATAAAGTCACGTTCCCATTGCAGGGCTTCCTTCTTGGTGGCAAAACCACGCTTCTTCTTGTGGATGGTCTTGCCCGTCCAGTCCGTCACGCGGATCTGGGACATCCAGCGACCGGTGTCGCCGTCTTTTGTTACTGACATTTTTACCTCCTTCCCTCAAGAATCAGGCTTTGATCAGGTTATTCACTCGTTACTCTCGCTTTTACCATATTCCTTTTCCAGAAGCTCCGTTCGTCTTGCAATCAGTTCGTCACGGTCAAGTTCTTCTGGCTCTGTGCATTTGACTGCGTTCGCGGCGTAATATGCCAAAGTCTGCTCCTTCCAGCGCTTATATGCTGCCTGCGTGGAGTTATAGGCGCGAAGCTCGCTGCGCTCATCCTCCCATTGTTCAAGAAAGAGGCACATATCCGCGTTGAACTCCGCCGTGCTCTTTCCATCAAAGGAAATCGAGCACTCCCATTGCTTGCTGCGGGGCGGCTTCTGCACATTGATCTTGAAGTCGATGCCCTCTACCGTTTCCAGCTTAAAGAGGAAGTCCATCACGTCGGCAAGCGTCCTGATCTGTGTCGTGCTGGATTCATACCCAAGAATATAGGTTGAGGTCGTGTCCAGCAGGTCTGCGATCTGATTGACAACGGCAATCGACACTTCAATCTCTCCGGTTTCGTACTTCTGTACGGTGCGGAGGGATTTTTTCAGCATTTGTGCCAGCTCGGTCTGGTTCAGCCCTTTGCGTTTTCGGAGCTGCTTGATTCTCTGCCCAATGGCGGGATAATCGAAATTGTCCATGTCTGATTCACCTCATCCATATCATATCACAGAATAAAGCGAATTGCAAGTACATATTTTTATTTTCTAAAGGCTTGACAGATGTATCTTGTGTGCGTATAATAAAATATGTACTCAGGGTGCGTATTTCGGAGAGACTTGGGAAAGGAGCGTGAACAAAAGATGCGCAGACCGAGGAAAATCACATTGAAACAGGAGGTACTATGAGAGCACAGTTTATCACAGCGTCAGAGGTGGCGGAGATCATGGGCATCAGCCGCAGCAAGGCGTATCAGATCGTCCGGGAAATGAACAGGGAACTGAAATCCCAAGGCTATCTGACCGTTGCCGGAAAATGCCCCGCCCAGTATTTCAAGCAGAAGTTCTACGGCTTCCAGATTCCCGGAGGTGAGCGCAATGACGGAAAATGAGAAAACGACCGCCCTCATCCCATCTGTTGGAGCAGATGGAGGGCAGCCGCCTCACAATTCAACCTACCAGAGCATACCACATGAAACCTGCGAAAGCAATCCCCCGGAGGAAAATATTGAGGAAATGCGTGAGAGAATCCGGCGCATGAACGATCCGCATTATCTTCATACGGTTTCCATGACAGAGCTGTATCAGACCGCCTACAAGAGCAGACCGCCCGTCATAGACGGTCTGCTCTACTCCGGGGCATATATCCTCGCAGGAGCGCCCAAAATCGGAAAATCATTTCTGGTAGCGCAGCTTGCCTACCATGTCAGCACAGGGCAAAGGCTGTGGGGCTATGAAGTCCATCAGGGTACGGTTCTGTACCTTGCACTGGAGGATGATTTCCAGAGAATCCAGAGCCGGATGTTTATGATGTACGGCGTGGCGGATACCGACAGCCTGCATTTTGCAACGGCAGCAAACAAAATCGGAAACGGTCTTGACGAGCAGCTTGAGAATTTCATAAAGGAACACCCCGATACGAAGCTGGTTATCATTGACACCATGCAGAAGATTCGGGAGGCCGGAGGTGAGGCTTACAGCTACGCCAGCGACTATGAGATCATCGGCAAGCTCAAGCGTTTTGCAGACAGGCACAGCATTTGCATCGTTACCGTCCATCACACAAGAAAACAGCCAGCCGGGGACAGCTTTGAAACGATCTCCGGCACAACAGGACTTCTCGGTTGTGCAGACGGAGCACTCCTGATGCAGAAGAAGAAACGGACAGCATTGGAGGCCACGGTCGATGCGGTGGGGCGAGATCAACAGGATCAGATTCTATATCTGAAAAAAGATGCCGGCACGCAGATATGGAGCCTTGAACGGACAGAGAACGAGCCGTATCAGGAGCCGCCCGACCCGGTATTGGATACGGTTTCCCAGCTTGTTTCCTCCGAAAGCAGAGAATGGACAGGCAGTCCGACCGAGCTTGCGGAAGCGGTGAATACAGGCATGGCGGCAAATGCCCTCACCAAATACCTGAACGCTAAATCCGGCAGGCTGCTGGACGAGTACCATGTGAGGTATGAGAACAGGGCCAAACACTTCGGGCGGCAGGTGAAGCTCACCTATATGATAATTGACAATGCGGATAGGAAAGGATAGGAAAATGAAAAGCGTACAAATCCCCTATGATCTGTTCATCGATCTCGCCATGTACCATCTGCGGGGCGAGGATGATTTTGAAGAAGAAATCCGGCAGG
>ERZ1026848.652-NODE-652-length-19362-cov-38.375563_pt1 | contig 19362 bp, 16 predicted proteins | sample MGYA00380154_ERZ1026848 | MGnify/ENA primary metagenome ERZ1026848 (study PRJEB33269, sample SAMEA4719790) | human gut metagenome | biome: human-associated habitat; feature: organic feature; material: feces | place: Cameroon | collected 2013-10 ...
CTGGTGGGCTTCCCCAACGTGGGCAAGTCCACGCTGCTCAGCGTGGTCAGCAAGGCCCACCCCAAGATCGCCAATTACCACTTCACCACCCTGTACCCCAATCTGGGCGTGGTATACGTGGATGAGGGCGTCAGCTTCGTCATGGCGGATATCCCCGGCATCATCGAGGGCGCCAGTGAGGGCGCCGGACTGGGTCACGACTTCCTGCGGCACATCGACCGCTGCCGTCTGCTGGTGCATCTGGTGGACGTGTCCGGCAGCGAGGGCCGCGACCCCATCGCGGACTTTGACGCCATCAACGCCGAGCTGCGGGAGTACAGCCCGGAGCTGGCCACCCGTCCCCAGATCGCCGTGGCCAACAAGACCGACCTGCTGGCGGACACGGAGCAGCTGGACGCCTTCCGCGCCCATGTGGAGGGTCTGGGCTACGAGTTCTTCGCCATGTCCGCCGCCACCCATCAGGGTACGCGGGAGCTGGTGCAGCGCATCAGCCAGCGGCTCAGCGAGCTGCCGCCGGTGACGGTGTACGAGCCGGAATATGTCCCCAAGCCGCCGGTCATCGACACCACCGAGCCGCTGCACATCGAGCGGGAGGACAACACCTGGCTGGTGGAGGGGCCGTGGCTCCAGCGGCTCATGGGCAACATCAACTTCTCCGACTACGAGAGCCGGATGTACTTCGACAAGATGCTGCGCCAGAGCGGTCTGTTCGACACACTGGAGGACATGGGCATTCAGGACGGCGACATCGTCAGCATGTACGATCTGGAGTTCGAATATCAGCAGTAACGCAAAAAGAGGATGGCAGCAGCCATCCTCTTTTTTTATGCAGCTTTGCAGGAGCAGTTGGGTTATTGCGACGGCGCAGCAGAAAATGCAAGCTCCGCCGACCGGTCACAGAACACCGTTACCCGCGACTTGCCGCCCTTGGTGCAGGTGTAGAGGACGAGGTCATAGCCGCTGTTCTGTACGGCATCTACCTCCTCCGGATCCAGCGTCTCGAGCTTCCCCACCGCGTAGGTGTTGACGATCCCCTCCATGTCCGTAAAGGTGACCGTATCGCCCTCAGACAGCTCCTTCAGCCGCCCGAAGTGGTTCCCGTAGTTGTGCGCGGCGATCACCAGATCGTCCGTGCGGGAGGAACCAAACTGGCGGCAGGGCGCCAATCTCAGGCGCGCATAGTCCGAATCCGCCATGACCGGCAGCTTCAGCCCCAGCGAGGGGATCGTAAGATAGCCCACATACTCGTAGTCGCTGAGCATGACCACCGGCATCTCCGGGTCAAGCTCCTCCTGAGACGGGGGCTCCTTGTCCTTCGCGTCGTTGGACGGAATGGCCGCTTCCACGTTTGCCAGCAGGCTCTCGGCTTCCTGCCCGGCACGCGCATCCTCGCGGCGGTTATACAAGAGCAGGAGCAGTGCTGATATAATCAGCACTGCTCCCATTGCTACGATGGCAATGCCAAGTTTTTTAGGCATTGCTCCGCTTCTTCTTCAGCAGCATTGCCCCGCCGAGAGCAACAAGGACAAGTCCTGCACCGCCGAGCACCCAGATCGGCCAGTTGAGCTGACCGGTCTGAAGCAGGCCGGGCGAGTTGGTGATGGTCACAACACCGTTGCTGACACTGTAGGACGGCACATACCCCTTGGGGATGTTCGTCTCAAGAACCTGCCAGTTGCCGAGGGCGCTGGGGTCACGCCAGGAATACGTCCAGTTATTCCACTCGCCCAAGCGCACGCTGTCGTAGACCATGTTGCCGTTATACAGCGTCACCGTCACGGAATCGGGGCGATCCTTCCCGGCATCGTTCTTCCAGACCTTATGAACGGTGATATCCAACGCATTGTCGGGATCCTGCGGCGGGTAGGAGGTTCTCTCGTTGGTGATGGTCGTCAGGGTACCCACCGTGTCATAGACCGCCTCGTATCCCTTCGGCGTCTCCGCCTCTACCACCGTCCACTTGTACTTATCCCGCAGGCCGTCAAAGGTGTACGCCCAGTTGTTCTCGGCGTTCAGCACCTGCGTTTTCTCTACCTTGCCGTCCTTCAGCAGGTTCACGGTGACGAAGCCGCCCTCATGACGGTCGTTGCCGTTGGACCAGACCTTACGCACGGAGAGCTGCGTCTCGTTAAACGCCTCCACATGGAACACCCAGTCCACCTCGCCTACGCGGTTGGCAAACTTATTGTCCAGATCCAGGGGAACACTCAGCTCCACCCGCAGCTGGGCGGTATCGCCGGTGCGGAAGGTGCCGAGGAACTGGTTCTCCTTCAGGCCGTCCAGCTTGTCGGGAGTGGCCTCATAGATCAGCTCCTTGCCGTTCCACACCTTCATGGACAGCTGGGAGAGGAACTCCGCCACGTCGGCGGCGGTCGTCTCCGCAGCCACCGCGGGGCTCAGCGGGTTGGCAGTCTCATCGTGGGGCACAGCCCGCATGTAGAGATCCACCATGTCACAGTCCGTGGCGGAATTGGTGAAGGTGATGGTCTCCGTCACCGTATCGCCGGGCATGACGCCTCTGAAATCGCCGAACAGGTCGGTCTTTGTGTACTCGCTGCCGGGCTGGAGGTCAAACCCCTCGGAAAAACCCTTGAATTCGATGGTCGGGGACGCGGCGAAGGCCGTGGACACAAGGCTCATGGCCATGAGCAGCATCAGAACCAGAGAAATGATCGCTTTACTTGTCTTTTTCATTTCGCCACCCCCCTTACTCAGTAACGCTCAGCGTTTTGTTATCATTGACCTTAACGGGCCAAACGGCCTCTACCGCATCTTTAGGCTCGCTCTGGATGGCGGTAGCCAGGATCTCAACGTTCAGCGTGTACTCCGGATTTTCCGGGTATGTAACCTTACAGTACAGCAGGCTGCCCTGCGTTTCTTTGCCAGCGGGGACGGGATCCTTATAGTAGTAGTAACCGTCCTTGCCCTCTACCCACGTATTATTCGGGTTCTTATCCAGCTGGTAGTCGTACCCATCCGGGACGGAGGTGACGATGTTGCCATCCTTATCCACCCAGTTTACAACGTAGGTGGCGCGGATGTACACGGGGATGTTGCTCTTGTTCCAGACCTGCACGTTCTGCTTCGTCGTTCCGTCGAAATCCTCTGTCACGGTGACGTCGGTCTTGGCGTACTCGAACTTGTTCTCGATCTTCTCTGTGCTGGCGATCAGGTAGGCGACTGTGGTACCGACCGCCACACCGAGCAGCAGGACGATGGCCACGAGCAGGGTCGCCGTTTTGCGCGCTTTGGGCGCTCCGCCGTTATTCATGTGTTCTCCTTGATACATAACTGCCGCCTCCTTTCTCAGTTATTAACGAGGGGCGTCTTCGGTGCAAACACATTCTTGCTGTATGCATCCGTGCTCACCCACTTGTCGTTGGTACGCGTATTTTTAAAGGTGACCGTGTTGTGCGCTGCGGGATCCAAGGTGATGTCCTTACTGGTGGCATCCGGCGTATAGCGCCAGCTCCAACCGGTCTCCTCGACAGTGTACTCGCCGACCTTCAAACCCTTGAGGGTCACGGAGCCGTTGCCCTGAATGACCACGGTCTTTGTACCCGCGATGCCCGGGCCGGTGACCTTGAAGATGAAGCTCTGGCCGTCGTCGATGGCTTCGCAGCCCGTCTTAGTGATGGTCAGGTCTGCCACATCGTACTCGAACTTGGCGTAGTAGGTCGCAGCCTCATAGCCCATGACATTGTTACCCAAGCTCTTGCTCTTCTGCGGGGTCAGCTTGTTGGCCCCATCGACCCAGCTCGTCTCAACAGGAACGGTGCAGTCCGCATCCTTGAACCAACCGACGAACTTGAAACCATCAGCAGCCGTAGGTGTAGAGCCCTTGGGCGTGCCGTTCACGACCTTGAGGTTGGAATCCTGCGCGTTGTCCAGCGCTCCGCAGGTCGCGGTGGGGCCAACGACCTTATAGTCGATGTTCACAGTGTTCTGCTTGTAGTAGAAGGTTCTGACGTTCTTTACAGCCGTGGTGCCATCCTCCGGAACGATGTTGATGGTCCAGTCTGGGTATCCCACCACCTGATAGCCGGGGACAGTCAGAGCGTTCTGCTTTACCTGTGCCTGATAGCGGGCAGTGCCCTTAATGGGATCAGCAACCTCATTTGTCGTGCCCTGCTCCATGAAGCGGAACTCGTAGGGGTACATATTGCGGTCATAGTACAGGTTCAGCTCCAGACCGTGGTAATCCTCCAGCTTATACGAGGGAGTAGCAGGAGCCACGAATCTCTGTTTCTCATTTCCTTCTACCTCCGCCGTACCACCCATATAGTGGAAGCCGTAGATCTTCAGTGCCGCAGAACTCTGCGTTTCCCCGATCACCGCGTACAGATTGGCGGTGCTCTGGTACTCGGTGTAGCCGTTACCCGCCACGTTCTGCACCCAGTGGGTGATCAGCACCGGCGCGTGATCACTGTCCTTGGTGTACCAGAAGATGATCACGTTCTCCGACTCAGTGCCCAGCACCAGCGTCTTCCGGTAGGCGTCAGGCAGATAGCCCTCGATCGCCACAAACCTCTCGACCACGACGTGGGCGTCAGTACGCGGCACTACCTTAGCCTCATGAAGCACATTATTCGTACCCTTCTCCAGATATTTGACGGTGTAGCGCACAGTATCCTGCGGCACATACACGAAGGTGTACTCGTTTGCCTTCCCATCTTCAAGGGTCATGGTGATGAAGGTGACACCGTTTTTGGGGTAATACCCGTCTCGATAGCCCTCTTTCAACTGTTCATCATGCTTGGCGTTGAAGGTCTTGGTGGTTCCCGCAAGCGCCTTGCCCGTGGTATCGGGCGCGATGGTCGTGCCATTCTCCAACTGATACTTGATGGTATAGTCCACCAGCACATCGGTTTTCCACTTGGCATAGAGGTTCAGGTTGCGGTTGACCGGCATATTGGCGAAGTCAAACGCCTTCTCCTCGCCATTCTCGGTGTAGAACCAGCCGACAAAGGTGTAGCGATTGTCGCTGTGTGTAGGATCAGCGGGCGGAGTCGTTACCTTTGTGCCGTGGGGAACGTTCTTCCATGTTTGCAGCGGAGCGCCGCTCGCATCCAGGACATCCTTCGTCAGATACGTCTTGACCGTGTGGGTCACAGGCACCCACTTGGCGTAGAGGGTCACATCAGCAGCGGGCATGGTCATGGTACTCAGATCAGCCTCCGAGCCGGGATAGCATTCCGGTGTGGTGTACCATCCGCCAAACTTATAGGCACCCTGCTCCAAGTCCGCAGGATACGCCGGCTCAAAGTTGTATCCACTCAGCGGCGCCTCGTACTGGACGCTCTTCTGTTTCTCCGTGACAAATCCATTGTAGTTGTAGAATCTCAGATCATAGCTGTTGCGGGTGTAGTAGAGGTAGTTGTTCTTCTGCACATTCACCTCACCGCCCACCGGTAGGCGAGGGTTGGAATCACCCTGTGTGAAGCCGGTGATGGGATGGAACTCCTCGGCGTAGGTCAAATTTATACCCGTCTTCAGGTCAATCTGCTTATACAAGTCGTAGTTCTTCCCCTTGTAGCTCCACGTTCCCGTCGCACCGTTCAGCGTCTCCAGATAGTAGTACAGCTTTGCGCCGGACTGAGTATTGTACTTCGTAAACGTGATGTTCTCGCCGGGCATGGTGTCGATGCTGCCAATTTGGTGACCGTATTCAAAAGACTCGCAGCCATATGGCACATTCCACCAGATGGTCTTACTGCCTTCCTTGATGGGGAAGTTGCCGTGGATATCCGCCCCATACTTGGCGGTGATGGTCTTGACAGTTTGCCCTCCGCTCTTGAACGTCAGCGTGTAGGTTTTCCGCGTAAAATACACGTTCAGCACGGTAGAGCCGTCACCCTTGACGGTGACCGTCTCGACCTCACTCGTATTGTAGGTGAAATGCTTGTCGTCCCGGCCAGCAAAGCTCTGATTCTTATAGTCCCCGCTCGATTTCGTCGTGCCGGGGGCAACATTTTCCTGATAGGAACCCGCGTAGCTGTAGTTGTCGTCGTTGGCGTTCTGATACCAGAACACCACCGTAAATTTGGTCGTACCCACAGTCCACTGCGCCGTGTGGTTGGTGTTGTCCGCAGGCATGAACGCCGGAAGTACCGGAACCCAGCCATTAAAGGTATAGCCGGCCTTGGTGGGCGTACCCACGTCGATATGGGTACCGTAGCGGGCGTAGATAGGCTCCACACCGTAGCCGCCATCCAGATCGAAGTTCATCAGATAGTAGTAGCGGTCATAGTAGATCTCCACCACCGTGCTGCCATCCGCCGCGATCTGAGACTGCGTATCGTAGGACAGAGAGTAGAAGCCCTCGTATGTCTTTTCAAGCTTATCACCTACCGCAGAGGCAGTGAATCCCTTCTTCACCTCGGTGGACTCCAGCGTATAGTCATCGTCGCCGACGTTCTGCTGGTAGTGCTTGACGGTGAACTCCACCTGAGCCGGGCTGTACGTAACGGTGTACTCCTTCGTCGCGACGTCAGAGGAGGTGACCACCACCTCAACTCTCTCCGGGTCTGCCTGATAGCCGACGATCACGGGGCTTTCGACGATCTGATGAATTGTATTGTCTCCATAGGGGATGGGGGTCGTGATGATCATATCATCCGCAGCCTTAGCGCCATCCTCATACACATACTTGATGGTAACGGTGCAATACTCCGCCTGCGGTGCAGGCTCGTCCGAGCCATCCGCTGGGTCGCCGGCGGGGGTGGCGTCATTCATCGGCGCGACCACGTCCACCGGCGCAGAAGCGCTGATATGCGTGGGGCGCACAGCGGGCGCAGCACTGACTGCGGGTGCGGCATCCTCAGCGGGTGCGGCATCCTCAGCGGGCGCGGCGTCCTCGGCGGGCGCGGCGTCCTCGGCGGGCGCGGCATCCTCAGCGGGTGCGGCGTCCTCAGCGGGTGCGGCGTCCTCGGCGGGTGCGGCGTCCTCGGCGGGCGCGGCGTCCTCAGCAGGTGCGGCATCCTCGGCAGGTGCGGCATCCTCAGCGGGCGCGGCATCCTCAGCGGGCGCGGCGTCCTCGGCGGGCGCGGCATCCTCGGCAGGTGCGGCAACGGAGACGATGACCGGCTCACCGACCAGCGTCGCCTCGCGGATGATGGTGCCAATAGCGGGGGCTGCCGGGGCATCACTGTTCGCGCCGGAATCCGGTAGGAGCCGTACCGTCACAGCGTCGCTGTACAGGAGGCCGCCGTTGTCAACCGTCAGCTTGCAGCGGATCTCCGTCTCGTTCTTGTCGCTGAGCATATTGGCAACAAGGCCGTAGCTCAGCTCCAGCTCGCTGCCGTCAGCGCCGAGAATATTGGCCCAAATGTCCTTGCTGACGCGAATCTGCCACTGATAATCACCGGTGACTTCCGTCTTGGTGACTGCCGTCAGCGGCGTTTTGGCGTTCTGCTCCAGCGTGACCTTGCTCACCGGCTGGCCGGAGGCGTCACAGATCTGGATATCGCTGCCCGTTGCAAACGCCGTGGTCAGGGCGGCGGGCAGCAGCGTGAACACCATCACACAGCAGAGGAACAGCGCCAGAAATCTCTTTTTCATTGCTTCCTTCCTCCTTCTCAGGCTTTCGGCCAACCGACGGCCTCCATTACAGTGCTGCCATTGTTGGCCATCTGTACGGCCTGTGCGACTACGTCGACCGTTGCCGTGGCGTTCTGGTACTCGTTGCCCATGTCGGCGTTAAAGGTCACCTCGGAGAAGATGGGCGCGGTGACCTCGCCGGGCTTCAGGGCGCTATGATAGTAGTAGTAGCCGTCGTTCCCCGCCGTCCAGTTGGTGCGGTCGACGATCACTTCTACCATATCGAGGTCGACCTCGCCGGCGCCTGCCAGCTTGATGGCCTTATCGACCCGCACGCGAATCCACGCGGCGGACGCGCCGGTGTTCTTGACCTCCGCGATCTTGGTGACAGTCGCGTCGGGCATCACACCCATCAAATCCTCGAACGGCTGCGTCTTGGCCTCGTCTGCCCATTCCTGCACCGCGATCTCCACGCCACCGGTGGTGATGACGTTGTGCGCCGTGGTCTCCGCGTTGTAGTACGCCAGCGTACCGGCGGCCAGCGTGGCGATGCAGATGGCCAGCACAGACAGAATCAAAATTTTCCGCTTCATAGTCTTTGCTCCCCTCAACTTGTATTTACAAATCTCCGATGAGATTTGAAGACATGGGTCAGTGGTTCGCGCCGATTGGGTGCGAGCCGTGGTGTGCGGTCATGGTTACGGAACCATGCGGGAACACCCGATGGTTCGGATACTCCCGCATGGTCTGCGCCCGGGGGCGCAGACCATGGGGTCAGCTTACGCAGCGATTTGCTGTGGTAGATTAGTTCGCGTCGAACGCGGCGAAAGCAGCCTCCCAAGTGGCAAAGCTGTCGGTCTGGATGGCCTCAGCGGTAACGGTGATCTTGCCGAACTCCTGGTTGTTCTCAAGGCCAGCGGGAACCTTGACCTGCTGGAACATGGCGGTGGTATCAGCACCAGCAGCCAGCATGCCGTCATACTTCAGGACGAAGGTAACGTCCCCGTTCGCAGCCGTGGCGTCAACAACGCTCCAGCCCTCACCGAGGGCATCGATCAGATACTGCAGCGAGTCCTCCAGCTCCCCAGCCATATAGTTGGGATACTTCTCACGGTTGGTCACCCAGCCCTTCACCTCAACTTTGGCGCGAATCCACGCGGCGTTCTTGCCAATGTTATGGACGATGGGGTCCTTGGTCACAACAGCACCGGGGTAAACGTTGTAGGTGTTTTCGGTAACGCGGTCACCCGTAGGATTCGCCACACTGGTCTCATCCAGCTTGATCTTCACATCGCCCATGGTGAAGGTGTTGGTAGCGGTCTTGGTATCGGTAAAATAAGCGAGGGATGCGCCCACGATGGCGATGGCCACGAGAGCAACGCACAGGAAAATCGCAGTAATTTTCTTTTTCATGTCCTTACTCCTCAATTATTGTCGTTTTTACGTACTTGGTATCGTTCCCGCGCTTGCGCGCTTACGCGCAGATGGGGTACTCAACTTACTTGCTGACCTCTGCCCAAGCGGCCTCAGCAGTGGTGAAGTGCTCCTGCTGGATGGCGTAGGCGGTGAAGGACAGGGTGGGGTTGGTGAGGCCCTCGATATTCTCCTTGGTCAGTTCGGGGCTGACGGTGACCTTGTTGTCCTTGAGGACGTTAAAAGTAACGCCTGCCAGAGCTGTAGCCGCATCGACCTTATTGTAGTAGACATTGGCCGCGCCAGGCACAGGCATCCAGTTGGCGGTATCAATGGCGTAGGAAACCTTCCGATTGCTACCATCCGTAAACGTAGGCCAGTCCTTCTCCTCCACCTTGACGAACAGCCAGCAGGCCTCGGAGCCGCCCACAACCGTCACCTTGGGGTCCTTGGGGATGTCCGTGCCGGGGATGATCTTCGCCTGACGGTTCTCAGGCTTGGTCTCCTCCAACGTAATGTTGATGTTACCGTAGGTGAAGGTGTTCTTGACCTCACCAGTCTGGGCGGTCAGCCATGCAATGGTCCCCCCTACTGCACAGCCCAGAGCCAGCACCAGTGCCAGCATCACGACGAAGGCTTTGCTGCTCACGCTGCGGCGATTTTCACCATGCTTCATAATCTCTTCCTCCTTTTTTAGCTATGTATGTTGTGTTTTATTTCAACAGACAACAGAAGCTCGTGCTCCCCCCTCATCTGTTGGAATCGCGTATGGTGGTTGATACGTGTCTCTCAGCAGTTGGCGGCGCGGGGATTAGTTGAACTGACCGGCAGTCCAAGCCTTCGCAGCAGTGTCAAGGTTGGCATCCTTCTGGATGGCGTAAGCGGTGATGGTGATATTGGCGCTGGTGGCAGTATCCCAACCGTCAATAGTCTCGGCATTCTGAGCAATTGTGAAGGTGTCGAACACGACGAAATCCTTATTGGCAGAATTCTTGTTGTATTCCCTGTAATACACGTTGTCGACGCCGTTGACACCTTCGAGCTTCGTCCAGCCCTTAGCCACAATCTGAGCGGCGATCTTCGTGTCAGCCTCATAGGCAGCGATGCCGTTCACGACCTTCACGAAGATCCAGCTGTTCTCGCTATTCTGGTCAGTCACGTGCACGGTGGGGTCCTTGGTGTAGGTGTGGCCGGGCACCAGCTTGTACGCATTACCATTGCCACGCTCAGCGGGGCTAACTGCAACACCGTATTCATCGACCTTCGCCTCATCCAGCGTGATGTCGATCTTACCGATGGAGAAGGTGTTGGTGACCGGGCCGGTGGTAGAGGTCAGGTACGCCATAGTGCCCAGCACGGAAGCAGCAACGAGCAACACCGCGCAAAGGGTCATGAGTAACGCCTTGCTTTTTGTTTTCATTACGAAAACCTCCTTAAAAAATGTTGTATATAGGGAGCCTTACGGCATTGCCCTTGCAGGAATGGCAGCCTATCGCGGCTGCTCTGTCCGCTCCGCCGGGGCGGAGACGTCCGGGGTCTGGGGGTCTGTGTCCTCCGGCGGCACGGCCTTGTCGCGGCGGGCTGTCCGCTTGCCGGGCTTGTCCCCGTCCTTGTCGCCGGCAAACACGTCGGGCAGAAACACCAGCAGCAACAGCACCGCTGCGCCGGACAGCGCCACATACATACCGGGCGGGTGCTGGATGTAGTCCGCCACGTAGCCCAGATACGGGATGGTGAAGACCGGCGTGCCGATGACATTCTTATAATGTACAAGGCCGCCGTCCTCGGCGTCGTTGGCGTCGCCCTTGGTGCGGAAGCGGATGACGGAGGCGTCCTCCTCGTCCGGGACGATACCCACCACACGGTGGGTGGCGACGGTGTTCTCGTCCAGCATAAAGGTGATGGGCTGCCCCTCCTTGATGGCGTAGGGGTCGACCTTCTTGACATAGATCAGTGAGCCGGTGTGATAGGTAGGCTCCATGGAGCCGGACAGTACGGTGAATACCTGTAAGCCCACCAGTCTTGCGCCCACCAGCAGGAGCGCCAGGATCACCACCAGCGCCACCAGAATACTGCTGACAACGTTCCACGCTTTCTTGATCGATCGGTTCATGTTATGTGCTTGTTCCCTCTCTTTTTAAGTACTCATCCCGGATGTGGGGCTCCACGAAGTAATAGATCTGCCAGAACGTCCAGTAGGTGGTGTCGTCGTTGTCCTCTATCTCGCCGTTGAGCACCCGCAGGGCGAAAACCAGCATGGTGTCGAAGATCTGGTGTACCACCATGTCCACGTTGGTGCCCGGCTTAAACGCGCCGCTGACCCGGCGGATCAGCCCGCGGTAATAGCGCATATGCTTTTCGTAGGCGAACTCCTGACACTCCGCCGAGTAGTAGTAGCGGCAGTAGAACTTGCAGTTGTCCTTGTTGGTCAGGATGTATTGCCATGTCTGCTTCCACAGCGTGAAGGCGTAGTCCCGCCACGAAAGCCCCAGCTGGCGGGAGTCCACCAAGAGCTGGCGCAGAAATTTGGCGAACCGCACGTCCGACTGGTGGAACGCCATGCTGAGCATCTCGTTCTTGCCGCGGAAGCATTTATATATGTATGCCTCGTTCAAGCCCGCCTCGGCCGCGATGGCCTTTGTGGTGGCCCTGGTCAAGCCATCCCGCGCCACAACGCGGACGGCGCTGCTGATAAATGCCTGCTGCAGGTTTGCCTGTTGCTGTAGATTTGCCTGTTGTTGATTCGGATGCTCCAAGCATACCCCTCCATCAAAAATAAGTGATTGCTTACACGGATTTTGAAAAAGTAGCAAACCGTCGTGGGCGACAGCCCTGGCGATTTGCCGATGGGGTGGGAGTCAGCCTCGTAAGCGGTGGTTTACGGACGGCATCCACACTTTTTGTCATTACTTCCATAAGTCGCCGTTATTATAGCATAGTCCCTTGGAGATGCCAACCTCTGAACCGACATCTTAACACTTTTTTAAGAAATCTTAACACGGTCCTAACGGGTAAATGGGATTTTTTTCCGCCGGAATTGGAAGTTTTTTCCGGGCTAAAAAGTGCAAATATCACGCAGTCACGCGGCTTTGCGGCTCCGGGCGCGAGAAGTAAAAAAGCAGCATTCCCATCAGGAATGCTGCTTTTCTCTGCCCGCTTCGCCGGATGCCTTGTGTTTCTTCGGATATTCGTATATAATGTATCGTGTTGAGTATTATCCATGCGGAGGTGCGGTATGAACGGGATCAAGGGCTATATCTCCATTCGGGAGGCGTCCTACCGTTGGGGCGTGTCAGAGCGGCGGGTCAACCAATATTGCGCCGAGGGGCGGATCCCCGGCGCGTCCCGGTTCGGGCGTTCATGGGCGATCCCGGAAAACACGGAAAAGCCGTCCGACCCGCGCAGAAAAGCCGCAGAAGGAGGCGATGGGTATGGTTTCCGATGAAGCTGCGTACCAGCGGTATTTAAGTGGAGAGGAAAAGGCTGCTGACCTGCTGGTGGAGCGCTACGGCGATGCGCTGACGCTTTACATAAATGGATACATAAAGGACATTCACGAGGCGGAGGATCTGATGATCGAAGCTTTCTCACAGCTTTTTGCGAAAGAACGGCTTATCGGGGGCAAGGGAAGCTTTAAGGCATATCTTTACAAAACCGCTCGTCACCTTGCCCTTCGGCATAATCAGAAACACCGTTTTGCGTTCCTGCGCTTGGATGAGCTGGACTTCGAGCCGCAAAGCGACACTCTGATCGATACTGATCTGCTTCGCAGCGAACGAGATAGGCAGCTTTATGATGCACTTGAAAAGCTGAAAGCAGAATACCGGGAAGCGCTTTATCTGGTCTATTTTGAAGATATGAGCTATCGCGACGCGGCAACGGTCATGAACAAAAGTGAGAGCCAGATCACAAAACTGGTCTACCGTGGAAAGCAAAGCCTGAAAGCGATTTTGGAGCAGGAGGGATTTTCATATGCGGACAAATGAAGCGCGTGCCCGTCTGATTCACAGGCGGGCAGCGGAAATCAAACAGGAGCGTCGAATAAAAAGACAGCGCCGACTGGATGCGGCGTGCATGGCGGTCTGCCTGCTCCTGGTCATCGGCATCGGCGCGCTGATGCCGGGACTGATGCGAAATACAGTGGCCGGCGGGATCGTCCACCCTTCGGGGACGGCAAGCCTGCTTGGAAGTCATGCCGCACTGGGTTATATCATAATGGGGCTGCTGGCGTTTCTTCTTGGGATTTGCGTGACGGTTCTTTTGTATCGTCTGCGCCGGAGAGGGGAAAGACAGAAGCGGGAGGATGCTGAAGATGGAGAGCTTTGAACTCATTGACAACTTCTTTCAGATCGTGGTGCTCCTTTGCGCCGCCGCTGCCGCAGGCATTTTTGCTCTGCGGCGCAGGAGCCGTGATCTTTTGATCCTGTCCCTCGCCTATGCCTGCTTCGCCATGGGAACAATATACTATGTGCTGCATCTGGTCATCATCGGTATCTGGCCGCAGGTTTTCTATGTGGCGGAGATCTCCTGGCTGGCTGCGTGGCTCTTTTACCTGTCCATGCAAATATTGCGGACAGAGGGGATGAAGCTTCGTGTTTCGCTCCCTGCCGGAGCCGCGGCTGCGTTCATTGCAGCGGTTGCTTTTTTCGACCACGATTTTGGCCCGTCTTATTTTGTTTCCGCACTGTTTGCACTCACGGCGGGCGCGACCGTGTATCTCTCGGTGTCCCACATACAACACGGCGGCTTGTATCGAAAGAGGGATATTCTGATGGTCATCTGTGTTGTGCTGCAGGTGCTGCTGTATCTGATTTCTAATTTCACGCACGACTATACGCGCTTTCAGCTCTACTATGCTGTGGACCTTGCGCTGACGCTGTCTATGGCGGCGCTGCTGCCTCTGACGCTGCGGGAGGTGAAGCAGGCTTGACCTATATTGAAAACATTTTCCTCTGCCTTGCGCTTCCGCTGATTTTATCCATGTTTTTCATCAAGGGGCGCGTTCGGCGCTATGCGCTGTTCTTGACCGCCGGTATGGCCGTTTGCCTGCTCAGCGCCTATGTCAGCAGCTTCTTCATGGGGCAATACGGCGTGGACGGCACAGTTGCCGCCATCGAGATCACGCCCGTATGCGAAGAAGTCATGAAGCTTCTGCCGCTGCTGTTTTTCTATCTGGTTTTCGAGCCTGAGCCGAAAGAGATGCCGGCGGCAGCCATTACGATCGCCGTAGGCTTTGCTACCTTTGAAAACGTCTGCTACCTGACGGAAAACGGCGCGGCCAATTTTAACTTTCTGCTGATCCGCGGGATCTCCGCCGGGGCGCTGCATCTTCTCTGCGGCGTTCTTTCCGGCTTTGGTGTTTCTTATGTCTTTCGCCGCCGTTGGCTGGCAGCGACCGGCGCTGTGGGCATTCTCGGCGCCTGCATCGGCTTCCACGCCATCTATAATCTGCTCATCACGGCGGAGGGCGCATGGAAAACGGCGGGATACCTGTTCCCCTCGTTTCTGATCGTCTGCCTGTACCTCGTAAAACAACTGCTGCCAAGACAGAACATTTTCTTTGAATAAGTACACATTACGCGCACAGAGCCGTCCCAAATTCGGGGCGGCTCAAATTTTTTGTAAAACTTCAGATTTTGGTGGAAGGATTTTTGTTTTTCTGTCTTTTAAGAAGTAGAGGGGCTGTTTACCGGCCTCGGTAACGAAAAGCGAAAGGAGGCATTGAGCATGACCGGCAGAACGGGGAGCCGGATGCTGGAGATCCGGCGAAGAACGCGGCAATACAGAAAGCGGCGCGAAGGGCGTGTGCTTTTCGCCTTGCGCGTATGCAGTCTGCTTCTCTTTGCAGATATCGGCATTCTTTTGCGGCAGGTACAGTCGGGCGGTCTTCCCACCGTAACGGACAGCTATGGCTCTGTGCTGCTGCAGGGAGGCGCAGGTGCATACATTGTAGTCGGTATCGCAGCTTTCACGGCGGGTGTGGCAATGACCGTGATCTGCATCCGATGCAAAAGGAAGCATGCGATCCGCATGGAGGCTGCGGAAGATAAGGAGGAGGAATCAACATGAAAAAACGACTGCTCAGCATCCTGCTTATGTGCTGTATGGTGCTGACACTGCTGCCGGTGACAGCGTATGCAATGATCCTTACAGTCCGTCCGTTTGAGATATCAAGCGGACGATACGCAACCGTTGATGATCTGGAAACCAAATCTGGCGCAGTGATCACCCTTGGCAAAAACAGCCGTGGGCGAAACGGTAACCAAAAGTGGTATGTCTTTGGGAAAGATAATGGAGTGAACGGAAGAAATACGGTGTTGTTTGCCGCAACCAGCTTAACAGATCCTTCCGGGTCCGAACAAAGAGAGGTATTCCAGCGAGTCCTGGGAGCAACTAGAATCGATTATGATTCATCATGGGGCAGCAGCTATACAGATGGCGCTGCCGCACCGACAGAGGTTGATATCTCGTATTATGCGGCAAGCTATTCGCGTTGGCGCCTGAGAAACACCATTGCTTATGATAATAAACTGTTCAACCGTGTTGAGAAAGCCCTTTTAAACGAAACGCCCTACAAAAATACAGACCTCGGAAACAACAACCGCGTCTATACGCTCAAAGATAAGCTGTATCTCCCTGCCATCAAGGCATCGGAGGAAGATACGATTTATATTGGCTCTAACGATCAGATTCGACTAAAGAGCATTCAGGTACAGAGCACTCAGGCCGATTATTGCAACGCGGCCTGGTCGCGCACTGCCTTTGACCACCAAAACGTGTCCGCCTATAGCGTTAGCATTGACAGAAGCATCTATACCGGAAAAAAGGTGGTTCACAACTTTTATACGGACCAATTTGGGACAGACCACGTGGTCTGGGGAGATACGGCGGCTATGCTGCCGGCGACAAATCTGGATCTGGATAAAGTCCTCTTTGCCTCCATGGTCCCGCTCCAGGAAGAGCTCAGCAGCGGCAGCGGCGCGGGTGAAGTTCGAACCGATTTCGTTAATGAAACAAACATACATTACCCCATGACGCTTCGTCTGGACGCGGAGCAGCATGGTAAAAATTTAGGCGAGCTATATGTCAACTGGGACAAGGGCGAGATCTACGCCAAAAACAGTTTGGGAGGCCCTCGTCAGCCCAGAGTCTGGCTGGTCGTGCAGACTTCCTATGTGGATGACAACACCGAGCATACTTCCTCCCGCTACTGGTGCAAGGACATCAGCAATGATCCCAGCCTTACGGATGAATATGGGTTCGTCCATGTCAAATTGGACGATATCAGATTTGGCAATGGCATAATAAAGCTGTCATCTCTGGATAACTGCAAGATCTGGCTGGAAGCATCCTTTGATAAGGCAGCAAATTCGAGTGCTTCTGCAGTTTATACCTACGCTGTAGAGCCCAAGCCCCTGCCGGAAAAGACCGTCACCATCAAGACCAAGACCTTTTCCACCTCGGGCCTTGAACACCGCGTCGATCTCGATCACAGCATCACCAAGACCTTCAAGGTCCCCGCCGGCAGCAGCCTTACGTATTACTACGGTGAAGATGACGAAAACGGCGGCAACTATGACAGCTACACCATCGATAAAGACAAAAAGATTATTTTCGAAAAACCCTATGGCCGTTTCCACATCCATGACATCTGGGAAGACCTGAATATCGTCCTGACCTATGAGCATTGGAACTGCAGCGGCTATTGGGAAACGACCCCGGAGACCCCTGCCACCTGCACGGAGGACGGCCTGAGCCAAAAGATTTCCTGTAGGATCTGCGGCAGAGTGAAGCAGGAACAGACCGTGCTGCCCGCTCTGGGCCATGACCTGAAAACGACCACCACCGCGACCTGCACCGAACCCGGAACGACGACCACCGCCTGCCAGCGGAAGGGCTGCACCTACAAAACCATGGCATCCACCCCAGCGCTGGGACACGATTGGGAAACGGAAATCATCTCGGCCACCTGTACTGAAGGCGGTCTGGTGAAAAAAACCTGTAGGCGCGACCCCTTCCATGTAGAAACCGTGCCCAGCGGCCCGCTGGGTCATGACTGGGAGAAGGACTTCACCGTCGATGTCCAGCCCACCTGCGAGACCGACGGCAGCAAGTCCCGCCACTGCACCCGCTGCGACGAAAAGACCGACGTCACCGTCGTCCCCGCCCCGGGCCACGACAGCAGCTGGATCTGCTCTCTCGACGTGACCGTCGAGGCTCCGAAATGCGGCACTGTCGTCGAAAAAAGTAAGACCTACAGCCCTGAGCCGCCCCCGGTGGTCACAACGCCGGAGGGTGCCCCCTACTGGTTGTGGCGCAGCCAGAGCCCGAGTTCTACTGACACCAGATGGCGTACTGTCGCCGACAAGATCTTCACGGGAACCATCATCGGCGGCCAGACCTATCGCGCCGAATTCTCCCTGGAGCCCAAGGCCGGCAGCCCCTTCTTTGTCCCCGACGGGGCGGACATCCGGGAGCATCTGACCATTCATGGCGGTACTTTGGGGTCGCTGAAGCCGCATTACATCTGGAGTACGAGAAACTGCGATAGGATCGACTTCAATGTCCTTGTGACCGCGGTGCATGACTATGACGAAAACGGCATCTGCCGCGGCTGCGGTGTGGCAGACCACGAGCATGATTTTGAGGAGGTCTGGTCCGCGGACGAGGGCAGTCACTGGCACGCCTGCGAGCAGGACGGCTGCACGGTCACGAAGGACTTCGACGCCCACAACTTCGGCGAAGACAACGCCACCTGTGAGACCTGCGGCTACGTCCGCACCATCACCTGCCAGCATGACTTCGGGACCTATCTCTGCGACGAGAACCAGCACTGGAAGGAGTGCAGAAAGCCCGGCTGCAGCGCGGTCACAGCCCGCGGCGAACACGTCCTTAACCGCTCGAATCACAACGGCGTGATTACGTACTACTGCCAGAGCTGCTTCAAATATAGGACTCATGATCACGATTTCGCGGACGAGTGGAGCACCAGTGGGACCCATCATTGGAAGCAGTGCTATGTTGACAATGGTTATTGCAATTTTATTTCCGACTACGAAGAACACGATTACGGCAGCGAGACCGGCACGACCTGCGTCACCTGCGGCTATACCCGCACCATCTGTGACCACACCTACTCCGAAGGCTTCAACAGCTGGGATGAGACCGGCCACTGGCGCGAGTGTACCAACCCGGTCTGCACAGACCGGCCCAGCTCCCGAAAGGACGAAGCGGTCCATACCCTCAACGCCGACGGCGACTGCACCGCCTGCGGCTACCGGCACACCGAGCACGCCTACGGGGAATGGCACTATGACGGTTCCGAACACTGGAAGACCTGCACCAAACCCGGCTGCCAGGCCCAGACCGGGAAGTCTGGCCACACCTACAGCGGCGACATTTGCAGTGTCTGCGGCTACGACCGTTCCATCACCCCGGCCCATACCCACTACTACGGCCAGTGGAGCAAGGACAGCCAAAACCACTGGCGCGAATGTTCCGACCCGAACTGCCCGGAGGAGACCGGCCGGATCATCGACAGGGCTGCCCACATCTATGACGATGACGCGGACACCACCTGCGACCTTTGCGGCTATGTCCGTTCCATCGCCCCGGATCATTCCGGCGGCCATGTCTACGGCGATTGGAGCTGGGACGTAAACAGCCACTGGCATGAATGCACAGACCCGGACTGCCCGGACAAAGCCGGCAGCGTTCAGGATAAAGCCAGCCATGTCTATGACGATAACCACGACTACGACTGCAACGTCTGCGGTTATATACGCTCCACCGAGTTGAGCCATACCCACACCTTTGACGGCTGGAAATATGACGCCGAACGTCACTATCACATCTGCTCGGTCAAATACTGCCCATACCCGGAAAAAATGGACAGCGCACCCCACGCCTATGACGACGATCAGGATGAGTTCTGCAATGTCTGCGCCTACGGGCGCTTCGGCACACAGCATGCGCACACTTACGGCGACTGGACTGCCGACGGCGAAACCGGCCATTACCGCGTCTGCACAGATGAGAATTGCACCTCTGCCGACAAGGGCCGGGTAACGGAGGCACATAGCTATGACGACGATGCGGATATGATCTGCGACACCTGCGGCTATGACCGCACCGTGACTCCGCCCGCTCATGCGCATACCTACGGCGACTGGACTGCCGACGGCGAAACCGGCCATTACCGCGTCTGCACAGATGAGAATTGCACCTCTGCCGACAAGGGCCGGGTAACGGAGGCACATAGCTATGACGACGATGCGGATATGATCTGCGACACCTGCGGCTATGACCGCACCGTGACTCCGCCCGCTCATGCGCATACCTACGGCGACTGGACTGCCGACGGCGAAACCGGCCATTACCGCGTCTGCACAGATGAGAATTGCACCTCTG
>ERZ1026848.656-NODE-656-length-19298-cov-5.559580_pt1 | contig 19298 bp, 18 predicted proteins | sample MGYA00380154_ERZ1026848 | MGnify/ENA primary metagenome ERZ1026848 (study PRJEB33269, sample SAMEA4719790) | human gut metagenome | biome: human-associated habitat; feature: organic feature; material: feces | place: Cameroon | collected 2013-10 ...
ATTAAAGTACTTATTAATTGGTACATGTATTACAGGCCTGTTGGCTGGCTGCGGACAGACTACAACACAGACAGGAGCGGCAGAATCACAGGATACGGCAACAGCAGAAAGTACAGCAGAGGAGAGTGGAGAAGCCACAGAAACTGCACAGACAGAGCCGTCTGAGAATATTACGTTGAAGTTTTCATTCTATGGATCTGAGGCAGACCAGAAAGTATATGAAGAGCGTCTGGCGCTTTATGAGGAGACTCATCCTGGAATCACAGTTGAACCGATTTATATTACGGATTATCCAACACAGTTAAAGACCATGATCGCAGGAGGAACGGCACCCGATGTCATGGAAATTGAAGAGAATATTATCAGCTTTGCCAATCAGGGAGCGCTTCTTCCCCTGAATGATTATATCGAGAAAGCAGGTCTGGATCTGAATGCACGTGTTGGCGAAACGAATGTAGCAAAGAACTCCTATCAGGGACAGATCTATGGTGTGGCGGATCGTGGTGGTTCCATGATGCTGTTCTACAACAAGGATCTGTTTGATAAATATGGTGTAGAATATCCGACCGAGGACTGGACATGGGAGGATATGCTGGCAGCAGCACAGAAAATGACAGCCGGAAGCGGCGAGGAGGAAACCTGGGGATATGCACAGGACTACTGGTGGCCGTTCCATATGAACTGGATTTATCAGGCAGGTGGTAAGATTATGGATGAAGATGGTAATTTTGCAATGAACTCACCGGAATCCGTCAAGGCACTTACCTTCCTCAGGGATCTGGCTGGAAAATACGATGTTGTACCTTCCAGAGAGGAATATGCCAATATGGGATCCGGAGCGAATGCAGGTACTTTGTTTGCGTCTGGAAGAGTGGGGATGATGCTGAATGGTATGTGGCTGTTCTCCAGTTTACAGGATTCGGATTTCGAGGTTGGAGTATCTGTTCCCTGGGGAGATCAGGAAAAGGTTACTGCACCTTTTGGCAATGCACTTACGATCAGCTCTAACTGTAAGTATCCGGAGCAGGCTTTTGACTTGATTAACTTTATGACCGATGTACAGGGACAGGAAGTCATTGTGAAATATGCAGAGGATGTACCGGCTAACATGGAAGTACTAAATTCCGATGCATTTAAGAATGCACCATGGAGCAGTCATGAAATTGACTTTGACCAGGTGATTAAATGTAATGAAATGACCTATGTTCCACCGATCGGACCAAACTGGACAACCTGGGATGCAATCATTAATGAAGAGGTGACCAGCATTTATGATGGCACCGGTGATCCACAGGAGGTTCTTGACCGGATTGAAAAGAGAATTAATGAAGAATAAGAGTTGACAGACAGAATTAAAACGAGGAAATAAGAATGGGAAAAAAGCAAAAGAAAGAAGCAAAATGGTTTTATATATTTATCTGTCCATGGATCATTGGATTTTGCGTATTTACGGCTGTACCCATGGTAACATCCCTGTATTACAGCTTTACCGATAACAGTCTTTTCGCACCGGGTAAATTTGTTGGGCTTAAGAACTATATCAAAATTGCATCAGATGAGATGTTCTGGAAGGCACTTGGAAATACGTTTTACTACGCTGTATTTTATGTTCTGTTGAGTACGATGATTTCTATTGTGATTGCGGTGCTTCTGAACACGAATATAAAGGGACGAAGGGTGTTCCGGACGATCTTCTATATTCCTACGCTGGTACCCGTTGTTGTTTCCTCGTTATTATTTTTCAGAGTCCTGGCACCAGAGGGACCATTGAATAAGCTGCTTGGAATATTTGGAATTACGGGACCGAAATGGTTTTTCAGTGAGCAGTGGTCCAAACCGGCGTTAATTGTGATGTCTTTGTGGGGACTTGGAACAGCGTTTATCTTACTTCTGTCAGGCTTACAGGGAATTCCCAAGGAACTGTATGAGGCTGCGGAAATTGACGGGGCGGGATCATTCAAAGAGCTGATCTATATTACGGTTCCCATGCTCTCCCCGGTAATCTTTTATAATGTGGTTATGGCAATCATCAATTCCCTGCAGGTCTTTACACAGACTTATGTGATCGGTTCCAATCCGCTTATGCCGGGAGCCGGAGGTAACGGAGGCGGACCGGAAAATTCCCTGCTTTCCATGGTACAATTGTTGTACCTCAAGGGATTCCGTGATTACAAGATGGGATATGCATCTGCGATTGCCTGGGTGTTATTTGTCATTATTCTTTTATTAACGATGCTGGTATTCAAATCATCGGCTTTATGGACATTTTACGAGGAGGAGAAGAAATGAGACATTTTTCTGCTGGAAAGTTATTAAAATATCTTTTTTTAATACTTCTTTCAATCGTGTTTATTATACCGTTTATTTATATGATCAGTATTACCCTTGCCAGTGATTATACCGCAAATACCGCATCCTTTACGATTTTTCCTCATGAATTCCGGTTTGATAATTTCGTGAGAATTTTTAAAGATGGCCAGGTTCCGGTATGGGTGAAGAACAGTTTGATTCTGACATTTTTTAATACATTGTTTACGCTTGTCTCTTCATCTCTTGTTGCCTATGGTTTTGCACGGTTTCGTGCGAAGGGAAAGAACATTTTGTTTATGCTGATGCTTAGTACCATGATGATACCAACCCAGGTGACATTGATTCCTCAGTTTGTTTTCTTCCGGAAGATTGGGTGGATGAATACCATGCTGCCGTTGATTATCCCGGCAATGTTTGGTTCACCGTTTTACATTTTCCTGCTCAGGCAGTTTATCATGAGAATTCCGGCATCCCTGGATGAAGCAGCCATGATTGACGGTTTGTCTTATTTTGGAATTTACCGCAAAATTATTCTGCCGTTAATTAAGCCGGCACTCTCGGCGGTAGCAATCTTTTCTATCATGGGAAACTGGAACTGGTTTTTCGAGCCGATGATTTATCTGAATGATCCGGCGAAATATCCGCTTGCTATTGGTGTTCAGGTGCTGTCCAAAACCGGGCATACCGGGCAGCTTCCGCTGTGGAACCTGATGATGTCAGCATCCATGATCCTGGTGCTTCCGATGATTCTGATTTACTTCTTCGGACAAAAATATATGTTTGAGTTATCCATTGACTCGGGAAGCTCGGCAAGTAAATAAATGAGAAGGTTCTGAATAGACGAGAAGGTTATCAATAGAAACAATTTCATGGTGTCATTACCTAAAGGAGGCAGCAGGCAATCTATTTGTCTGCTGTCTCCGTATCTTGTTTTGGGGAAACAGAAAACTTTTTTATCATATGCCCGTCATAGTCAAAGGACCACGGCGGGCTTTTGGCATGGTAGAAAAGTTTTAATAATATTTTTAACTGTTTGCAAATCAGAGTTGTTGGGTATTGTATACTCAAGCTATCGTATTGAAGAAACCGCAAGTGCCTATGCCGAAAATGGACATAATAGAGCTTCCTTGTGTAAAAAACCCCAAACCCCTTCAAGAATAGTTATCTATATCCAAAACTCGTCCCAACCCGTTCAAACCCGTCCAAGGTAGTTACATGTTGACGAAAAAAACGAAATGTGATACGATGCAGACAATTAAGGCAAAGAGGCTGAACATGACCTCTTTGCCTTTTGCTTTTTGTAGAGCAAAGATCTGGCATATCAGTGTGCGAATGGAGGGTAAGTCATGAGGAAAATGGAAACGAATGACTGGATGATATTGAATAACATTATCTACAAAATTTATACGACAGAGTGCTTTAATGACATGAGATATGAAATTCTGGATCAGTTGAAGATGATCCTGGATTTTGACAGTGCCGATTTTTATATGGCATCCAGGGAGGAAGGGAAGCTGTTGTGTAATCCTGTTACCTATAACTGCGATGTGGATCTGTCAGAGATGTACGAAGATCTTGATTACAGCAGGGGAATTGCGGCGAGCGGCAAGATGCTGATCTACCGGGAGACCGATATTATATCGGACGAGGCAAGAGTGCAGACGGATTATTATAAAAAGGTATATAAACCAAATAACTGGCATTATGCACTTCAGTTTATAATTGCAAGACATAAAAAATTTTTAGGCGCAATTACCTTTTACAGAACCATCGGAAAAGAAGACTTTCACTATGATGATATCTTTGTGCTGGATATACTGAAGGATCATCTGGCCTACCGGCTGGAGCAGTTTTATCAATCCGGGGAGACCGGTATGGATAAGCTGACGGTATCGGAGGCTGTAGCCAAGTATGATTTAACCAGACGCGAGCATACCATATTAAAACAGCTTATGTCAGGAGCGGACAATGCGGAAATATGCAGCGAACTGGTCATTACGCCCAATACCCTGAAAAAGCATATCCTGAATATATACCGTAAACTGGGAATAAAAAACAGGGTACAGCTGTTTAAAATGGTAAAAGAATTTGAGTGATTACCACTTTTGGAGTAGAAAAATGGTAAAATATGAGAATTGAATCAGACAACTTTATGCGCTATATTCAGAGAAACAATATAAAAGACGTAAAAGCAAAGGGGCTTATCCAAGTGGATAGGCTCCTTTTTGTGTAGAGCACTTAGTGAAAGCGAGCCAAAGGCGAAGCTTGAACTTAGTGCGAACCAGTCCGGAACACTTAACGAGAGCAAGCCAAAGGCGCAGCCCGAGTTTAGTGAGAGGGACAAGTAGAGCAGTCTTAGTGAAAGCGAGCCAAAGGACAGCTTTCGCATAGCGTAAATAAAGGTGAAGGAGGAAGGAAGTATGAAAGAATTAGTAATATTAATCAGACCGGAGAAGCTTGAGGATGTAAAGAAGATCCTGGATGATATTAACTGTGGCGGAATGACCTTATCCACGGTGATGGGCTGTGGAACGCAGAAAGGAATATCTTCTGATACCGAGGAGACGGTGAATGAAATCAGAGGATTTAAGACGACAATCAATTTACTCCCGAAAGTAAAGGTAGAGGTTGTCATTGAGGATAAGGATGTAGAAACAATTGTTGAGAAAATGCGTGAGACCTGCGCGACAGGACATGTCGGGGATGGAAAGATCTTTATCAGAGACATCGAAGATGTGATCCGGATCAGAACCGGTGAGAGAGGAACAAAAGCACTTTAAGAGATGGAGAGGTGATTCCATGGGAAAGATTGTTGAAATAGAAGGTGTAAACAAAATATATGGAACCAATCATGTGGTGAAGGATCTGAATCTTTCCATAGAAGAGGGAGAATTCCTGACGCTGCTGGGTTCCTCCGGCTGTGGAAAAACAACGACACTGAGAATGATTGCCGGTTTCGAAGAGCCGACAACGGGAACCATTATGGTGGAAGGTGAGAGAGTTGAGGATAAGGAGCCATTTGAAAGAAATGTCAATACGGTATTTCAGTCCTATGCACTTTTTCCGCACAAAACAATATATGACAACATTGCATATGGATTAAAAATGAAGAAGGTACCAAAGGCAGAAATTAAGAAACGTGTCTGTGAAATGATGGAGATGGTCCAGCTTAGCGGGTTTGAAAAAAGATATCCGGCGCAGATGTCCGGAGGACAGAAGCAGAGAGTTGCCATTGCGAGAGCACTGATCAACAGACCGAGGGTACTTCTTTTGGATGAACCATTGGGAGCACTGGATCTGAAGCTGAGGAAACAGATGCAGCTTGAACTGAAAAGATTACAGAAGAAGCTGAATATTACATTCATATATGTAACCCATGATCAGGAAGAGGCGCTGACCATGAGCGACCGGATTGCTGTAATGCACGATGGTATTATCGACCAGCTGGCAACACCGGCAGAAATTTATGAGCATCCTGCAACAAAGTTTGTAGCAACCTTCATAGGTGAGACCAACATCTATGATGGATGTATTACCAAAATAGAAAATGGCATCGCCACACTGACACTGGAGAACGGAGCGGTATCCGTGAAATGCCCGAAGGACTTTTCCTTATTGGAATATGCTACGATTTCAGTGAGACCGGAGAAAATGAAATTTGCCATGGAGCCGGTAGAGGGCTTTGAACTGACGGCACAGGTAAAGGATTATATCTATGTGGGCTCTGTATTGAAATGCATCGTATCCCTCCCGAATGGAAATGAGCTGAAGATTGAACGTCTTGCAGGACAGGAATTACCGGAAATAGGAAGCAGGTGTTTCCCCTATTGGGAAGCCGGGGATGCCGTATTAATTCATAATGAAAGCCATTATATATTTGAGGAACTGAATAATATCCGGTTGGCTTAGGGGGTGTGTCCTATGAAGCAAAAGAAGACAAAACATGAATTTCGTTCCAATACCCTTCCGGCGTTGATTACCGTCGGACCGGTTACACTGCTCATGGTACTGCTTATTGCGGTTCCCCTGATTTATGTGGCAGTGATGAGCTTTTGCTCAATTGATGAGTTTTATAATGTGACCTTCCAGTTTACCGTACAGAATTACGTGAGACTGGCCAATACGGATTACTTAAGAATCTATGCACAGTCCATGGGTATTGCACTCGTAACGACGTTGATCTGTATCCTCGTCGGATACCCGTTTTCATACATCATCGCGCGTACAAAGAGCAGAAAGAAAAAGATTTTATATATGCTTGTTATTATTCCGTTCTGGACGAATTCCCTGATCCGGATCTATGGCTGGAGAAATCTGCTCGGAACCAGTGGCTGGCTGAATGGTCTGCTGATGAAGCTTCATCTTGTAAGCGAGCCGGTTGATCTTCTTTACAAGCAGGGAACCACTATTCTTGGTATGGTGTACTGTCTGATCCCGTTTATGATTTTGCCGTTGTACACTGCCATAGAAAAACTGGACGGTTCCTTATTAGAGGCTTCCTCCGATCTGGGAGCCCGTCCTGCAGCAACCTTTTTCGAGGTCATACTTCCACTTACATCGGGGGGCATTTTCTCAGGAAGCCTGATGGTGTTTATCCCCTGTCTGGGATATTTCTTCGTATCGGATATTCTGGGTGGCGGCAATTCGGACGTGATCGGCAACCTGATTGAAAGGCAGTTCCAAAGTGGAAATAACTGGCCGCTGGGAGCCGCGTTATCCATTATTCTGATTGTAGTAACACTTATTCTGGTCAAGATCTACCAGAAGCTCGGCGGAGATATGGACGCTCTTGGTGTATAGGAGGGGTGCTTCAATGAAGAAAAAGAAGAAAGAAAAGAGAAATCATAGACTAAGCATTGTATTTTGTACCCTGGTTTATCTGTTCCTGTTTCTGCCCATATCGGTTATTGTGGTAAATTCCTTTAATGCAACAACTACAAAGCCGTATATGAGCTGGAAGGGCTTTACCCTTGACTGGTATGTGAAGCTGTGGGACAACACTTCCTTACTGGAAGCATTTGGAAATACCATGATCATTGCGGTGGTCAGTACCTTACTGGCTACAATCATAGGAACTCTTGGAGCAATCGGAATGTACCGGTATAAGTTCAAGGGAAAGGCAATGATTGATGGACTTTTGTATATACCGGTCGTGATACCGGAGATTGTACTTGGTATTTCCCTGCTGACGATATTTGCCAGGGCTAATATTCCGAGAGGTATGCTGACCCTGATACTGGCACATGTAACCTTCTGTGTCCCGTTTGTCATATTTAATGTCAGGGCCAGGCTTGCCGGGTATGACAGCTCCATAGAGGAGGCCAGTATGGATCTGGGGGCAAACAGACTGGTAACCTTTTTTGAGGTTACGCTTTCGGTACTTGCACCGGGAATTTTAGGAGGAGCACTGCTGGCATTTACCTTATCCATAGATGATGTGATCATCAGTTATTTTGTGTATGGTCAGACGAAGACCTATCCGCTCAAGGTTATGGAAAGTGTAAAAAGTGGTGTTGCACCGGATGTCAATGCCCTGTCAACACTGATTCTGGTGGGAACCATCCTGTTTGTATTACTGACGCAGGGTGATTTGTTTAAAAGGAAAGCACGTCAATAGTTTTGAAAAGGAGGAGAAGATTATGAAGAAAAGATTATTAGGTCTGGTAATGGCAGGTATCATGGTATGTTCCATGCTGGCAGGATGTGGAAGCAAGGGAACGGATAGTGCAAAGGGTGAGGTAAATGTATTCGTATGGACTGAATATGTTTCGGACTCAGCATTCAGCGGGTTTGAGGAAGCTACCGGCATTAAAGTCAATGTATCCACCTATTCTTCAAATGAGGATCTGCTTGCAAAGCTGAAATCCGAATCAGAAGGCACCTATGATGTGATTCTGCCTTCCGATTATGCGGTGGAATACCTGATCGCACAGGACAAGCTGGAGGCTCTTGATAAGGAGAAGTTTACCAATCTGTCCAATATTGATGATGCATATCTGGATGAGAGCTACGACCCGGGTAATGTATACAGTGTTCCGTATGAGGGCGGGGTGGCCTGTATTGCAGTAAACACTTCAAAGGTAGACAAGGAAATTACATCCTATGCAGACCTGTTTGATCCTTCTTTAAAAGGTCAGGTTGTTGTCCTGGATGATTACAGAGCGGTGATCGGAATGACAGAACGTTCCATGGGCTTATCCATGAACGAGACCGATCCGGATACTTTGGCACAGGTGGAGGAAAAATTGCTGACACTTAAGGACAATGTAAAATTATATGATTCGGATTCCCCGAAATCAGCATTGATTTCCGGTGATTGCACCGTAGGAATGGTATGGTCGGCAGAGGCAGCCCTTGCCATGGATGAAAACCCGGATATCAAGATCGTATATCCTACAGAAGGAGCCTATGTGTTCCTGGATAACTGGGCAATTCCCAAGGGTGCGAAAAATTATGATGGAGCAATGGAATTTATTAATTACATGCTGTCAGCAGAAGCAGCAAAGATGAATATAGAGGATTTCCCGTATCTGTGTCCTAATAAGGCAGCGCTTGAACTCATGGGAGAAGACTATGTGAAGAATGAAGCAAAAAATGTACCGGCAGAAGTGATTTCAAGCGGTGAGTTTGTCAGCTATCTTGATACGGATACCCTGGCTATCTATGATGAAATGTGGACGAAATTAAAGAAGTAAAGCGATAGCTCGTAGCTGCGAAGAAGTCAAATAGTTACAGGAACAGAAAACGGAGGAATAGAAAATGGCTTACCCGAGGATTGATTTTCTATATCTGAATGAGAAGGACATGATAGAGGCCGGAGTATTAGATGCAGCAGGATGTATAGAAACAATGAGAGATACCATGGAGCTTTTTGGAAAAAAGGATTTCTTACTGGGAGGTCCCAATGCAGATGAGCATGGCCTGCAGATGAACTTCCCACAGAAATCCGATATCGAGGGCTTTCCCCTGGATGACGGACCGGACAGAAGATTTATGGCAATGCCGGCATATTTAGGCGGAAGATTCCATATAGCAGGGCAGAAATTTTATGGCTCAAACAGCCACAATGCTGCTCTTGGGTTACCCAGATCCATTTTGATGGTAACCCTGTCCGATGTCGATACCGGAGCTCCTAAGGCGATTATGTCGGCAAACCTTCTGTCCGCTATGCGGACGGGAGCGATGCCGGCCATGGCAGCCACTTATCTTGCCAATAAAGATTCCGAGGTGTTGTCCCTTCTTGGACCGGGCGTTATCAATAAGTGTGCCCTGATGTGTTATATGGAAGTACTTTCGAACATTAAAAAGATTAAAATAAGAGGAAGCTCTTCCAGGTCAAAGACAGCACTTGCAATGAAGGAATTTATTAAGGAAACCTATCCGCAGGTAAAAGAGATTGTCATCTGTGACAGCTTAGAGGAAGCCTGTCGTGATGCGGATGTGGTATCCGAAGCCATGTCTGTTACCAAAGAAAACATGGAAGAATTCAGGCTGGAATGGTTCAAAAAGGGAGCAACGGTATTCAGTATGGGTTCCTTCCTCTATCGGAAATATGAAGATTTTAAGAATACCACAATGGTGGTAGACAATTATGGAATGTATCAGAAGTATCTGAATAATTTTATCGCAAGAGGACCGGTGGATGCGTTTGGAAATAAAAGAGAATGGGTAATCATGGGCATTCATTTCGTACATCTGGTAAAGACCGGACAGGTACAAAGAGAGCAGGTCATCAACCTGTGCGATATTGTAAATGGAAAATCCGAAGGCAGAACGTCACAGGATGAAATTGTGATGTGCTCGATCGGTGGTATGCCGTTAGAAGATCTGTCCTGGGGATACGATTGTTACCGGAGAGCCATGAAAAAAGGTCTTGGCACATCCTTAAATCTCTGGGATGCACCGTACATGAAGTAAAATCCGGGCAGCCATCAGGAGAATTGTGCCCCAATACGATGACGGGAATGACGCACTTGCGATTTCACAGCTTAAGGCAATCTATCCCGACAGGGAAGTGGTAGGAGTCAGAACCAGGGAAATCGTATTTGGTGGAGGAAATATTCACTGTATTACCCAGCAGTTACCGGCTGTTACATACAGATAGTAGTATGACTTTGTAATTAAAAAGTATTAGATATAACCTGAAAGTAGTAGAAAATTGGCAAAACGTGGTAATTGAACAGGTATGATTTTTGAAGTAAAGTAAGTACATCAAAAGCAACGGAGCTGACGCATGATATCAGTTCCGTTGTTTTACTTTATAAGAAATTCCGTCGGAATTTCTTATAAAGCAAAAAGCTCCGCATGGATGCGCAGGCAAACTCTTTATTTTAGAAAGAAATTAAATCACGATAGGAGGAATCAGATATGGCATATCCAGAAATTGACTTTGTTTTTTTGTCAGAGGAAGACATGATAAAGGCTGGTGTAAAAGACATGCCGGCATGCATTGATGCCATGGAGGAGGTAATCAGGTGCCTGAATGTGGGAGATTATGTGATGGGTGGTGAGAATCACAATTCCCATGGAAGTCAGGTATCCTTTCCGAAGAAATCTCCGTTTCCCAATATGCCGCTTGATGAAGGGGATGACAGAAGATTTATGGCAATGCCGGCTTATATTGGAGGCTCTTTTGATCTGGCAGGAATGAAATGGTATGGAAGCAACAGCAATAATAAGACCAAAGGACTTCCCCGTTCCATTCTCACCGTAATGTTAAACGATAAGGACACAGGTGCACCTATTGCACTGATGTCTGCAAATATTTTAAGTGCAATGAGAACCGGTGCAATACCGGGGGTAGGAGCACGGTATCTGGCACCAAAGCATGCAGCAGTCTGCGGAATCTGCGGACCGGGAGTTATGGGAAAAACATCACTCGCTGCGATCCTGGCCGAGTGTCCGGATATCAGGGAAATCAAGGTAAAAGGAAGAGGACAGAAATCGCTGGATGCATTTGTGGAATATGCAAAAGTAAAATATCCCGATATTCCGGTGATACGTGCAGTAGATACAGTGGAAGAGCTGGTAAGGGATACGGATGTCATTTCCTTTGCAAATTCAGGAAATACCGATCCGAGCACGTATCCGCTTGTAAAGGGTGAATGGATCAGGCCGGGAGCCCTGATCATCGGAGTCAGCTGCTTTGAGCTGGATGCAGGATATATGGCAGACACCGACAAGTGCAGGCTTGTTGTGGACAATACGGCTTTATACGAAGCCTGGGCCGAGGAATTTCCGTATCCGTCCTTTGGAGCAAATAACATCATAGGCTCCAAGTTTACCGATATGATCCATGACGGACTTATTGAAAAAAGTGATATGTATGATCTGGGAGATATTATTTCCGGTAAGCGGAAAGGCAGAGAATCCGATGAGCAGGTAGTAATTTTCTCGGTCGGAGGAATGCCGGTTGAGGATGTGGCATGGGGAAAGCGTTGTTATGAGAAAGCCATGGAGCTTCATCTGGGACAGAAACTCAGACTTTGGGAAAAGCCGGATTTGGCGTAGATAGAGGTTTGCAAAAGGAGGTCTATTATGTCAGAGAGAATAAAGGAGCACCCGATACTTGGAGTTCAGGAAAAGGGTGAATTAGTAAAGTTTACATTTGATGGAAAAGAGATCGAAGGCTATGAGGGGGAACCAATCGCCGCAGCATTAAAGGCAGCAGGAGTGATGGTACACAGATATACCCAGAAGGAACACAAGCCAAGAGGAATCTTCTGTGCAATAGGAAGATGTACGGACTGTGTCATGGTTGTGAACGGCGAGCCCAATGTCAGAACCTGCATTACACCACTTGCAGCGGGAATGGATGTACGTACCCAATACGGGGTATCGGATCAACCGTTTGATGAGCAGTAACCGAAAGGACTGGGGAAGGAGATTGACATGAAGAGATATGATTTGATCATAGTAGGAGCCGGACCTTCCGGATTATCGGCAGGGATCGAGGCTGCAAAGAGAGGACTTAAGGTAGTTATTTTTGACGAAAATGAAAAGCCGGGAGGACAGCTGTTTAAACAGATCCATAAGTTTTTCGGTTCAAAGGAGCATCGGGCTAAGGTCAGGGGCTTTGTCATCGGGCAGCAGCTTTTGGATGAGGCCGATGAAGCGGGAGTCGAAGTTGTACTGAATGCGACCGTGATTGGTCTGTATCAGGATAAGGAGGTTGTTGTCAAAAGAGGTGGTGAGATAGAGCATTTTAAGGGAAATGCAATCATAATTGCAACCGGAGCCGCTGAAAATATGGTTACCTTTCCTGGCTGGACCTTACCGGGGGTCATTGGAGCAGGGGCAGCACAGACAATGATGAATCTTCATGGTGTACTTCCCGGAAAGAAGGTTTTAATGCTCGGTTCCGGCAATGTAGGACTTGTCGTTTCTTTCCAGCTTGAGCAGTGTGGATGTGAGGTCGTAGCACTTGTTGATGCTGCACCAAGAGTAGGTGGTTATGGTGTGCACGCAGCAAAGGTGGCACGTACCGGAGTACCGTTTTATTTATCCCATACGATTGTAAAGGCAGAGGGAGAGGAATGCGTGACCGGAGTCACCATTGCAGAGGTAGACAGTAAATTTCAGTTTATTCCCGGTACGGAAAAGCATTTTGATGTAGATACCATTTGTCTTGCGGTCGGACTTTCGCCTATGTCACAGCTTTTGAAGATGGCAGGCTGTAAGATGGAGGACAATCCCAAACGTGGAGGCCAGGTACCTATCTGTGATGAATATGGCAGAACCTCCCTTCCGGGAGTATTTGTTGCAGGAGACGTATCCGGAATCGAAGAGGCTTCCTCAGCGATGATTGAAGGACGTATGGCAGGGATTGCAGCTGCGGAATATCTGGGATATATAGAAAAGAAGGATCTGGATACGGAGCTTGCAGCACTTGATCTGGCGCTTGACGGACTCAGGCAGGGAATGTTTGCACCAAAGAACAGAGGAAAGGCGATTGAACAGACCGAGGAAGGAATTGCGATTTCACAGAATTTATTGCTGCATGGCTATGTCGCAGATGAGGAAATAGACCGGTTCCCGGGAGTAACGCACAGGTCAGGAGTACATCCTGTTATCGAGTGTACACAGAATATCCCCTGTAATCCGTGTCAGGATGCCTGTAAGAAAGGCTGCATCTCGATCGGAGCAAACATTACCTCTCTTCCCATCGCAGTGGAGGGGGCGGATTGTATCAACTGTGGAATGTGTGTGGCGAGCTGTTCCGGTCAGGCAATCTTCCTTGTGGATGAGGATTGTGGAGACGGTACGGCAACGGTGACGCTTCCCTATGAATTCTTACCATTACCGGAGGAGGGGACTAAGGGAAAAGGACTTGGAAGAGACGGAAAGGTCATATGCGATGCTGAGGTGGTTTCCGTGAAGAGTCTTAAGGCATTTGACAAGACCAGCCTTTTAACAATGAGAGTTCCTAAGGAATATGCGATGAAGGCAAGATTTTTTAAGGCAGTTTAGGAGGAGTGTACTATGAATTCAGTAAATGATAGATCAAGAGATATCGGTCCCTTTGTTCCGGGACCGGATGATGATATGTTAATCTGCCGCTGTGAGGAGATCACTAAGGGAGAAATCCGAAAGGCCGTACATGATGGAATGTGGACACTCACAGAGATCAGGAGGTACTTAAGAACAGGTATGGGACTTTGTCAGGGACAGACCTGCAGCAGGCTTGTCAAGGGGATTGTGGCAAGAGAGCTTGGAGTTTCCCCGGCAGAGCTTGAACCGGCAACAAGCAGGGTGCCGATGCGTCCGATTGAAATGAAGATATTTGCAAATGAGGCATCGGACGAAAGGGAGGACGGATAGTATGAAGACAAAAGCAGAGGTCATAATTATCGGTGGTGGAATCATCGGATGTGCCACAGCGTATTATCTGGCAAAAATGGGACTTGAGGTAATCGTCCTGGAAGGCTCTGACCATATCGGAAATGGTGGCTCATCACGAAATGGCGGAGGAGTAAGACAATCGGGAAGAGATGTCAGGGAGCTTCCGCTTGTTATGTATGGAATCAGGAATCTGTGGCCGACATTATCGGAGGAGCTGGAGGTAGACTGTGAATATCATCAGGATGGAAATCTCCGGCTTGGTAAGACAGAAAAGCACAGGGAGATCCTTACAAAGCTTGCAGACAGCGCAAGAAATGTCGGACTGGATGTCCGGATGATCGATGGAGATGAGGTCAGGGCGATCAACCCGTATTTATCTGATGAGGTAATCTGTGCCAGCTGGTGTCCTACCGACGGACATGCCAATCCACTCACGACCACACTGGGCTATTATAAAATGGCAAGAAGGCTCGGTGTGACATTTATAACAGGAGAGCCTGTGACAGAGCTTCGGGTGATAAAAGGGAAAATAAGACAGGTCATTACTCCCAATCATGTTTATGAAGGTGAGAACGTGCTTGTTGCAGCCGGTCTTGATTCGAGGGAGATTCTTACAACAGTGGGGATCGACATTCCGATGACCAACTCACTGCTGGAATGTCTGGTAACCGAAGCGCAGCCTCATATGTTTGACCAGATGCTTGGTACTGCGGAGGCGGACTTTTACGGACATCAGACAAAGCATGGCTCATTCGTATTCGGAGGATCCTCAGGGTTAGAGAGATACAATAAGGATAATGGAACACCGGTAAACTCCTCTAAAACAGCGCCCTGTATCTGCCGCGGAATTATGAAATACTTCCCGGATCTTGCCAATGCCAAGATTGTGCGTACCTGGGCCGGATGGATGGATGCCTCCTCAGATGGCGTACCATCTCTTGGAACGGTCGATGAAATTCCCGGATTGTATGTGGCATGTGCTTTTAACGGCCATGGCTTTGGAATCGCACCGGCAGCAGGCGAGCAGCTTGCAAAGCTTATTGTGACAGGAAAGACGGATGTGGATCTTGGGGAATTACACTATGACCGGTATAAGGCCAAGATTTAGAAAGCTGTGTGACTATTCAGAACTTCATGAGTAAACGAAGGTTACGTTGACAGTGGTTTTTATGATTGAAGTTCTGAACAGACAGGCGCTTAAACTTTATGATTCCAGCAGAGAAAGGAGATCTTATGAATAATTTCACATTTCATATACCAACAGATATCAGATTTGGTAAGGATCAGGTACAGTGCCTGCCTGCAGAATTAGCAAAATATGGAAAAAAGGTTCTGCTTGTTTATGGTGGCGGAAGCATCAAAAGGAGTGGTCTCTATGATAAAATCAGGGAGCTGCTTGCAGACTTTGAAATATCAGAGCTTCCGGGAATCGAGCCGAATCCAAAGCTCACTTCTGTGGAAAAGGGGGCTGCCATCTGTAAAGAAAAGGGAATACAGGTCATACTGGCTGTCGGAGGCGGGAGCACCATCGATGCATCCAAGCATATTGCGGCGGCAGCCTGCTATGATGGGGAGCCATGGGATCTGGTTAAGGACAGAGGTCTTGTGAAAAAGGCGCTTCCGGTTGCGGTAGTCCTTACGATCTGTGCGACCGGTTCGGAAATGAATTCCGGAGCGGTAATCAGCAATGAGAAGACCCATGAGAAGCTGGAGATCAACCATCCTCTTTTATATCCCGTGTTATCGATCTGTGATCCGACCTATTTATATACCTTGCCTTCAAAGCAGGCAGCAGCCGGTGCGGTTGATATATTGTCCCACGTAATGGAGCAGTACTTCCAACCGAATGATGAGGCATATATCACGGATGTACTCAGTGAAGCAGTGATGAAAACCGTAATAAAATATGCCCGCAAGGCAATGGATGAGCCGGAAAATTACGAGGCACGTTCCAATCTGATGTGGTCATCCACAGTAGCGCTGAATCATCTGCTTACCGTTGGAAAGGGTGGCGCCTGGAGTGTTCATCCCATTGAACATGTAATCAGTGCTTATTATGACATCACACACGGAGTAGGCCTGGCGGTACTGACACCGGCCTGGATGAGCTATGTATTATCGGACAGGACAGCACCCCGTTTTGCAAGATTTGCAAGAGAAGTATTTGGCGTAGAAGAGGCTGATAACCGGAAAGCGGCAGAGCTTGGAATCCAAAGGGTCAGAGAGTTCAATCAGTCACTTGGAATGCCGGCAACACTTTCTGAGGCGTGTGTACCGGAGGACCTGTTTGATGAAATGGCAGCAGAAGCAGTAAGGACAAGCGGAATTGCTTCAAGGGCATATATTAAGCTGGACGTTTCTGATGTAAAGCAGATATTGCTTAGCTGCAGGTAAGGAAGAATATACAGGACGTATTGATTATAAGGAAGACAGATATTGTGTCAGGCAGTATCTGTCTTTTCTTTATAAGAAAATATCGCTGGAATTTTCTATAAAGAAAAAAGCTCCGCACGGATGATTTTGTTGGTCATGCACAGGGTAAACTTTACTATTTTTTTAGTTGGGGTTATGTGGTATGGTATGTATAAAGGAGGAGACAAGAGAGGAGACAAGAGATGATACGATTTAATAATGATTACAACCATGCCGCGCATGAGAGTATTTATGAAGCAATGAAGGCCGATCAGGCGAACAATTATCCGGGATACGGAGCAGATGAATGGTGTACGAAAGCTGCCGAAGAGATTAAAAAGCTGATTGGCAGGGAAGATCCGGCCGTATATTTTTTCCCGGGAGCAACACAGGCGAATTTCGTGGTGTGCGCCGCTGCACTGAATCCGATCCAGAGTGTCGTTTGTCCGAAAACAGGACATATCAACTGCCATGAAGCCGGTTCCATTGAAAACACCGGACATAAGATTATTGAACTTCCGTCAACGGAAGGGAAGATCACGGCACAGCAGGTGCGGGAATGTGCTTCTCCCTATTTTGAGCACGGAGAGGCAGAATATCTGACCGAACCGAAATTGGTATATATTTCATTTCCAACGGAATATGGAACGATTTATTCGTTAAAAGAATTACAGGAGCTTCACCGGGTATGTAAGGAATATGGAATGTACCTGTTCGTGGATGGCGCGAGAATGGGATACGGACTGGGTGCATCGGTGAATGATGTAACCTTAAAGGATCTGGCAGAGCTTACGGATGTGTTTTATATTGGAGGAACCAAGTGCGGTGCGATGTTCGGGGAAGCCGTTATTCTGGTGAATGAGGAGCTGAAGCGTCATTTTAAAACCTATATGAAACAGAATGGCGCAGTTCTTGCGAAAGGCTGGCTGCTTGGATTGCAGTTCTACACGCTTTTGAAGGATGGAACCTATTTCACGATTACGAAAAAGGCAGATGAACAGGCAATGCGGATTAAGGAAGCCTTTCACAAGAAAGAGATCCCGGAATATATGGGAAGCTACACGAACCAGCAGTTTGTGATTTTGTCGAAGGAGCAGGAAGAAAAGCTTTCGCAGAAATATATTTTTGAGCTGGATGGAGTGCTGCCGGACGGACGCAGCGTCGTGCGCTTTTGCACAAGCTGGTCCACGACAGACGAAGAAGTAGATGAACTGGTACGGGATATTCTGGCACTTTAGGATGGAAGATGCTCAAGGAAGTCCGGGGATTGGCATAACGGTAAGGTTATAGTGTTTGCGGAAAGGAGAAAACTGTGATGAAGAGAAAGATTTTGTGCTCAATGCTTGCAGTGATGATTTCAATCTGCATGCTGACGGCATGCGGAAATTCTTCCAATCCTGCAAAGGATACGAAGAGTACGGATGAAACAAAAAACGATTCGATGATGCAGGAAGAGGAAAAGCAGGCCGCCGAAGAAACGGATGCAGACGGGACAACACTTTCCGGAGACGATCAGGAAGCAGCCGGCGAAGATGCGGATAGTATGTCAAGAAATGTTGTCTATCGTTCGGATGAGTTTTATCTTTCGATTGTTCTGCCTGAGGACTGGGAGTACCGGATTTTATCAGAAGAGGATCTGGAAAAAGAAGATAATCTGTATTCCTGTGCGATCCGTTTTTGGCAGAAGGATTATCCGGAGGATATCTTTGTGCTGGGATACCAGGCGCCGTTTGGTATGTGTGGAACCGGCGTGACGATAGACGAACTGAAGCTGGAGAATGGGATCACCGGATGGCGATATACAGAAGAACTGGATTCGTCGTTGTGGCTGACGATTACATTGAATCATCCGGAAAACGATGTGAGCGGTGGAACGTATCTGATTACAGCAAGTCCGTCTCTGAAGGATTGGAAGGTACTGGAGCCTGCTTTTGAAGAGATTCTGCAGACCGTGTGGGTTGGACCAAAGAGCGGGGCAGAGGAATTGCTGAAAGGAGCCGACGACGATCTGCTCAAAGAAGATGCGGATGTTCCTTCGAAAGATACGGTTCTGGAGCGGCGGAATGCCTGCCTTCAGGGAATGTCGGAAGAGGACATTGCGCGGCTTACCGAGAATATTAAGGTTGCCAATCTGACAATGGAATATAGTTTCCTGTATGACCGGTTGTTTGAAAGAATGGCAGATCCGGAGGATCTTTACTGGAATTATGTCGATCAGAAGGGAGACATCCAGATTGGTTATTCGCTGGAGCAGGAAGCAGTGGATGCATGGAAGGAGTATTCACAGAATGCCGAAGAGATCACGGATATGGACTCCTACTGGAAGGCTTATCAGCAATATGAGGAAGAGCACGGTCAGCCGGTATATGCCTACAACCGTTTTGATGCGGATAACTTTATCGCGTTGATGGAAGAGATGAAGGGACTGCTTAAGAACGATATGCTTACCGCGGATCTTAATCAGTTGATCGAGAACATGCGTCAGGCAAAAGAGACACATGATGTCACTTATATTAAGGAAATTTATTATATTCTTCACGATATGGATTATTATCTGCTGCGGTATGCTCCCGATGATGTTGCATCCTTTGTACAGGATAAAGGAACAATCGCAGTTTATTACGGAGCTTTACAGGTGTACGGGTAAGTAGGATAGAACAGAAGGAAGAAGCATATGGAATAATGCTCATGTACGGTAAGGAAGCAAGCAACCGAAAACAAGAGATAGACCGCCA
>ERZ1026848.659-NODE-659-length-19259-cov-4.001666_pt1 | contig 19259 bp, 33 predicted proteins | sample MGYA00380154_ERZ1026848 | MGnify/ENA primary metagenome ERZ1026848 (study PRJEB33269, sample SAMEA4719790) | human gut metagenome | biome: human-associated habitat; feature: organic feature; material: feces | place: Cameroon | collected 2013-10 ...
CGGCGCACCTGTGATTACAATCATTCTACCTTGATTCATCTATATTTTACCTCCACAAATTACGATTTGTCGGTAGGGTCAAAGCAAATAATGTTTTTATAATTATAATCTCAAACCGCCGAAATGTCAAGGACACACGGAATATGCAAAATTTCGGAAAGCTCTTGCAATAAATCTACGGGTGTGATATAATAATACTGTATTTATTCACGGAGGAGGCGGCTTTTTATGTTTATGATACTCTTTGCAGGGCTGTTTCCCGAAAGGGTGCGGGATATTTTTTAAACACTGACCTATTTGCGGAGGTTTCCGTTACAATACATCTATAAATAAAGGAGTTTTACCGATATGGCAAAGGATAACAAGAAAATGGTGGACGCCATTACATCTATGGACGAGGATTTTGCAAAGTGGTACACCGACATATGCAAGAAAGCTGAGCTTACAGAATACACAAGCGTTAAGGGCTGTATGGTAATAAGACCCTACGGCTATGCTATCTGGGAGAATATCCAGCGCATACTTGACGGTATGTTCAAGGCTACAGGCCACGAGAATGTTTGTATGCCTATGTTCATTCCCGAGAGCCTTTTGCAGAAGGAAAAGGATCACGTTGAGGGCTTTGCTCCCGAGGTCGCTTGGGTAACTCACGGCGGCAATGAGAAGCTGGAGGACAGACTTTGCGTCCGCCCCACATCCGAGACGCTTTTCTGCGAGCATTACTCAAATATCGTTCATTCCTACAGAGATCTGCCCAAGCTGTACAACCAGTGGGTAAGCGTTGTAAGATGGGAAAAGACCACCCGTCCTTTCCTCCGTTCAAGAGAGTTCCTCTGGCAGGAGGGCCACACCATTCACGCTACTGCTGAGGAGGCTGTTGCGGAGACTGAGCGTATGCTGAACGTGTATGCGCAGTTCTGCGAGGAAAGCCTTGCTATGCCTGTTGTAAAGGGCAGAAAGACTGAGAGCGACAAGTTTGCGGGAGCTGTTTCCACATATGCCATTGAAGCTCTTATGCACGACGGAAAGGCTCTTCAGGCAGGTACATCACATTACTTCGGCGACGGCTTTGCAAAGGCTTTCGACATTATGTACACCGACAAGGACAACAAGAAGGTTTATCCTCATCAGACCTCCTGGGGCGTTACAACACGTCTTATCGGCGCTGTTATTATGACCCACGGCGACAACAACGGTCTTGTTCTTCCTCCTGCGGTAGCTCCCATTCAGGCAGTTATCGTTCCCGTTCAGCAGTTCAAGGAGGGCGTTCTTGAAAAGGCCAATGAGGTTGCCGAGGCTCTCAGGGCTGCGGGTATCCGTGTTAAGGTCGATGACAGCGACAACACCCCCGGCTGGAAGTTTGCCGAGTATGAGATGAAGGGCGTGCCTGTACGTATTGAGATTGGTCCCAAGGACATTGAGCAGAATCAGTGTGTTATCGTTACCCGTCACAACAGAGAGAAGAGCTTTGTTTCCCTTGAGGGACTTGCCGAGACTGTCAAGACCAAGCTTAAGGAAGTCCACGACGGACTTTATCAGGCGGCTCTCGAAAACCGTGAGAGACGCACATATTCCTGCGTGACAATGGACGAGATAACCGAAGCTCTTGAAAAGAACGGCGACGGATTTATCAAGGCTATGTGGTGCGTAGAGGAGGCCTGCGAGGACGAGGTAAAGGAAAAGACCGGCGTTGGTTCAAGATGCATTCCTTTCGACCAGGAGCAGCTTTCCGACAAGTGCGTATGCTGCGGCAAGCCTGCCAAGTATATGGTTTACTGGGGCAAGGCATATTAATTTAAACAGATTGGTTATAACGGCTGCTGCGTAGTGCGGCAGCCGTTTTGATAAATGAGGTGCGGCGATGAAAACTGCTGAAATAATAAAAAGATTCGGCTGCGAGCCTGAGGACGAATATGACAAGGCACTTATCTTTTCACTGAAAAAATGGATAGCCGACGAGATAAACGAGATGTGCGACAACGGCATATGCTCCCTTGCTTTTTCCCTTGACGGGGGAGACGGATATATCGGCTACAACACCGAAAAGCAGCTGAAAGAAAAGGGCAATAGCCTTGATGACTGGAAGAAATTCCGCTTTGCCTGTGTGAACGATAATTCTGCGGTGGACGGCTCGGTTGAGATGTGGTGCGATTTCAAGGGCTACGGCGATATGGACTGCACTGCTGTGACAAAATATTATCAGTGCGTGATGAATGCATATCTGAGTCTTGTTGATGACGGAATAATCAAGGAAAGATTCGGGAAAAATATTGAAGCGATGTTTATGGGATATAACCTTGAGGGATTTGTGGGATTAAAGGTCGATGAGAACGGCGAAATGATGTATTGATATGTGCTTTTGTGAGATGTGCACAAAATGCGCTCGATAAAATCTGCAAAATTCTGCATATATGATCCTGCAAAATGCTTGCAAACCACGGAAAAGTATGTTATAATACTACTTGCGTGACTGCGAATGATATGCGATGAAGCGGAAGGTTGCTTACGGTTTGTAAGGGAATTTCCGCAGAGTATGTCCGATTTGAAACCGGGCGGCTGTAATACCGAACACAGTTAGTGTCTCAAACCACAGGTAACTATATCTGTAGGTGAGCATTTGTGTGCTTGCGGCAACCCGAAACATATTATGTGTTTTCGGGATTTTTTATGTCGTTTATCACGAAACACACGGCGGCGTGTGATGAACATACGGCGTGTGCGGATACAGATAAATATTGGGTGTTGCAAACTCGTCCCCCATCTTTAAATAATTTCAGGAGGCGATTTTAATGGCAGTCAATGAAAAAATCAGAATCAAGATCAAGGGTTATGATCACGCTGTAGTTGACGCAGCAGCAGCTAAGATAGTTGATGCGGCTAAGCGCAGCGGTGCAAGAGTTTCCGGTCCTATCCCCCTTCCTACAGACAAGGAGATCGTTACTATTCTCCGCGCTGTACACAAGTACAAGGATAGCCGTGAGCAGTTTGAACTCAGAACTCATAAGAGACTTATCGACGTTCTCAGACCTACTGCTAAGACCACAGAGGCTCTTCAGGGTCTTGAGCTTCCCGCAGGCGTTGACATCGTAATGGAAATCAAGTAATCCGATTTCCCCGTATGCTGCTGTAAGGCTGCTGCCAAGGCAGCTGCCAATGTGGCTGCAAAGATGTCAGGAAATGTGGGGTCAATGTTGATGCGTATGCGTCAACCAATAACCTATAGGGAGGAAAAAATATGACAAAGGCAATCATCGGTAAGAAAATCGGTATGACACAGATTTTCGATGAAGCAGGAAAGGTTATTCCTGTTACCGTTGTTGAAGCCGGCCCCTGCGTTGTTGTTCAGAAGAAGACCGTTGAAAATGACGGTTACAGCGCAGTTCAGTGCGGTTTCGGCGACATCAGAGAGAAGCTCGTCAACAAGCCTGTAAAGGGTCACTTTGCAAAGGCTGACGTTGCTCTCAAGAGAACCCTCAAGGAGTTCAGACTTGATAATGCTGAATCTCTTAATGTGGGTGACGTTCTGAAGGCTGATACTTTTGAGGTAGGCGACATCGTTGATGTTAGCGGTACTTCCAAGGGTAAGGGCTTCCAGGGTACTATCAAGAGAAACAACAACCACAGACTGAAGGAAACTCACGGTACAGGTCCTGTTGCAAGACAGGCAGGTTCTATGGGTGCGTGCTCTTCCCCTTCAAGAATCTTCAAGGGCAAGGCTCTCCCCGGTCATATGGGTGCTGAAAAGGTTACTGTTCAGAACCTCGAGATCGTAAAGATCGACGTTGAAAACAATCTTATCGCAGTTAAGGGTGCTATCCCCGGTCCTAAGAACGGCATCGTTACTATCGTTGACTGCGTTAAGAAAGCTTAATGGAAGGAGGAAGCGATAATGCCTAATATTAAAGTTATGGATATGACAGGTAAAGAGGTTTCCACCATTGAGCTGTCAGATGCAATTTTCGGTATTACTCCCAATGTTCCTGCTATGCACACAATGGTTGTAAACTACCTTGCAAACCAGAGACAGGGCACACAGTCCACTCTTACCCGTACTGAGGTAAGCGGCGGCGGAAGAAAGCCCTGGAGACAGAAGGGTACAGGCCACGCAAGACAGGGCTCCACAAGAGCTCCCCAGTGGACACACGGCGGTATTGCACTCGGTCCCAAGCCCAGAACCTATCGTTTCACTGTAAACAAGAAGCTCAAGAGACTTGCTATGAAGTCTGCTCTTTCTTCTAAGGTTCTCTCCGGTGATATGATCGTTCTCGACAATATCACTATGAATGATTACAAGACCAAGGATATGGTCAAGATGCTCGGCGCTGTCGGCGCTCAGGGCAAGACTCTTATCGTTATGCCTGAGGTTGATGCCAAGGTCATCAAGAGTGCTGCCAATATCCCCGGCGTTAAGACTGCTCTCGTAAACACAATCAACGTTTACGATATCCTCAACTACGACAAGTTCGTTGTTGTTAAGGACGCAGTTGCAAAGATTGAGGAGGTGTATGCATAATGACTGCACAGGACATCATCATCAAGCCCATCATCACTGAAAAGAGTATGGGCGGTCTGCAGGAAAACAAGTACACTTTTAAGGTTGCCAAGAACGCTAACAAGATCGAGATCGCTAAGGCTGTTGAAGAGCTTTTCGGCGTTCAGGTCGCAAGCGTTAACACTATGAACGTGAGAGGCAGAGCTAAGAGAGTTGGTCTCAACAGAGGCGTTACTCCTTCTTGGAAAAAGGCTATCGTTACTCTCGCTGAGGGCTCCAAGACCATTGAATTCTTCGATGGTATGATGTAATCCGAGAGATTCGGATAACCGTTTTCCCGAAACGGAATGTATGGAGGGTATTTCCCTTCGCAAAACCACTTTAAGGAGTTGAAATCACAATGGCTATCAAGTCATATAAGCCTACGTCCCCTTCAAGACGTCAGATGACTGTTACCGACTACAGCGAGCTTTCCAAGGTCGCTCCCGAAAAGAGCCTCCTCGCTCCTCTTGATAAGAAGGCAGGAAGAAACAGCTACGGTCGTATCACTGTTCGTCACAGAGGCGGCGGAAACAGAAAAAAATACAGAATTATCGATTTCAAGAGAGACAAGCAGGGCATGAACGCTACTGTTATGACTCTTGAGTACGATCCCAACAGAAGCGCATTCATCGCTCTCGTTCAGTACGAGGACGGCGAGAAGAGATATATCATCGCTCCCTACGGTCTTAAGGTAGGCGACGTTATCAGAGCTGGCTCTGACGCTGATATCAAGCCCGGTAATGCTCTTAAGCTCGGTGATATCCCTGTTGGTACCTTCATCCACAACCTTGAGCTTTATCCCGGCAAGGGCGCTCAGCTCGTTAGATCTGCCGGCAATATGGCTCAGCTTATGGGTAAGGAAGAGGATTACGCTCTCGTAAGACTTCCTTCCGGTGAGATGAGAAAGATCGCAGTTGGCTGCATGGCTACTATCGGTCAGGTAGGCAACATCGATCACGAAAATGTTAACCTCGGTAAGGCTGGACGCACCCGTCACAAGGGCATCAGACCTACTGTAAGAGGTTCTGTAATGAACCCCTGCGACCACCCCCACGGTGGTGGTGAAGGTAAGTCCCCTGTTGGTCGTCCCGGACCTGTTACTCCTTGGGGCAAGCCCGCTCTCGGCTACAAGACCAGAGCTAACCACAACCGTTCCGACAAGTTTATCGTTAAGAGAAGAAACGGTAAGTAATCCGGAACCATTCCATCGCACTTCAAAATATTTTATTATACTCATAGGATTCGTAAAGAGGAGAATTGTTGATTTTGTCCTCGTGGCAAAATCAACACTATCTTGCCTCTAAACATCTGAGAGGGGAGGAAAACCAATGAGCAGAAGTATCAAGAAGGGACCTTACGTTCAGGAAGTCCTTTTAAAGAGAGTTATTGCTATGAACGAGGCAGGCGAAAAGAAGGTCCTCAAGACCTGGAGCAGATCCCCAACAATTTTCCCTGATTTCGTAGGACACACTTTCGCTGTTCACGACGGCAGAAAGCACGTTCCCGTTTATGTTACTGAGGATATGGTAGGTCACAAGCTCGGTGAGTTCGCACCTACAAGAACATTCAAGGGCCACGCAGGCTCCAAGACATCCAACAACGGCAAGTAAGGCAGAGAGGAGAAGATTTTAATGGAAGCAAGAGCACATCTTACAAATGCTCGTATCGCACCCAGAAAGGTTCAGATCGTTCTCGACCTTATCAGAGGTAAGGACGTTGAGACCGCTATGGCGATTTTAAAGTACACACCCAAGTCTGCCTGTGAATACCTGGAGAAGCTTCTGAAGTCTGCGATCGCAAACGCTGAGAACAACTACGGTCTCAATAAGGAGAACCTTATCGTTTCCGAGTGCTTCGTTTGCCCCGGACCTATTATGAAGCGCATTATGCCTCGTGCACAGGGCAGAGCTTTCCGCATCAACAAGAGAACTTCCAACGTTACTCTCGTTGTAGCTGAAAAAGAATAAGTCGAAAGAGGAGGTAAATTATGGGACAGAAAGTTAATCCCCACGGCCTTCGTGTCGGCGTTATCAAGGACTGGGATTCCCGTTGGTTTGCAAACAAGGCCGCTTTCGGCGACACTCTTGTTGAGGACTACAACGTTCGTAATTTTATAAAGAACAGCCTTAAAGACGCAGGCGTTCCCAAGGTTGAAATTGAAAGATTCGCCGGCAAGGTTAGAATCCACGTTTACTGCGCTAAGCCCGGTATTGTTATCGGTCGAGGCGGTGAAAATATCGAGAAGCTCCGTCTCTCTGTTGAGAAGATGATGGGCAAGTCTGTTTACATCAACATTGTTGAGGTTAAGCAGCCTGATCTCGACGCTACTCTCGTTGCTGAGAACATCGCAGCTCAGCTCGAAAACCGTGTATCCTACAGAAGAGCAATGAAGCAGGCTATCGGCCGTGCTATGAAGCTCGGTGCTAAGGGTATCAAGGTTAGATGCGGCGGTCGTCTTGCAGGTGCCGAGATCGCAAGATCCGAGACCTACCACGAGGGTACTATTCCCCTTCAGACTATCCGTGCTGACATCGACTATGGCTTCGCTGAGGCTCACACAACCTACGGCCGTCTCGGTATCAAGGTTTGGATCTACAAGGGCGAAGTTCTTAAGGGTGAGGCTTCTGCTGCAAGAGTAAACAAGGCTCCTGCTGAAAAGCCTGAGAGAAAGCGCCGCAATAATGACGGCAAGAGACGTGAGGGCGGTTACAGACCCCGCGCTAACAAGAACGAAGGAGGTAATGCATAATGCTGCTTCCAAAGAGAGTTAAGTACAGAAGAGTTCAGAGAGGCAGAATGACCGGTAAGGCACTCAGAGGCAACAAGGTCTCCAACGGTGAGTACGGTCTTCAGGCTCTTGAGCCCGCTTGGATCACATCAAATCAGATCGAGGCTGCCCGTATCGCTATGACACGTTACATCAAGCGTGGCGGTCAGGTTTGGATCAAGATTTTCCCCGACAAGCCCATCACTGAGAAGCCCGCTGAAACCCGAATGGGTTCCGGTAAAGGTTCTCCCGAATACTGGGTTGCTGTTGTAAAGCCCGGCAGAGTTCTTTTCGAGATCGCCGGCGTTCCCGAGGAGACTGCAAGAGAGGCTATGCGTCTCGCTATGCACAAGCTCCCTATCAAGTGCAAGTTTGTAGCTAAGGAAGAGGAGGCGAGCGAATAATGAAGGCTTCAGAAATCAGAGATATGACTGCTCAGGAGCTGGAGAACAAGCTCGTTGATCTCAAGAAGGAGCTTTTCGCTCTTCGTTTCCAGCACACTGTTAATCAGCTTGATAATCCTGCACGTTTAAAGGCTGTCAAGAAGGACATTGCCCGCATCAAGACTGTTCTGCGTGAGCAGTCTGCTAAGTAAGGGAGGACATTCTAATGGCTGAAAGAAATCTTAGAAAAACAAGAGTCGGCAAGGTTGTTTCCAATAAGATGGACAAGACAATCGTTGTTGCAATTCAGGATAATGTAAAGCACCCCCTTTACAAGAAGATCATCAAGAGAACCATCAAGCTCAAGGCTCACGATGAGCAGAACATCTGCAACATCGGCGACAGAGTTGAGATCATGGAAACTCGTCCTCTTTCCAAGGACAAGAGATGGAGACTTGTTGAGGTTATCGAAAAGGCTAAGTAATTTAGCTTTAAGGTAAGCTTTTATCCAAACGAGATTTTTTTGGAAATATTCTAAAAAGGTATTGACAAATGAGTTTCGGCGTGGTATAATATTTGATGTTGCCGATGTTTAGGCAGATGACTCGATTTGCGATACACACGGCAGCGTTGAAATAATAATATCAATTCAATTGTGATTTCCGGTATCAGGCAGGTTTATCCTGCCTAATGCCGTATTTCGCTGTTAAGGAAGGAGTTAATGCGCTGTGATACAGATGCAGACTTATTTAAAGGTCGCTGATAACACAGGTGCCAAGGAGCTTATGTGCATCAGAGTTCTCGGTGGTACACGCAGAAGATATGCTAATATCGGCGATGTTGTTGTTGCTTCCGTTAAAAAAGCAACACCAGGCGGCGTTGTTAAGAAGGGCGACGTTGTAAAGGCAGTTATCGTTCGTTCCGCTAAGGGTCTCCGCAGAGAAGATGGTACCTACATTCGTTTCGATGAGAACGCAGCAGTTATCATCAAGGAGGACAAGAACCCCAGAGGAACCCGTATTTTTGGACCTGTTGCAAGAGAGCTTCGTGACAAGGATTATATGAAGATCCTTTCCCTCGCTCCTGAGGTTCTTTAATGGAGGTGCCGCAAGATGAATAAGAAGTTACACGTTAAAACAGGCGACACTGTTGTTATCCTTTCCGGTAAGGACAAGGGTAAGAAGGGTAAGGTCCTTGAGGTTTCTCCCAAGGAGCAGAAGGTCATCGTTGAAGGCCTTAACATTGTTACAAAGCACGTTAAGCCCCGTCAGATGGGTCAGCAGGGTGGCATCGTTAAGTGCGAAGCTCCCCTCTACGCTTCTAAGGTTATGGCTGTTTGCCCTCACTGCGGCAAGCCCACAAGACTTGGCCACAAGATCGAGGCTGACGGCACAAAGTCCAGAGTTTGCAAGCACGCAGACTGCGGCAAAGCATATTAATGAAAGGAGTTACCTACAATGGCAGCAAATCTTAAGGAATTATATGTCAGCACAGTAGCTCCCTCACTTATGAAGAAGTTCAGCTACAAGAGCGTTATGCAGATCCCCAAGATCGACAAGGTCGTTATCAATGTTGGTGCAGGCGAGGCTAAGGATAACTCCAAGGTGATCGATGCTATCATGAACGATCTCACACTCATCACAGGTCAGAAGCCTGTTGTTTGCCGTGCTAAGAAGTCGGTCGCAAACTTCAAGATCCGTGAGGGCATGCCTATCGGCGTTAAGGTTACTCTCAGAGGTGAAAAGATGTACGAGTTCCTCGACAGACTTTTCAATGTTGCATTCCCCAGAGTTCGTGACTTCCGTGGAATCAACGGCAACTCTTTCGACGGAAGAGGAAACTACTCCACAGGTATCAAGGAGCAGCTCATTTTCCCTGAGATCGAGTATGATAAGATCGATAAGGTTCGTGGTATGGATATCAACATCATCACTACCGCTAATACCGACGAAGAAGCAAAAGAGCTGCTCGAGCTTATGGGCGCTCCTTTCGCAAAGTAATTGGGAGGTTTAATTAAATGGCTAAAACTTCAATGAAGATCAAGCAGCAGAGAACTCCTAAGTACTCTACCAGAGCTTACAACAGATGCAAGATCTGCGGACGTCCCCACGCTTATCTCAGAAAGTTCGGCATTTGCCGTATCTGCTTCAGAGAGCTCGCTCACAAGGGACAGATCCCCGGCGTAAAGAAGGCAAGCTGGTAATCTCCGCTTGACTCTCACCCCCGCTATTACGCTTATTTTAACAAGGAGGTTATGGTATGCAAATTACCGATTCAATTGCTGATATCCTTACAAGAATCCGTAACGCCAACACTGCTAAGCACGCTACTGTTGACGTGCCCGCTTCCAATATGAAGAAGGCTATCGCTCAGATTCTTGTTGATGAAGGTTATATCAAGAGCTATCAGATAATCGACGACGGCAAGCAGGGTGTTATCAGAATCACCCTCAAGTACGGCGAAAATAAATCTCAGGTCATCACCGGTCTGCGCAGAGTTTCCAAGCCCGGCCTTCGCATTTACTCCAGCTGTGAGGATATGCCCAAGGTTATGAAGGGTCTCGGTATTGCCATTGTGTCTACTTCCAAGGGAGTTATGACTGACAAGAAGGCAAGAGAGCTCAATGTCGGCGGCGAAGTCCTTGCATTCGTATGGTAAGGAGGAACTAAAGCTATGTCAAGAATAGGCAGAAAGCCCATTGCTGTTCCCGCAGGCGTTGATGTTAAGATCGACGGTAATACCGTTACTGTTAAGGGTCCCAAGGGCACACTTACAAAGACTTTCCACAAGGATATGATCATCAAGCTCGAAGGCAATGAGATCATCGTTGAGCGTCCTTCCGAGGACAAGCTCCACAAGTCCCTTCACGGACTTACAAGAACTCTCGTTCACAATATGGTTGAAGGCGTTACAACCGGCTTCTCCAAGTCTCTCGACATCGAGGGTATCGGTTACAGAGCTCAGAAGCAGGGCAAGAACCTTGTTATGAACCTTGGTTTCTCCCATCAGGTGATCGTTCCTGAGATCGACGGCATCACTATTGATGTTCCTGCTGCTACTAAGATCGTTGTTAACGGTATTGACAAGCAGGCTGTTGGTCAGTTCGCTGCTGAGATCAGAGAGAAGAGACCTCCTGAGCCTTATAAGGGCAAGGGTATCCGCTACACCGGCGAGCATATCATCCGCAAGGAAGGTAAGGCAGGTAAGGGTAAGAAGTAATTCTTTCCTTCGGTTTATTCATTCAATACGAAAGAGAATGGGACAGTACAGCACTACTATTCTCCAGTTTGAAAAGGAGTTGAATTTAAAATGGTTAAGCAGATGAACAGAAAGGCTGCAAGAGCAAAGAGACAGGCAAGAGTACGTTATAAGATCAGCGGTACAGCAGCTTGCCCCAGACTCAACGTTTTCCGCAGCTCTAAGCATATCTACGCTCAGCTTATCGACGATGTTGCAGGTGTAACACTCGCAAGCGCTTCTTCTATGGACAAGGGCTTCGAGGGCAACGGCGGCAACAAGGACGGCGCTTTCAAGGTTGGAGAGGCTATCGCTGCTGCTGCTAAGGAAAAGGGTATCACCGATGTTGTTTTCGACAGAGCAGGTTACCTTTACCACGGCAGAGTTGCTCAGCTCGCTGACGGCGCAAGACAGGGCGGTCTTAACTTCTGATCCTATATGATCGGATACACTTTTAAAGGAGGTTATACTTTTGGCTAAGATAGACGCTACAAACCTTGAACTTACCGAAAAGGTCGTTGCTATTAACAGAGTTTCCAAGACTGTTAAGGGCGGCCGTATCTTCAAGTTTGCCGCTCTCGTTGTTGTCGGCGACGGCAACGGCACTGTTGGCTTCGGTATCGGTAAGTCCGGCGAAGTTCCTGACGCTATCCGCAAGGGTATCGAGGATGCTAAGAAGAATTTAACTAAAATCGCACTCAGAGGCTCAACAATCCCTCACGAGGTTATCGGCGAATTCGGCGCTGGCCGTGTTCTTATGAAGCCCGCTGCTCCCGGTACCGGTGTTATCGCCGGCGGCCCTGTTCGTGCAGTTATCGAGGTTGCAGGAATCAAGGACATCAGAACTAAGTCTCTTCGTTCCAACAATGCCTGCAACGTTGTAAGAGCTACTCTTCAGGGACTTACAAGCCTTCGCAGCGCTAAGGAAGTTGCTGCTGTAAGAGGCAAGTCCGTTAAGGAAATTTTAGGCTAAGGAGGATGACTGAAATGGTTACTATTAAGCTTGTAAAAAGTCTTAACAGCTGCAAAAAAGACCAGATCGCTACCGCTCATTCTCTCGGTCTTAGAAAAATCGGCGACACTACTACTCAGCAGGATAATGCTGCTGTTCAGGGTAAAATCAGAAAGATTGCCCACCTCATTAATGTAACTAACGCTTAAATTGCAGGGAGGTGCGATTAGTATGAAGTTATTTGAACTTTCTCCCGCCGACGGTTCCGTTAAGGACGTCAAGAGAATCGGCAGAGGCCACGGCTCCGGTAACGGCAAGACTGCCGGCAAGGGTCACAAGGGTCAGAATGCACGTTCAGGCGGCGGCGTAAGACCCGGCTTTGAAGGCGGTCAGATGCCTATGACAAGAAGAATCCCTAAGAGAGGATTCAACAACATTTTCGCTACTAAGTATTCTACCGTTAATGTTTCCGACCTCGACAAGTTTGTTGACGGCACAGTTGTTGACGCTGAGCTTCTCGCAGCAAGCGGTCTTGTAAAGAACACAGCTAACGGCGTTAAGATCCTTGGCAACGGCGAGCTTACAAAGAACCTTACTGTTAAGGCTTCGGCATTTTCCGCTTCCGCTAAGGAAAAAATCGAGAAAGCAGGCGGGAAGGCTGAGGTGATGTAATGTGTTCGAGACCTTGCGCAATGCTTGGAAAACACCTGAGCTGAGAAAAAAGCTCTTATACACATTACTCATTATCGTTATTTTCCGTTTAGGCTGCGCAGTTCCCGTTCCATTCCTCATTCCTACCGCTCTTGCGGGTATGGTGCAGGACGGCAACATATTTGGTTATCTGGATATGCTGTCAGGTGGTGCACTTTCTAAAGGAACTGTTTTCGCTCTTTCTATTCAGCCCTATATCAACGCTTCGATCATTGTTCAGCTCCTGACCTATGCACTTCCTCCTCTGGAGAGTCTTCAGAAAGAGGGAGAAGAGGGAAGGAAAAAGCTGCAGAAGATCACGAACTATGTTGCCCTTGCTATTTCGTTGGTAATGTCTTATGCATATTACCTCACAATGAGAAGCCAGGGAGCTGTTGAATATACCTCGGGCTTTGACGGAGTTTTCGCAGCTATCGTTATTATCGCAGTTTTCACCGCAGGTTCAAACCTCATCGTTTTCCTTGGAAATCTGGTAAACGAGAGCGGTATCGGAAACGGTATCTCCATTATCCTCTTTGCGGGTATCGTGGCAAGATTCCCCACCGATATTATGGATATCTTCACTGTCGCTAAGAGCGACCCGGGCAAGTATCTTGCACCTGCGCTTTTCGTACTGGTCATCTATGTGGCTATGATCGCTTTCATTGTTCTTATGAACAATGCAGAGAGACGTATCCCCATTCAGTACGCTAAGAGAGTTGTGGGCAGAAAACAGTACGGCGGTCAGAATACACATATTCCCATTAAGATCGCAATGAGCGGCGTTATGCCTATCATCTTCGCTATGGCGTTTATGTCTATTCCTCAGACCCTTGAAATGTTTATCAAGAGACCCACTGACCCTCAGGGCTTCTGGCAGAATTTCTATGTCGGATTCCTTAACTTCTTCAACTTCAATGGCATCTGGTATGCTATTATTTACTTCGTTCTTATTATTGCATTCAACTATTTCTATGTTTCAATGCAGTATAATCCTATAGAGATCGCTAACAACCTCCGTCAGAACAATGGCGGTATCCCCGGTATCAGACCCGGTAAGCCTACAAGCGATTTCATTCAGAGAGTTCTTTCAAAGATCACTCTCATCGGCGCTGTTTGCCTCGGTATCATCGCTATCTTCCCCATTCTGTTCCATATGGCAGTTCCTGCTATGAACATTTCTATGGGCGGTACTTCGATACTGATCATCGTCAGCGTTGCTCTCGAAACCGTCAGAACTCTTGAATCCCAGATGATGATGCGTCACCACAAGGGCTTCCTTGAGTAATGAATAAACCGACAGAAAGGCGGAAATGTAATGAATCTTATTCTTCTCGGCGCACCCGGCGCAGGCAAGGGTACTCAGGCTGAAGTTATCAGCAATACCCTCCACATTCCCCAGATTTCTACAGGCAATATCCTCAGAGCTGCTGTTAAGAACGGCACTGAGTGCGGTCTCAAGGCTAAGAGCTTTATGGACGCAGGTGCTCTTGTTCCCGATGAAGTCGTTATCGGCATTCTTAAGGACAGGATCGCTGAAGATGACTGCAAGAACGGTTTCATTCTCGACGGTTTTCCCAGAACTGTTCCCCAGGCTGAGGCTCTCGAGGCTATGGGCGTTCAGATCGACAAGGTTATTGAGATCTCCGTTCCCGATGAAGCTATCAAGGCTCGTCTGGGCGGCAGAAGAGTCTGCGAATCCTGCGGCGCTACCTACCACATCGAATTTAACCCTCCCAAGGTCGAGGGCAAATGCGACAAGTGCGGCGGCAACGCTGTTCAGCGTAAGGACGATGCTCCCGAAACTGTTATCGACAGACTTAAGACTTATCACGAAGCGACCGCTCCTCTCGTTGATTTCTACAAGAGCAAGGGCAAGCTCAAGACCGTTATCGGTCAGAGCGAGGTCTCCGAGACTTCCAAGCTGGTTCTTGAAGCGGTCAATGCCTGAATTTTTAAAGAAGGCGCAAAATGATCAGTGTAAAATCAAAATCCGAACTGGAAAAGATGCGTTTAGCCGGAAAAATTTCGGCTAACGCTCTCCACTACGGTGGACAGTCCATTCGTGTGGGTATGTCAACCTATGAGCTTGACAAGATCATTCACGATTATATCGTTAAGAACGGTGCTAAGCCCAATTTCCTCGGTTACGGAGGATTCCCCGGCTCCGCCTGCATTTCGATTAATAACAAGGTGATCCACGGTATTCCGTCCAAGCACGAATTCATCAAGGACGGCGATATCGTCAGCATTGACACAGGTGCTGTCATTGACGGATTCAACGGCGACAATGCTTATACGTTTGCTGTCGGTAATGTTTCTGAGGAAGCGAAGCAGCTTCTCCGTGTTACTGAAGAGGCTCTTTACAAGGGCATCGAGCAGGCAGTTGTGGGCAATCGTATAGGCGATATCTCCCACGCTGTGGAGGAGCACGTCACTTCTTATGGATACGGCGTGGTCAAAAAGTATGTCGGTCACGGAGTGGGCACCAAGCTCCACGAATCTCCCGAGATCCCCAATTTCGGCAAGCCCGGAAGAGGTCCGAGACTGGTAGCAGGTATGACTATCGCTATCGAGCCTATGATCAATGCGGTAGGTGAAGAAGTTCTTGACAACTTCCCCGACGGCTGGACCGTGTTGACTAAATCGGGTTCACTCTCTGCTCACTTTGAGCACACAGTCGCAATCACGTCCGATGGCCCCGTAATTCTTACTAAGCCTACTATTATTTAAGGGGGACGCTGATGTGGAAGCATTAATCGGCAGAATTGTCCGCAGCTGCGCAGGAAGAGACAATGGCAAATTCCTCGTTGTAGTGAAAACGGACGAAGGCTTCGTTTATGTGGCAGACGGCAAGGAACGTAAGCTCGCTTCTCCTAAAAAGAAAAGCTTAAAACACGTTAAACCTACCAATACTGTTATTGACACGGAGAGTCTGACCGACAAGAAGCTCAGAAGCGTTATTATGGAGTTCAATACTCCTGATAATTAACCGAAACTACATCCAAGGAGGCTGTCAGCTTGTCTAAGGAAGATGTTATTGAGATCGAGGGTACCGTCATCGAAGCCCTCCCCAACGCCAACTTTCAGGTTGAGCTTGCTAACGGACATAAGATTCTTGCTCACGTATCGGGCAAACTGAGAATGAACTATATCAGAATCGTTCCCGGCGACAAGGTTACTGTTGAAATGTCCCCATATGACCTTACCAAGGGCAGGATCACATGGAGAGCAAAGTGATACGGATCACCGCTAACTGCTGAGACCCTCAGCACAACACTCACAAAGGAGGAATTATAATGAAAGTAAGACCTTCAGTTAAGCCTATCTGCGAAAAGTGCAAGGTTATCAAAAGAAAAGGCAAAATAATGATCATATGCGAAAATCCTAAGCATAAGCAGCGTCAGGGCTGATTGCTGTAGCTGTTACACAGCTTGAAACAAGGATTAAAATAGCCATAACACACTGGGCGAAAGTCCAAATTTTATTCGGAGGTGTATTTTTAATGGCACGTATTGCCGGTGTTGACCTTCCCAAGAATAAGAGAGTTGAAATCGGACTCACTTATATCTACGGTATCGGTCGTAAATCTGCGGAAATTATTCTCGCAAACACAGGTGTAAACCCTGATACAAGAGTAAAGGATCTCAGCGAAGACGATGTTGCTAAGCTCCGTGACTACATCGACCACAACTTTATGGTTGAGGGCGATCTCAGAAGAAACGTTGCTCTTAATATCAAGCGTCTGGTTGAAATCGGCTGCTACAGAGGCGTTCGTCACCGTAAGGGTCTCCCCGTAAGAGGTCAGAGAACCAAGACTAACGCAAGAACTCGCAAGGGCCCCGTAAAGACCATCGCTAATAAGAAGAAGTAAGGAGGGATTGAACAATGGCTCAGGTTAAAGGTAAAAAGACTACCATCAGAAGACGTCGTGAACGTAAGAACATTGAAAATGGCGCTGTTCATATCCAGTCCACTTTCAACAATACTATTGTAACTATCACCGATACTCAGGGCAATGCTCTTTCTTGGGCATCTGCAGGCGGTCTCGGTTTCAGAGGCTCCAAGAAGTCCACTCCTTTCGCTGCTCAGACTGCTGCTGAAACTGCTGCAAGAGCTGCTATGGAGCACGGTCTTAAGACCGTTGAGGTTTACGTTAAGGGCCCCGGTGCAGGAAGAGAAGCTGCTATCAGAGCTCTTCAGACCGTTGGTCTCGAAGTAAGACTCATCAAGGATGTTACTCCTATTCCTCACAATGGCTGCCGTCCTCCCAAGAGAAGACGTGTCTAATTTACAGGAGGTGTTATTGAAATGGCTTTAAATAAAGAACCTATCCTCAAGAGATGCAGATATCTGGGCATCAGCCCTATGGTTATGGGCGTTTCTAAGGAGTCCAAGAGAAATCCCGGTGCTAACAGCAGAAAAAAGGTTTCCGAATATGGTATGCAGCTCAAGGAAAAGCAGAAGCTGAAGTTCATCTACGGCGTACTTGAGAAGCCCTTCTACCACTATTTTGAAATCGCTTCCAAGATGGAGGGCAAGGCCGGTGATAACCTTATCACTATCCTCGAATCCAGACTTGATAACGTTGTTTACAGAATGGGTCTCGCTCTTACAAGACGTGAAGCAAGACAGCTTGTTACACACAGACATTTCACTGTTAACGGCAAGCGTGTAAACATTCCCTCTTATCGTGTTAAGGAAGGCGATGTTATCGCTCTCTACGAGGGAAGCCGCAGCAGCACTAAGTTTAAGGATGTTGTTGAGCAGACTGCTACAAGAGTAGTTCCTCTCTGGCTCGAGGCTGACAAGGCAAACTTCTCCGCTAAGGTTGTTCGTATGCCTTCTGTTGAGGACCTCGATTACGAGACTCAGACACACCTTATCGTCGAGCTGTACTCCAAGTAATAGCTTTAAATATACTATGCACCGCTATTTGGCGGCGCATAGATATATGTACGTTTACTAACAATGCGACTATAGGAGGGTTATATTAATGCTTGAAAAAATCGAAAAGCCGGAAATTGAGACCGTCAAGCTGGAGCCTAATGGCACCTACGGTATGTTCGTTCTAGCTCCTCTCGAGCGCGGCTATGGTACTACTCTGGGCAACAGCCTCAGACGTGTACTGCTCTCCTCGCTTCCGGGTGTTGCTGTCACATCTGTTAAGATCGACGGTGTTCACCACGAATTATCCACTATTCCCGGGGTTAAGGAAGACGTTACTGAGATCATTCTTAACCTTAAAGGTCTGACTGCAAAGCTTTACGGCGAAGGTCCCAAGACCATCTATATCGAGGCTGAGGACGAGTGCGAAGTCACTGCAGGCGATATCAAGACCGATTCTGAGGTCGATATCCTTGTTCCTGAAATGCACATCGCTACCCTCGGTAAGGACGCTAAGCTTTATATGGAGATCACCATTGACCGAGGCAGGGGCTATGTTCCTGCTGAAAAGAACAAGCAGATTTTCAATCTCGGTATCGATGTGATCGCTGTTGACTCTATTTACACGCCTGTACTGAAGGTAAACTTCCGTGTCGAGGATACTCGTCTCGGTCAGGTTACAGATTACGACAAGCTTATCCTTGAGGTATGGACCGATGGTACTGTATCCGCTAAGGAAGCTGTGTCTCAGGCAGCCAATCTCCTCATTGAGCATCTGAAATCATTCAGCAATCTTTCCGATGAGTCCTCTATCACCGCTGAAATGATGGTGGAGAAGGACGACAAGGGCAAGGAGAAGATCCTTGAGATGACCATTGAGGAACTTGACTTGTCAGTACGTTCATTTAACTGCTTGAAGCGTGCGGGAATCAATACAGTTGAAGATCTGATCAGCAAATCAGAAGAAGAAATGATGAAGGTTAGAAACCTCGGTAAGAAGTCTTTCGATGAGGTCAAGGAGAAGCTCCAGTCTCTGGGCTTCGATCTCAGCAGCGAGGAAGAATAACCGTTCTATATTTGGTAAGGAGTGAATCACAATGCCGGGAACCAGAAAACTGGGCAGAACAAGCGACCATAGAAAGGCTATGCTGAGAGCTATGGTTACATTCCTGCTTGAGAATGGCAGAATTGAAACTACAGTTACCAGAGCGAAGGAAGTTCGCTCTATGGCTGAAAAAATGATTACTATCGCTAAGACTAATGACCTGAACTCCAAGCGTCAGGTTCTTGCTTACGTTACTAAGGAAGATGTTGTCAAGAAGCTTTTTGACGAGATCGCTCCTAAGTACGCTGATGTAAACGGCGGTTACACCAGAATCGTTAAGATCGGTCCCCGTCGTGGCGATGCTGCTGAAATGGCAGTTATCGAGCTTGTTTGATTTTAGCTGAAAAATCCCTCCTGTTCGTTTAAACAGGAGGGATTTTTTATTTGCACATTTCTTTATATTCCGTTCCCCATTTTGCCATAGAATCTAGAATAGGCTTCATACTATGTCCCAGATCGGTGAGCGTATATTCCACTCTGGGCGGGACTTCTGGAAATACTTCTCTTGAGATAAGCCCATTTTCCTCCATATCACGGAGATTTGATGTAAGCACTTTCTGGGATATGCCTGAGACCGATTTTTTTAGCTCTCCAAAGCGTTTTGTGCCTGTCATAAGGTCTCTTAGTATAAGCACCTTCCACTTGTCTCCTATGAGCATCAGAGTCGTTTCTACGGGGCAGGGCGGAAGGCTTGATCTGTCTAT
>ERZ1026848.669-NODE-669-length-19057-cov-30.799653_pt1 | contig 19057 bp, 9 predicted proteins | sample MGYA00380154_ERZ1026848 | MGnify/ENA primary metagenome ERZ1026848 (study PRJEB33269, sample SAMEA4719790) | human gut metagenome | biome: human-associated habitat; feature: organic feature; material: feces | place: Cameroon | collected 2013-10 ...
CGAGAGCATCGAGGCACTGGGCAGCCTGACAAAGATCGATGTGACGCCTGCCACCAGCGACTACGGACGCAAGGCGCTGCTGAACGACAAGGCACTGGAGGCGTTCCGAGGCATTGACGGTGTGGAGGCGGTAACGCCGGTCTACCAGCAGTCCGCCTACATCGTGTCCGGCAACTATGTCAACATGGTGCGCGTCTACGGCATCGACATGACCACGGCGGAGCGTTTCATGCTGACGCCGGAGCGGGGCGTTATGGCCGAGGACGGTACGCGCCTGCATCCGGAGGTGCTGTTCACCGACGACGTGGCGGCTGGTCTTGCCAACAAGGCCAAGGATTGGGAACTGGCGGTGGACGAGAACGGCAACGCCCTGATCGACCTGCTGGAAGTGCCTGTCCGCATGACCTTCGATTCCTCCAGCCTGACCGGTGAGCCGAAGGCCGACACCGACGGACGGGCGCTGCCCTCCAGCAATCTCTATACCCTACGGGTGACGGGCATTTGCTCCACCCTGAACAACAACTTCGCCACCGCCGCGTTCATGTCCTATGACCGCTTGCAGGAAATGACGCAAGCCAACGCCAATTACATGGGTGCGACAACTCAAACCAAGACGGCGGAGGAAAAGGCCAACGGCCCCACCTACGACTTGGTTTGGGTGAAGGTGAAGAACGTCAACGACGTGCAGCGGATCGTCAAGCTGATCCGTGACACGGGGCTGAACACCTATTCGCTCAATGATATGCTGGAGACGGTGCGGACACAGTCCCGGCAGATCCAGGGGATGCTGGGCGCGCTGGGCGGTATCGCCGTCCTGATCTCCGCCATCTGCGTGGCAAACACCATGATGATGTCCATTACGGAACGGACGCGGGAGATCGGCGTGCTGAAGGTGCTGGGCACCGTTCGCAGCGACATCTTCAAGATGTTTCTCTCGGAGGCACTGATCGTAGGCGTGATCGGCGGCGCGGCGGGCTTGGTGCTGAGCTTTATCGCCAAGTGGCTGATACCGGTGATCTTCGCGTCCCGTGAGCTGCGGTGCGTGCTGCCCTGGTGGCTGGCGGTCTGCGGCGTGGTGTTTTCCGGCTGCGTGGCCATTGCCGCCGCATGGATCCCCGCCCGCAAGGCAACGCTCATCAGCCCCAACGAGGCCATCCGCTCTGAGTGAGGTAACGATATGAAAAAGATATGCTGTATAGTGCTGACCGTACTCTGCATCCTGCCATGTCTGTCAGGCTGCGGAAAGAATGATAAATATGAAGAACAGCGCGTGATTCTGGATGCCGATTTATCACAGCCTGGGGCGATTTGCATGCAGTACAGGGACTTGTCATTTGAAATCGAGCAGCTACAAATCACGGATAAAGAAAGCGGTGTTGTGACAAATAGCTACTCTGCGACGCTGGATTTACCAGAAGCACGAGAAATTAGTGCGCTTCCAGTCGTGATTGAATTTAATGGTGATTCTCTCAAAATTGACGGTTATTTCTTCTCGGATGAATCTCCCGCAATGGTTTACTTGGACTACGCGAATGGAGTAACACATGACATTACCGTGACCTTTGATGGATACGAAAAGACAGTTGTTTCTTCCGTAAGTTGTTTGGATTGATATTCCAGACAGCTTACAGCTAAAAGGGATTCGGATAGAGAGGAGGGCGTTGCCAATGACCCATTAAAAATCGGCATACGAATTGCCAACCTGCGGACGGTTACCTTTTGTGGAGTGTGGGTAACCGGAAAATATGAGAACACTACGAATAACAGAACAAAATGGAGGAGAAAACATGCGCAATAATTTGAAGCGTATTTCCGCACTGTTTCTCGCGCTGGTGATGGCTCTTAGCCTCAGCGTGACCGCCTTCGCGACGACCCCCACCACGGCTGGTGACTTGAATGTTACCTGCGGCGAAAAGACGTTTAGTAAAACCCAAATCAACTATAGCAATAGTAGCACCAGCGAGAGCGTGACTGCATATGCGCATCTGTTGGTTGATAGTAGTGTTTCTGCCACGATGACTCTTGCTTTTGAGTTTAATGGCACCAGCATCACCGTTGGCGGCGAGACCCTTAATGCGCCTTACGAAAAAACTGTTAACCTGACAGATGAGGTTTTGGAGGTCGAAGTGGCTTATGACGGTGGAGTCGCAAAGCACTATATCTCCGCCTATACGCCTGGCACGCTGAATGCAACTGTGAACATTGACTATTCTCGTGCCACCTACTTTGGCACCCTGACCGGCCCCACCACCTATACCTATCCCGGTAAGCATCATTGCCCGTATCTTGACACCGTGACTCAGGCTCAGATCAACTACATGAAAGAGTGCCTCGAAGTTATGGATATGTACTTCGCTACCGAGGCCTCAAAGACCGCTGTTTATACCAGCCTGACTGATGGCTGCACGGCTTCTGGCATTCTGGATAAGATTTGCCTCGACAGAAATGAGCTGACAGTCACTTATGATACCGAAGGAACCTACGTTACCCATGTTGGCTTCCTCGGCACGGACAGCGCCACCACTTGGACTTATTATGGTACTTCCTACAATTCCGGCGGTTGGATGTACAAGGTCGTTCGCGGTGGTGTCGAGATGCTGCCCATGATCGGCGCTACCGCATTCCCGCTGATGCCCGGAGATGTTGTGACCTGGTACTACAGTGTTGACCTGGGTTATGACTACGGGCATGCTATGATGTAATCGCCCCTCGGTCAGCAGGAGCGATATGCTCCAAGCCTGTAATCTCTATCTGAATACCTGCGGTGGGTCCGGCTCATATCGGGCCGGGCCCACCGCCCTTTTAATAACGTGCGTAAGCGGGGCAAAGAACATGCAGACACAACAGAAGATAAAAAAAATAGCGATTCTATTACTGACGATAACGCTGGTTCTGGGATCATTAGTCACAACAGCCGTCGCGATGCCGGGAATGAACACATTCTGGCCGATGGATTATGATGCGTCTAATGCGACAGAAATCCCGCGTAATTCATATACTCGTATTTCAATCTCAGCGGAAGAATACCCCGAAATGCAGGAGTTGCAGATCCTGAATGATCCTAAAGATGATATGGATCACGACAACATTTTTTACATTGTCGTAATCCCCGGTTTAGATACGAAAAGCGCGACGCGAAACGACTATGCGTTGACGTTGACCTTAACGGAGCGCAATGGCAATGCGCCTACCGTTAAGCTTGCACAAGCTAATTATTATCGGCCTGTTCAAGTGAAATGGACAGCAAATGACGGGAGACAATGCGATCTATTCATTATCGCGACACCTGAAATACGTGACTATACGGATGCCGATTATACAGAAGCATCCATTTATTATCTGGAATCATTAAATAAAGTGCAGTCACTGTATGACACGCTTTCTACAAATACAAAAGCAGTTGTTGGCGGCTATCACCCTCAGAATTTCCGGTGCTTACAAAAAATATGCAGAAACCATAGCGGTGCAGTATTGAGTTTTGGCTGGACCGATGGTTATGTATCAAACCCGCCTGAGCTTAGTGCAATTAGGCAAAATTTTTCCGAACGTAGTGCACTGGCGCCGGACCAGGCGGCGGCGTTTTTTACTGATATACTTCCCTATTATATGGATTATTGCCGGCAGCCTATTGAAAAGCCGGAGCTATCCAGCCTGCAAGTCATGGGGAGTGAAGCCGTTGCTGTATCAGATACGGAATATGCGCTATATTTGCCGGAGGGAACCAATTGGAAGAAGGCTAACGGATCACTTAACATGGTGGTAACGGCGCCATATTCTGCGGTCACAAGTGGCACATGGGCGGCAAATACCACGATTACGCTGGATGTTTACGCAAAAGATCCAGCCACGAATACCGTTTATGATACCGAAAAAGGTGGTCGCGTAGTCAGCAGCTATGTCGTGAAGCTCTACTCCGATGATCCGAATTATGCGGTCACAGCATTTCAAATAAATGATCGCACTGCCGATATTGACGAAGATAACAAAATCATTTCCCTGCATTTAGCCAAGAACTGGTCATGGAGCCAAGTCCCGCAGATCACGAATTCCGGTACATCCTATGAATTCTTGGATGCGGATGGACAACTCGTAGCACCTGATGCAGATGGCAAGATCGACTTTGCGGCGGCACAGAAGCTGCGGTTGATTGAGGATCTGACATCGTATGCGCAGGCAGGCGCCGATACGGATGGGCTTTATTACACCAAGGATTATACGCTGAATATAACACAGGGCGATTCATCAGAATGCAAACTATTCAGCTATTCTGTGGGCGTAGCAGGTGAAACGATCCTATGGGGTGAAAATAATACAATTACTGTGACCATCCCCTACGCGGACAACTGGAGTAATCTCAAAGGCAGTTATACCGCGTCTTATGATGCGACAGTCACTGTATTGGGAACAGAAGATTTTGAGCATTCTGAGACCACCCCTATTAAGTACCGGGTAACGGCGGAGAATGGAACGTCTTATCAGGACTACTCGATTGTCGTGAAGATGCTCCCTGCCTCTTCTGACAACAAGTTAAAGACTTTCGATTTCGGCACGCTGTCGGGTAAAATCGACCACGAAGCCGGGACGGTCACGCTGGAGTTACCAGCTGGTTCATCCAAGCGATTTGCACCGTCCATTACGCTTCCTGAGTTTGCCACGGTAGAGCCTGCCAGCGGCGTTTTGCAGGATTTTACTGAGCCGGTTGTCTATACAGTTACCGCACAAAACGGGGAGGCCAAGAGATATACCGTCACCGTTACAGTATCCACGCAGCGGCAGGAAAATCCGGATAAAAGCAAATATGAAAGCCTACTGAATACCATTATCGATAAATATCGGGACAGCGCCAGTGATGATTGGGAATGGATGCAGCTTGGTATATATGAAAACCAGCAGCAGAGCAGTGGGCCAAATACAAACAACGGCTTCAGTATTGCCAAGGAGATCAATGATCTGAATGTAGGCCCCAATGGCACTATGACAGACGTCGCACGGTTGATCATGCTCTTGACCTCAAGAGGCTACGATTGTTCAAACCTTGCACAGTATAATGATGGCACACCTTTTACAGATAAGGTTGGGAATCAGATCGACAACCTGGTTGCGAATCTGCTTGAAACGAAAAGCGGAACAATTTTTGGCGTCTCATTCGGCTTATGTGCATTGGATATGGGCAATTATTCTGTTCCCGCGAATGCTGCACGCACAAGAGAGTCTTTGCTGGATACACTTCTCCAATGCACGTTTGATCCACCGGGAATGTACGGAATGGATGAGGTTGGCATGGTCATGTATGCGTTCGCACCTTATCAGGATGATCCTGTGTATGGTGAGCGTGTTCGTGCGAAATTAGATGATGGTGTCGCAGCGATTGTCAAGTATATGCGAGAGGACTACACATTCGTGTATGGCGCACAGGTCAACAGCGAGACAACGGCGCAGGTCATTTGCGCCTTGGCATCCTGCGGCATTGATCCGTACAGCGATCCGAGATTCGGTAATGGAACAACTACCGTGTTGACGCAATGGATGGACTTGTTTGCGACATTAGACGGATTCAAGCACACACAGGATGGTACTACTAATACAATGGCGACGTACCAATCTTGCTATGCGCTGCAATGGTATCTTGGATTCTTGAATAAGGGTGGAGCAGGGTATCCGTACCACCTCTACTATCATCGTTACGATTTTTCTACGGTTCTCTCGACCGACGCAGATATCTTGTCGTTTTCCATTGAGGGCCAAAACGGAAAAATCGAGACAAAGGATGGTAAAAATACAATCACCGTTACCTTACCGAAGGGAATGCCCCTCCAGAATATAACACCTGACTTCACGTTATCGGAAGGTGCAACCTTGGCAGCTCCGACGCTCCCTGTTACATTTGTCGAGAACGTAGCCCAGCCGTTTACAGTGCTGGCTGAGGATGGCCTGACCACAAAAACCTATGAGGTCACGGTTACACTTGGCGACGTGGATCCGGCAGGTGCGAAGCTTGATACTTCGTCCATAGTCCTGCAAGATGCCAATCAGCGTAATCTTGATATTCTGGACAAGGCCATCACCGTGAAAGAGGACGGCGCGGACGTTTTGCTGACGGTCAGCAGCGGTATTAACGTGACAAAGCTGCGTGTTATCGCCAACATCTCGTATGGCGCGAGTGCCTCGCCTGTCTTGGATGGCTCTGTGAACCTTGACCTTTCGGATTGGACGGAGTTTACCATTACCTCTGCGGATGGCAAAAACCACGCTGCTTATCGAATCAAGGTGCAAGCGAAAACGGTAGCCTCCATCACGGCATTTTCGCTGACGATCAGTGGCAAGGTCTATGACGGAGGCATTGACAACGTTAGCGGCACGATCTCCGTGACTGGTGTGGACGACAGCAATCTGACTACCACAAAGTTTGCGCCGGACATCACACTGGGCGCTGGCACAACGGTGTGCAGCCCGCTATCCGGAACTGAGCAGGACTTCTCCGCACCGGTCACCTATACGGTCGCAGGCCGCGATGTGGAGAGCCGTACCTATACGGTTCGGGTAACGAACACGGCAGGCAGCTTGATCTCTGCCTCCGGAGAGACGCCAACACCGTCCAGTTCTGCCAGGATCGAGAAGTTCACGGTGCTGGGTGTAGACGGTGAGATCGATCACACCGCTGGTACGATTGAGATCGTACTGCCGAACGGGACGGATGTAACCGCGGTAGCACCTGTGGTCACTGTACCTGCTGGCGCAGTGGTAAGCCCTGTGTCCGGTGAAGTGGTGAATCTGTCCACACCACTTACCTATACCGTGAAGCTTGGCAGCGAGACACGATATTATGTTGTTCGTGTGGTGTATCAACGCAGCACCTCACAACAGCTTTGGGACAAGGTCTCCGAAAACAATACGGTAACCGATCATCAGGAGAGCCGCAGCACACACCGGTTCTCGTAAGGAAGGTCAGACCGATGATGGAGAATATAATCACTATTAAATGAAGGTGGGAAATCAATGAAAAAAAGATTTATTCCCCTGCTGGCGCTCTTGCTGTCGCTATGCATTCTTGTGCCTGTTTCCATTGCACAAAGCGCGGCAGAAGGTGCAGTTCAGATATCTGTTATTGCGACAGGCGGTAGTGTAGAAATTGCCGACCATGCCGTAGCCGGTGGCAGCAGCTATAACGTTAAGGAAAATGCAACTGTCTCTATAAAGGCAGTTCCGCAGGACGGTTATGTGTTTGACAGCTGGTCTGTGACCGAAGGAGGATCAATAGCCGAAGATGAGCTCAAAAAGAATCCGGCAACATTGAGTGTAACGACCGAAGCTGTTACACTTACCGCAAAGTTCCAAAAGACACTGACCGTCACGCTGAATCAGGCAGAGGGCGGCAAGGCAACGATCACGCCGACGGATAAGGCCGTGGGCCACACGGAAACGACTGTGACCGGTGTGGATAACAACAGCGGTGACATGGTCGCTGAGCTGACCGCAACGCCTCATGCTGGTTATGCCTTTTCTGGATGGAAAGTCACCTATGTTAAAGCGAATGGTTCTTCCGCCACTGCTTATGCAAAAGGTGATAAGGCGATGTACCAATATGTGAGAAAGGGTGACTTGTCGGATAAATACATCGAAGTGGGCTTTCATAATAACGGCACCAAACCGTACCAAAGCCTCCACGTGTCGCTTATTGTTACCCCGCAATTCACTAAGCAGTTGGATGTGACCATCGAGCAATCCGAGGGCGGCGCCGTTACCTCTTCTAATACGCTGACAAGCCTTGCATCCGGAGCGCAGGTGACTCTTACCGCAGCTCCCAATGAGGGCTACGGCGTGCTGGGCTGGAATGTAACAGACAAGGATGGCAACGCCACGAGCGACTATACGCTGAAGATGGCAAACGACACGGCGACGATCACACTGGGAAATACCTCGCTGAAGGTCTCTGCCCAATTCAGCACTGATGCCGGAAAATTTGTAGTCGATCCTACAGAAAAGAAGCCTCCTACGGCAACACTTCGTAATGGAGTGGATCCTATTCAGAACGGCATAACGGCTGTTTCAGGCTGGAACAACAATAAAAATGAAGAGTTGGTCATGACGATCATTCCCACACAGGATCCGCGGACGATTGCAAATGCGAACCTATATATGGCCATATGGAAATTTGCAGCCAGCGGCTATGCCGAGGGAGCGACGCTGGGCTTTTCCGCGGATGTGGAAGTGAGCGACAGCAGCAGTGCCAATTATAAGAACATCACCTTCAAATCGGACTGCGCCCACCCGTGGGAGGAGATCCCCTTCACCATCACGGATGTCAACGGCAATGTAAAACAGGCGAAGATCGTGCTGGATTACCCCAGCAAGGGCACTGTCAGCATTGAAGGCACCGGTAAGGTAACGGTCAACGGCAGCGAATATGCCAATGGCGATGTGGTCAAGGCCGTGACCGGCGCGGAACTGAAGCTTCAGGCGACAGAAGCCAGTACATTCGCAGGCTGGGAAGTCTCTGGTACCAATATAACGCTGACTGAGAAGCAGACCAAGGCGAATCCGCTGACCATTACCGCACCCGAAGGCAGCTTTATCATTACCGCAAAGTTCCAGACAGGTGATAGTGACAATGTTACTGTCCAAGTGAAGCTTATGGAAGGTATCAACGATAGAAGCTCAGATCAATTCTGGAAAGAGGGCGCCATCATTAGCAGAATGTTTGGTATTACTCTTATGAATGATAAAAGCTTTGATGATATAGTAGCTGGCCGCTTCTATGGCAGCGGCCAGGAGCCTACCGCCGTTGATAATAACCACAATGTCTTCAGAGTTGAGAAGGGCCAGAAAGTATGTGTAAAGCTTTTGGGATTCAACGAGAAATTCAAGTCAAAAGACGGGTATGTCTTAGAGAGTCTGGAGTCGAATATCCCAGAGGCAGATATCATTGGCCAAAGGACTGTCAATGAGCTGTTCAATGGAAGAACATGCGAAGTTACATACTTGGCGTTTTATGCTCGGCAGGACATTGTTGTGACTGGCAACATTCACGAACTGTATAATGTGGAAATAAAGGCATCCAGCAACGACTCTCAGATGGGCAGGGTTGAATTGACCCCCACAAGCAGCACTAATTACTATAAAGAGAGAACTACGTTGCTTATGTCTGCCATTCCCGAAGATGGGTATGTATTCAAAGGCTGGACAGAATCGGGCGGGAAGTATTTGACCGACACACAGAAATCCCAGCTGACTGTACAGTTCGTAGTAGGAACGGAGAACACGCAGTTTACCGCTAACTTTGAAAAAGCCGGTGAGATCACACCGCTTCCGGTAACGGTCAATGTGGATTATAGCGATAAAGCTGTCGTTACCGTTAATGGAAGCCGTGATATCACATCCGCCAAGCCCGGAACGCGACTTACCGTAGCAATCAGCGATGTTGACAAGTATTATCTCTTTGACCATTGGGAGATCACGCAGAACGGAGTTGAAAGCGCGGATTCGTTGTTCCCTGATGCGGAAAAGAAGAATACATCGGTAACCTTCACGATGCCTTCTAATGCAGAAGGTATAACGATCCATGCCGTGATGAAAGAGCGGCTACTAAGCGTAGGCAGCCAGATAAATCTGGGTGATTACGTTCGTAGTGATTTGGCTTCAATTTCTTATACCGTGAATGGCAAGAGTGTGCCATCCTACAAAGAAATTCTGAAGAAAGGTGATGTGTGTGGTTTTACTGTAACGCTTGCGGATCCCGAACATTATGTGCTGAAATCGTCAAGGATTTATCGTTACGAAGATGGCATCACAAGGTATTTATTCTCAACAACAAATACCTCTGGAACATTTACAGTTGATGATTGGTATTATGGCTACTCGATTCGGGTGGAGCTTGAAGAAAAGACCGAAGATAATGCCCGGCATGACATCGTGCTGACACAGGCGACAGGCGGTACGATCACATCTTCCAACTCGACCGCACAGCCGAACACGACCATTACGCTGACCGCTGCTCCCGATAGCGGCTACACGCTGAAGAGCTGGATCGTGAAGGACGAACAGCAGAAGACCATTTCTGTCACCGCTGACAAGACTGACCGCAATGTTGGTACTTTCACGATGCCCAAGAGCAATGTCACGGTAACGGCAGAGTTTGAGTCAACATCGGAGATTACGCCGACGATCACATCTGTCGCACTGGTAAAGAGTGCAGATGGCAGTCTGGTCGTAAATGGCGTTCCGTCTAGTGACAATTGGACGATCACCATTCCCAACACCGTGTCGGCAGAGACGGTTGCCAAGATCCCTGAAGGACTGTCCGGTTTGAACCTAAAAATCGTTACACCTGCTGGCGTAAAGGTAAAGCAGGAAGGCGGAGGCGGCAGCTATGAAGGCGATTGGTCTAAGGGTGACATCTCCTGCTATATGCCGGTAGGCGAAGAAGTTACGTTCAAGGCAACAGCAGGAACAGCTACCAAGGATTATACCATTAAGCTGATCTATTCTGGCTCTGGTGAACCTACGGAACCTATCCTGTCCAACGGTTCCGCCACACGTATCAGCAATAGCGGCGCAGCCGTACAGTTCAGCTCGAATGTGGCAGGCAATTACTTCTATAAGGTTGTCACCCACAGCGCGGCGGCGCCTACGGTGGAAGAGATTTTGGCTTCTTCCAACAAGGGGACAGCCAGTACAGGCGTGAATAACATCACTCTTAGCAATTTGGGCGATGGCGCACGCGACATCTATATTGTTGTTGTGGATGCCTCCAATAACAGGAGCGTGGTTCTCAAGATCGAGATCCCCGCTTATGGCAGCATTGATGTACCGGATACCGGAGCGTACACTATTACAGTGAAGGCACCCAAGGGCGGCACCATCACCCCCAACCGCACCAAGGCCAACGCGGGCGATGAGATCATCGTTACCGTAACCCCCGACAGCGGTTATCAGATGGTGGCGGATTCGCTGACCTACACGCTGGCTGTTGCTGGCGGCGAAACAGTGAAAATCTCTAACAACCGCTTTACCATGCCTGAGGGTAATGTGAGCATCAGTTGTCAGTGGGAGACTGCCACAACGACCGCCAAGGGCATCACCAGCTTCTCCGTCAGCGGTGTGGCCGGTGCGGTGAACAACACCACCAATACCATTACCATCACACTGCCCCGCGGCACAGATGTGACGAAGCTGACCCCGGTTATCGCCACAAACGGTGTCAAGTCCCTGACACCTGGCAGCGGTGAAACGGTGAACTTCACCAATGCCGTGACCTACACCGCCGCCATGGAGGACGGCAGCAGCAAGACCTATACTGTCACGGTCTACGTGGACAAGGGGACGCTGGCCGATCAGTTCTGGGATAAGCTGACGGATTTCGCCACCCAAGTTCCCTGGTGGCAGTATGCCGAAAAGCAGCAGAGCACCAGCAAGTATCCCAAGTATTGGTAAGTAGTTTTCTCTACGCAAGGGAGGCTGCCGGCGTTGCCGGCAGCCTCCTTCTTATTTTCCATCCTTCGCTGCTACGAACCAGCGGCCTTTTTCAAACCAGAGATAACTCTCCCTGCCCCGTATGCGGCAGGTATATCTCTCTCCCACGCCGCCTACACTTTGGCAGGCTGCGCGGCGCACGTCCAGTATCTTGTCGATATGATATCTGCGCATTTCGTCAAACTCGATCTCGATAGGACGCATCTTCCCGTTGGCGTCAAAATGCACCGTCACCGGCACATACTTCTTTTCAAGTTCCATGGATATTCCCCCTATCCTGCGAAGTAGCCTATCGGATGCACGGTATGGTCATCCTTGGGATTGATGCAGCCCAATGCCGGGTCAGACATGGTGATGGCGCGGCGCACACTCATATAGCCATATCGCTGCCGCAGCCTGTCCATGGTCACATCGATTTGTTCCCACGCGCCCCGACGCCTATCGTTATCAAAAAGCGACGTTTGTATACCAATAGTCGCATCTACCAGATCGGCGCCGCGCACACCAATGCTGCGTACCGGCAGCGTCCACAGATAGCTGCGGCGAAACAAGTCAAAGGCCACCTCCGCGATCTCCGCACTGGAGCAGGTGGGAACTGCCAGTTTCTTTTGCCGGCAGTACCAATGCAGCTCCGTATCCCGGACAGCAACTTCGACCACCGTACACTTTGATGCCAGCTCCCGCATTCTGCAGGCGACGCTTTCCGCCAACAGATACAGCATGAGACGCACATCATCGTCGCTCACCAGATCGCGCGGCGTGGTGGCGCTGTTGCCCACCGATTTTATGGCACGGATATGATCACTGCGCTGCACAGGCGATACATCAAGCCCGTTGGCGAAAGTGTGCAGCACCAGCCCCATTTTCCCCAGCTTGTATTCCAAAAGCTTCGGCGACGCCTCGGCAAGCTGCCCGATGGTATAAATCCCAATACCGCGCAGCTTGCGCTCTGTGGCAGGACCAACATAGAGCAGATCGGATGCTGGCAGCGGATAGACAATTTCTTTATAGTTATCCCGCTCGATACGGGTGATGGCGTCCGGCTTTTTATAGTCACTACCCAGCTTCGCCGTGATCTTATTGTCGGAAACGCCGATGCTGGCGGTGATCCCCAACTCAAACTTGATCCGCTCGCTGATCTCTTCAGCAATACTCACGGCCGAACCGAACAGACCGACGCTGCCGGTCACATCCAACCAGCTTTCATCAAGGCCAAACGGTTCGATTTGGTCGGTGTATTTCTCGTAAATCTCGCGAGCCATCTTACTGAATCGGATATACTCCCTCATATCGGCAGGCAGCACCACCAGATCGGGGCAAAGCTGCTTCGCCTGCCAGATGGCCATGCCGGTTTTGACGCCACGTGGCTTTGCTACATAGTTGGCAGTAAGGACGATTCCGTGACGGGCTTCTGGATCACCGCAGACTGCCACCGGCTTTTGACGCAGTTCAGGGCGCCGCTGACATTCTACAGATGCGTAAAATGCGTTCATGTCTACGTGTAGAATATTCCGTCCCATCTATCCGTCCTCTTCCCAGTTTTCTTAACCACCATAATAGAACATAAGTTCTATATACACAAGAGGTAAATACTGTCGGCACAGCTCATGACTGTCATTTTGACGACACAAAATATAGGAGGCATGTCTGTACAGTTCTTACAGCGGTTGTGTGGTGATGGACATGTACTCAGAGATAATGTCAGGTCTGCAAGGAAAAATTCTATGCTTTATACAAAAGCCTTACCCCCAAACGGCACCGTTTAAAAATCTTCAATTCTTATCAAAATGCGGAGAACCTATCGGCGATTCCGGCTCCCGCGTTGTATCCGGCACGATTCTACGAGAGAAACGCCTCGCATCTGCGGCAGTCATTATCCGGAAGCAACGATGCCCTTTGACGCGCTTTTTAGTTGCAGAAACAACAAAAAGCGGTCGGAAATTGTGCAAAAAACCATTGCCTGTCACCAGAAACTTTGGTACTATGAAAATGAAAAAGTGTCGATTGTTGGTACGTGTCCCGCCGAGAGGAGATATCCTATGAACGTGACCGTTGCGGATTGCCTGAAACTTCCCACGCTGCGTGAAGCACAGTTGATTGCCGGAGCAAAAGGAACAGATCGCGCGGTATCCTCTGTCAGTGTGCTGGAGTGGCCGGAAACAAATCTATTATCTGACGAGCTGATTGTCGGAAATGAGCTGATCATATCTGCTCTTGTGACCATTAAAGATGATGTTGCCCGTCAGTGCAGTGTTTTGCGGCACTTGCGAAGCATGGGTGCAGCAGGGCTTGTCCTGTTTTATGTTGGGGTCTTTATCCCTCGGATCGATGAGGCACTGATCGCAGTTGCGGATGAGATCAACCTCCCGCTGATTGCCATGCCCTTTGGACGCTTGGACTTTCGGTATTCTGATGTAATAACAGATGTGGTGGAGTATATTCACAACCGGCGGATGCACGGAAATTATTATGCCACCGAGCTGATGAACAGCATCGCCCTTCTGGAGCCGCAGCAGAGAAATATCAACACCGCCCTGCGGCTGCTTTCTGACCGCCTGCACTGCACACTGCTGCTGACGAATCGGTATTTGGACCGGCGCGGCGCGGCAGCATGGCCAGTTTCCAATCAATGGGACTACCATGCTCTGCTGCAAGCATTGCGGCAGCGGCGGGAGCCAACAACCCGGCAGATGGCAACGATGAAGCTGGACGGGAGATGCTTCAAGCTTTGGGATGTTCCAGTTCTGTCCAAAACACATCGCGGGATGCACCTGTTGGTGATGGACGAATTTGACTATATGGAGGATGAGAAGCTGCGGCAGGCCGTGGATGTGGTGGCACTATTTTTGAACATCTGGGACAAAGGCACCTGCTACGATGGCACAGATGCGTTGATCGAGGCCATATTAACGGATGACCCCGCTAAAATGAGGAAGTTGGCGCAGCAGATGGGCATTTCCATAGGCGCCGTCAATACTATGTGGGTCTTACAGGTTTCGGATATCCAGACCAGTCAGGAATTGACGGCCAGCCAAAAGCTGGACATTATCCTAAAGCTGAAGGTATATCTACAGGATCATCATAAGGTTGTCATTGTGGATAGCTATGGTGCCTCTATTGTTGCCTTGACCGACGGGATGCTGTTCGAGGAAAATATGCGTGAGCTGGGCGAGCACTTTGTCTCCCTGCTTGAAAAAGAGGGATATGCTGCACGCGGCTGTGTCTTCGACGCTCTTGAGAACACCTCGCAGGCCCGCGATGCATATAACCGGATGATACGCTGCTTTGCAGAGCTCTGCGCTGTATATCCGCGGCGCAAGATCTATTCAGACAGTGATGTGCGCTATGTGCAATCATGTATCGACTCCGTGAAGCAGGGGGAAGATGCGGTAGCAGACTGTCTGCTGCCCATCAGGAAGCTGAAGGATACTGCGGACGGTGATATCCTGATTGAAACGCTATGCACTTATCTTCTTGATGCGGAATCCAACACGCAGAGCACAGGCACCTTGCTATATCTTCATAAAAATACCGTGCATTACCGACTCAATAAGATCCGGAGCGTTTTGAAATGTGATCTGGTACAGATGCCCGCAACGCTGGCGGTATATAAAGCTGCGGTGGTCTACCGTATTTTGAAAGGGATTTAGGAGATACTTACAAATTAACAAAGCAAGATGCACAAAGAGGGGCTGCCAAAACAGTCCCTCTTTGTTTCTGCGACCAATGAAACGATGAAATCCTTAGTTGGCTATCCGATGACCTATACACCGAGACTCTGTATACTTTTAAGCAGAGATGGCGGGAACGCCACAAAAATTAAGAATATGGAGGAACTCGAAATGTCTACTGTTTTGTCACGTCAGGATATTATCAACATCATCTATGGTGCCACCGTCCTGGGTGCCGGCGGTGGTGGTTCTGCCAGCTCCGGTTTGGAGATGCTGGAGAACTACATCAAGAAACATGGTGATCCGAAGCTCCGCATGATCTCCACTGGTGAGATGAATGTCAACGCCTATGCCGCTGTGACCGCAGGCATGGGTTCTCCCGTTGCACTGAAGGACATTGACTTTACGCCCTACGCCGTCAACGCCTACAACGCTCTGGTGGATATGGCTGCGACCATGGGTCGCACCCTGAGCTATACGATTCCCGTTGAGATCGGCGGCTTCAACACCTTCGTTCCCATGCTGATCGCCATGATGAACGATATCCCCGTCATTGATGCAGACGGTGCTGCCCGCGCTGTTCCCGCTCTGGACACGCTGCTGCTGCACGTCAACGGCCTGGATACCTCTCCTTTGGCTATGGCCGACCACAAGAACAACCGCCTGACCATTGAGCTGGCCGATCCCCGCGATGCACACGAGGCCGAGGTCATCGGCAGAAACATCTGCGTGGCCTTTGATATGATGGCCGGTCTGTCCGGCTGGATGGTCAATCAGGCGCAGATCGAGGCCGCTATCGGCAACGGCACCATTACCCGTGCCAAGACCGTCGGCGAAGTGATGGCCACGTATAAGACCGAGAACACCACCGAGAATTTCTATGCGTATCTCGCCAAGCATTCCAGCCTGAAGTGCCAGGCCGTTTGCCGCGGTAAGATCACCAAGGTGGAAACGAAAACGGCCGGCGGCTTCGATTATGGCACCGCCACTGTCGCGGGTGAGGACGGCTCCACCTATATGGTTCTGTTCCAGAACGAGAACTTGGTCATCTACAAGGATGGCATCGTGGTCATGACCGCCCCCGACATCATCTCCTTCTACGAGATCAATGCTGGTATGCCTCTGACCAATGCTGATACCAAGGAGGGTCAGTATGTGGACATCGGTATTATCGAGGTGGATGAACGCTGGTGGAAGAACGGCGAGGCCGCCATCAACGATGTGTGGGCTCCCTACTTCAAGAACGTGGAGTACACCGGCAGAATCGTTCGTTATCCCGCCAAGTAAGCGCATTCCTGCAGAACCCGACAACAGCGAGCTTCCTTACATCGACGAAAAGCCGGGGACGGGGCACAGTTCCCGTTCCCGGCTTTCTGTCTAAATGAGAGCATTCCCCGTCCCTACATTTTAGAGAGAGGAGAATAACAACATGGAAGAAAACAAGACCAATGTAACGGAAACCAAGCAAGAGGATAAGGGCTTATCCCAGATCCAACCCAACGAAAAACGCTCATGGTGGAGTATCGCCTTTATCTGGGTAGGCACCATGATCTGCATCCCCATGCTGATGGTGGGCGGCATCTTCGGCAGCGTGCTGACGATGAGCTCCATCTTTTGGGCCACCCTCATCGGGTTTGCCATCTGCTGCACCATGATGATCCTGGGCGGCATTGTCGGCTCTGACACCGGTCTGAACGCCACCATGTGTTCCACCAGAGCCTTCGGTATGACAGGTGCCAACTTCACAATGGCGCTGGTTATCTTTATCTGTGAGGCAGGTTGGTTCGCCGTGCAGACCGCCACCTGCGCCGTGGCCTTCAACACACTGTTGTTCCATTTGGGCGTAGAATTCCCCTTCTGGCTCAGTTGTGTTATCTGGGGCGTTGTCATGTTCATCACCGCCGTTTACGGCGTGAAGTGGATGGCGGTCTTGAATTATATCGCCGTTCCCCTTCTTGTGCTGCTGTGCGCCTATGGCGGCATCCATTCCATCAACACCGCCGGTTGGGGCAACATCGCCTCTGCCGTTTCGGAGAACCTGATGCCCCTGCCCGCCGCGATCTCCACCGTTATCGGCCTGTTTGCGCTGGGCGCTACCTGTAACTCTGACTATACCCGCTACTGCAAGACCCGCGGTGATGTGGTGAAGGCTACCCTGATCGGCGTTATGCCTGCGGCTCTGCTGATGATCCTGGTGGGCGCCATCATGTCCATCGGCACCGGCAACTACGACGTGGCCGCCATGTTCGCAGGCTTGGGTCTGCCCATCGTTGCCATGCTGGTGCTGATCCTCGCCACTTGGACCACCAATACCGGCAACGCCTATATGTCCGGTCTGGCCGCCTGCAAGATGTTCTCCATCAAGGACAGCAAGCGTCCTCTGGTCACCATGATCTGCGGCGTACTGGGCGTCCTCATGGCCATCGCAGGTCTGGCAGATTTTCTGAATACCTATATCAGCATTTTGGGCGCGGTGGTGCCTCCCATCATGGGCGTTGTCATCTGCGATTACTGGGTCATCTGCAAGGCCAAAAAGGAGAACTGGTCTCCTGTGCGCGGCATCAACTGGATCGGCATCATCGCGTGGGTCATCGGCGGCGGCTTCGCGCTGCTGGAGACGCTGGGCGTGGTGACGGTGTTCTCCTCCGCACTGGACGGTGTGATCATCGCCTTTGCAGCCTATTGGATCCTCTATTCCCTGCTGAAGAATACCAAACTGGCCGGCTCCGGCGATATGACTATCGAAGAAGCCTGCTCCGTCGCACAGTAAGGAGTGTTTGCTATGAGTAAAGACAAAGCGTTAGATATTGTATTGTCCGAATTTCTGGAGCTGACAAAGGTGCCCCGCCCCTCCCATCACGAGGAGCGCGTCAGCGAGTACCTGTTCCAGTGGGCCAAGCACCATGGTCTGGCCGTGGAAAAGGACAACATGAATGAGATCATCATTGACAAGCCCGCCTCCCCCGGTTGTGAGAATGTACCCCGTGTGATCTTTCAGGCACACATGGATATGGTCTGCGTATGCGAAGAGGGCGTCACCTACGATCCTATGAACGATCCCATCAAGGTCATCAACGATGGTGTGACCCTGACCGCAGACGGCACCAGCCTGGGTGCCGATGACGGTATCGGCGTGGCGATGTGCCTGTACCTGCTGCAGGACGACACCCTGCGTCACGGTCCCATCCGCGCCATCTTCACCACCAACGAGGAAGACGGCATGGACTCCATCGCCATTGACCCCAAGTATCTTGACGGCGGCTATCTGGTCAATTTGGATTGGGAAACGCTGGGCTCACTGTGCAATTCCTGTGCCGGCGGCGACTTCTTCAACTACAGCCACAAGGCCGAGTGGGAAAAGCCTATTGTGGGCTGCAAGACACTGACCATTTCCCTCAGTGGTCTGCTGGGCGGTCACTCCGGCGTGGGGATCAACAAGGGTCACGCCAATGCGCTGGTCAGCATCGCTACGTTGCTGGCTATGCTGCGGCAGGGCGGCGTCAGCTACCGCGTGGCCTCCTTCAGCGGCGGTCAGGCGAAGAACGCCATCCCCGCATTTGGCACCGCCACCATTGTTCTGTCTGCCACCGAGGAGGACAGGGCCAAGGCTATCATCGAAACCTTCCGTGGAGAGTTTGCGGAGGCTTTCGGCAACATCGAGCCGGATATGGTATTCACCACCGCCTTTGGTGACACCGCGCCTGACCGCGTACTGACCGGAGAGATCGGCTACGGTATGGTGGGACTGATGACCACCGTCCCCAATAACGTCCACACCATGAGCCCGTTTATCGACGGGCTGGTGGAGAGCTCCGCCAACCTGGGTGTTGTGTCCGTTGACGATGATATGGTGCGCTTCACAGTGTTTGCCCGCAGCAGTGTTGCCTATCATGCTACTCAGATCGGTGTGATCTGCG
>ERZ1026848.675-NODE-675-length-18928-cov-18.176972_pt1 | contig 18928 bp, 12 predicted proteins | sample MGYA00380154_ERZ1026848 | MGnify/ENA primary metagenome ERZ1026848 (study PRJEB33269, sample SAMEA4719790) | human gut metagenome | biome: human-associated habitat; feature: organic feature; material: feces | place: Cameroon | collected 2013-10 ...
TCTTTGTAGCATGGAAATGCATTTATTCAAAAATATAGAACTAAATAATATGCCTGAAAGGATGAACAATCCATTCAGCAACGAACCTCATCCGCTCTGCATCGAAGCATGCAGGGAGCTGCAGGCTGAACTCTCACAGCGAAACGACTGGCGGGAGGAAATAGACCGTGGAAAGATGTTCGGCGTGCTTATCGTAGAAGCCGGCAACAGTAAGATTGGCTATCTGAGAGCTTATAGCGGACAGATTGGCGGCAGGAGCGACTGGGAAGGTTTTGTTCCAGCCGTATTCGATTATCTCCAACCCGACGGATATTTCAAGAAACATGAGGCTGAGATTTCGGAATTGAACCAGCAAATCAGACAGCTTGAAGCCAACGAAACCCTAAAAAAGGCAAAAAGCCTGATTGATGATTTACTGCAAAAGCGCCAGGAAGTTATCGCAAACTATCAGACAAAGATAAAAGAAGCGAAAGAAAAGCGGGATGCAAGGCGACAGGAAGTCCTTTCTGCTGGAAAATCTCTGAGCCAGGAAGAGGAAGAGGCGATGATAAAAGAAAGCCAGTTTATGAAGGCTGAGCTGAAGAGACTGAAGAAATCGATAAACGAAAAGACGGCGCTGGAAACAGAATACGAAGTCTACGAAAAGGACTTGAACAGGGCAAAAAAGCTCCGCAAAGAGCTATCAGAAGCACTTCAGCAATGGCTGTTTGCGAAATTCGAGATGCTGAATGCGGAAGGAGAAAGCAAGAATCTGCTGGAGATTTTCAAGGACGAGGCGATTAAGATTCCACCTGCAGGAAGTGGAGAATGCTGCGAGCCGAAACTCCTGCAATACGCTTACCAGCATGGCTACAAGCCTCTGCAGATGGCGATGTTCTGGTGGGGAGAGAGTCCGAAAGAAGAAATCAGACATCATCTTCAGTTTTATCCTGCCTGCAACGGAAAATGCAAACCGATACTACATTGGATGCTGCCTAAAACGGTCTTTGAAACCCAACAGACCGAGGCTACTATATATAATAAGGTGGAAACGATCTACGAAGACCGTGAACTGGCAGTCATCTATAAGCCCGAGGGTTTGCTCTCGGTTCCCGGAAAAGATGCAACCCAGCCTTCCGTCTACGCTCTGATGCGAAGGAAATATCAGGAAGCTACCGGTCCGCTCATCGTCCACCGTCTGGACATGGCAACAAGCGGACTGATGATTATTGCCAAGACCGAGTTTGCCTATCATCGTCTGCAAAAGGAGTTCCTGAATCATCGGGTTCAGAAGAAATACGTAGCCATCGTTTGCGGAAAAGACAAGGAATCGTGCAACCGGATTCTGAAAGAAGCAGAAAGCGGAAAAGGTTACATCTCGCTTCCTCTGATGGCAGATTTCCTAGACCGTCCACGCCAGATTGTAAACCGCGAACAGGGCAAGGAAGCCATTACAGAATACGAGGTTCTAGAGCGTATTGACGATACCCATCTGCGCCTGGCGCTCTATCCGAAAACAGGCAGAACGCACCAGCTGAGAGTGCATTGTGCTCATCAGGAGGGTCTGAATGCCCCTATCATAGGCGATCCGCTCTACGGCAACGAGACTGCAACAAGACTGCATCTCCATGCAGAGGAAATCACATTTGAGCACCCAATGACGGGAAAGAAAATGACTATAACAAGAAAGGCTGATTTCTAAATTTGATTTAGGCACGGATTACACGGATTTATGGCGCTAATGTGAATAAAGCGTATTTATAGTATCATAAAAAAATCCGTGTAATCCGTGTAATCCGTGCCTAAAAAATTTAAAAGCCGTGCCTAAAAGTTTACCCCGTGTCCTTTCAGACAAAGAACATCACGATAACCTGGGCTATCACCACTCTGATAAACATGCCGAGCGGATAAACCGTAGCATAACTGATGCTTGGCGTATCACCGTCGAGCGTCTCGTTGGCGTAAGTCAAAGCCATCGGATTCGCCATACTTCCACAGAGGATTCCGCAGATACTGCCGAAGTCATACTTCTTGGTCTTCAGGATGATGAGACCTACGATAACCACAGGTACAACCGTGATAAGGAAACCGATGCCTACCCACATCAAACCTTCCGGACGGACTACCGTCTCGAAGAACTGTCCACCAGCCGCCAATCCCAGGCAACCGAGATAGAGGGCAAGACCCAGTTCTCGCAGCATCAGACCAGCACTTCGCGTCATGTAAGAGATGAAATGCACACGAGGACCCAACGCACCAATCAGGATACCCATCACGATAGGACCGCCGGCAATACCCAGACGTACAGGAGCCGTCATCCCAGGAATATCCAGAGGAACGGTTCCTATGGCTAGACCGAGAATGATTCCGAGGAAGATAGCGCCGAGGTTCGGCTCGTTCAGGGTCTTTACGGCATTACCCAGAAACTGCTCTACATGGTCGATACTCGTAGGGTCGCCAACTACCGTCAGTCGGTCGCCGTACTGCAGACGGAGATCATCTGTAGCAAGCAGACGGATATCACCACGAAGCACTCGGCTCACATTCACGCCATAGGAGTTTCGCATCTGCAGACTGCCCAGGCGCTTGCCGTTCAGTCCCGGACGGGTTACAACGATAATGCGGCTTTCAACCTTCGCATCAATCGCATTCCAGTCTACCTTATCATTATTCCACTCCTTATCCACCTTCTTACCGAAGAGAATCTGCATCGCCGAGACCTCATCCTTATTGGTAACCACGAGCACATTATCATTCGTATGAAGTACCGTATCAGCCTGAGGAACAATCACCTGTTCACCTCTCCACACACGGGAGATAATGAACTTGCGATGCGTCATCATCGTAATCTCTGCGATGGTATTGCCGTTCAGGGCAGGATTCACGATTACGTATTGTCCGATAGACGTATGGTCGTCATCATCATTTTTGCGAATCTCCAGATCTTCCGGTTTCACAAAGAGTTTGCGCAAGAGCATCATCGCCAGGATAACGCCCACTACACCCAGAGGATAAGTGACGGCGCAGCCCAGAGCCGCTCCTTCGCTAGGCAAGCCCAACTGCTGCAACGCCTGCTGGGCAGCACCAAGGGCAGGCGTATTGGTTGTGGCGCCACACAGGATGCCCATCATATCAGGCAGACTGATTGGTAGAATCCAGCACAAACCGAGCGAGAACAAGGTTCCCACCAGGATGACAGCCAGACTCCACAGATTGAGCGAAATGCCTTCGTGGCGCATCGAACCGAAGAAGTTAGGACCCACATAAAGACCCAGCACATACACAAACATGGTAAGACCAAAACTTTCTGCAAACTCCAGCATATTCTGGTCAATAGAGAGTCCGAGATGACCCGCTATAATACCCACGAAGAATACGAAGGCTATGCCAAGGGAGATTCCTTTGACATGAATCTTGCCGAGGGCAAGACCCATAGTACAAATCAAAGACAGGATGACGATGCCTTGCACCGCCGAATGCACGTTGATTAAATTATCAAACCACATAATGTTTCTTTATATCTGTTCTAGATAATATTTTAAAAATTGCTTTTTATCGATGCAAAGGTACATTAAAATGCGAACAAAACAAAATAATTCCCATTTTTTTTTGTATTATTCTCGATTTGCAGTACCTTTGCATCCGCAAAATGAAGTAAGAATGAAAGATATTTGTTGTATTGGGCACGTAACAAAGGATAAAATCGTGACCCCGAGCAGTACGGTTTACATGGCTGGCGGCACCTCTTTTTATTTTGCCTACGCCATCAACCAATTGCCAAAGGATGTAAGTTTCTCGCTTATTACGGCGATGGATCCTACCGAGAAGGAACCTGTTGAAAAGATGCTCAAGGCAGGAATAGATGTCACCTTGAACCCATCACGCAATACGGTTTTCTTCGAAAATATTTATGGCGATAATCCCAACGACCGTAAGCAGCGAGTGCTTGCCAAGGCCGATCCTTTCACCATCAAGCAGCTGGAGCATGTAGAGGCAAAGGTTTTTCACCTGGGCAGTCTGCTGAGCGATGATTTCTCGCCGGAAGTGGTCGCCTTTCTTGCCAAGAAGGGGAAAGTTTCCATCGATGTGCAGGGCTATCTGCGCGAGGTGAGAGACGAGAAAGTTTACGCCATCGACTGGAAGGACAAGCTCGATGTGCTCAAGAACACCTATTATCTGAAGGTGAACGAGACCGAGATGGAGACCATTACGGGACTGAAAGACCCGAAGGAAGCCGCCAAGCTGATTCATGCCTGGGGCGTAGCCGAAGTAATCATCACGCTGGGAAGCGAGGGCTCTCTGGTTTATGTAGATGATACTTTCTACGATATTCCTGCCTACCCTCCTCATGAAGTAGTAGATGCTACAGGATGCGGCGACACCTATTCGGCAGGCTATCTCTACAAGCGTCTGCAGGGAGCCAATCCGGTAGAAGCCGGAAAGTTTGCTGCTGCCATGTGTACCATCAAACTGGAGCACAACGGACCGTTCAACCGCAGCATAGAAGATGTAATGAAAATTATCAGATAACAGATGAGACAATCATCAGATAAAATTGACGGGCAATCCCCACTTTTAAGAAAAAGGCAGTTTCCAACAAGCAGGAAACTGCCTTTTTTCCTTGACTCCACTCTCCGTTTATCCCCTGAAAATATGTTGTTTAGCAACTTTTTCCATATATGAACCATTATGAACTTGTATAATACCACTTTTTTTTCTACCTTTGCAAAGTAAATGAAACTAACAGTTCCAGATACACCTAGAAAAAGTAATCATATAAAACGAAGAAATCATGAAACAGAAGAAGTATCTAGCAATCGTAGGGAGCATGCTCCTCGCATTAACCGCATGTTCCGGTGGAGGTTCTGAATTAGACCCTACACCTAGTCCAACCCCTTCAGCAAAAGTGCCTATCAGCATCAGTACTTCGATAAGCCGTGCTACTGATCTGGCTTTTGAAACGGGAGACCAGATAGGACTGTTTGTTGTCAACCATAAAGCCGACGGCTCTGTCGCAACACTCCAAACAACAGGTAACCATGTAGACAACATGAAATTTACCTACGATGGAACCTGGAAGGCTGCAACTCCAACCTACTGGAAAGACAACAGCACCCATGCCGATTTCTACATTTATTATCCATATACAGCCACTATCAGCAACATAGAGGCGATGCCTTGGACCGTAAATGCTGACCAGAGCACAACGGAAAAATACAAGGCTAGCGAACTTCTGATAGGCAAGACTACAGATGCGGCTCCTACAGAAAGCGCCGTGAAGATAGAAGCCAGGCACGTGTTGAGCCAGATGATTATCAAACTCGTGGCAGGAAACGGATTTACAGAGGCTTCGCTTGCTGCAGCCAAGATTAGCGTAAAAATCAACCACTTAAAGACACAGGCTACAGCCAATCTTTCTACAGGTGCCGTAACAGCCAAGGGCGATGATAAAGACCTCATTCCGCTCAAGGAAGAAGGCAACAGCTACAAGGCGCTCATCATTCCGCAAGCCGTAGGCGAGGGAAATCTCATTACCGTAAATGTTGACGGCAGAGATTTCAATCTCCCTAAGTCATCCCAGTTTTCCGCTTTCGAGGCTGGCAAGAAGCATAAGTTTACCGTTACGCTCAGCAAGACCAGCAACGGCGTGAATGTAAATATCAGCAAGTGGGAAGACGACGGTATTGACTATGGCGGAACAGCCGAATAACAGAACGGACGATTTTCTATCCAGAAATAATAAGAGATGATCTTTCTGACTGAGAAAGGTCATCTCCCCTAAAAGAATTATTTATGAAAAGAGTAAAACATTCCTTATTATATCTGCTTGCGGCAGGAGCCATGCTCCTGACGGGCTGTAGCGATGACTTCTTCGGCGACAAGACCGAGCAGCACGACAGCAACCGCATCCAGCTTTCGGGCGATATCGACCAGCTTGCCGTAACCCGCGTCAACGACAACGGTTTCTGCAACGGCGACGTGATGGGCGTTTACATCGTAGATTACGAGGGAAACAAGCCTGGAACCCTGAAGGTAAACGGCAACCGTGGCGATAATGTGCGCCACACGTTCGATGAGCCTAACTATAAGTGGAACTCCGCTTATGATCTTTTCTGGAAAGACAAGCATACGCATATTGATGTGTATGGCTACTATCCTTTTGCCAATCCTGAGAGCATAGAGGATTATCAGTTTGAAGTACAGAAAGACCAGAGCAAGGCAACCGAGAATGGCGAAATGGGTGGCTACGAAGCGAGCGATTTTCTCTGGGGCAAGGTGTCAGATGTGGCTCCTACCACCAGCGTAATCCGTTTGCCTATGGCGCATCGCATGTCTAATGCCCGCATTACCCTGATTCAAGGTTCCGGTTTTGCCGAGGGCGAATGGGCGAATCTGGAGAAGATTGTTCTGACAGCCAACGTAGCCCGCAAGGCAAGCATCAATCTTTCTACTGGCGAAATCAAGACTGCAGGTGCTGTAGAGAACACCATGACCATCCCATCTCGTACTAACGACGAGTGGCGCACCATCGTGGTTCCTCAAACCGTGGCTGCCGGCACAACACTCTTCAGCATCACCATCGGCGGCGTACCTTATAAGTTTACTAAGAACGAGGCACTTACCTACGTATCTGGCAAGATGATGAACTTCGGTATCAAGGTAGATAAGCAGGCAGGAAGCGGCGCTTATAAGCTTACTTTGGTAAGCGAAAGCATTACGCCTTGGGAGAATGATTTGGTAAGCCATGATGCAACGGCGAAGGAGTATATTGTTATCAACTCTACTCCTGGAGGTTTGAAGAATGCCATTACTGCGGCTAATAAGGACTATACCAAGATTAAGAATCTGAAGATTACGGGTGAGATTAATGCCCAGGATTTCTACTTCATGAGAGATAGTATGGAATATCTTGCAGCTTTGAATTTGAAAGAAGTGATTATCAGAGGTGGTCAACAGACCTTAACTGGAGGAAGTCCTGGCGATTATCCATATAATGACTACGAAATGCCATACGAAGCTTTATATGGCAAGAAGTCGCTAAACTTAATTGTTCTACCAGACAAATTAACGAAAATTGGCATTGCTGCATTTGGTGAGTGTCAAAATCTCACTGGATCTATCAACATCCCTGAAGGAGTAACAGAAATCGAAGTAGGAGCTTTTTTCAACTGCCGTGCTTTAAGTGGAAGTATTTCTTTGCCTTCTACGTTGAAATATATAGGTCGAGGTTATGATCGCTGGTGGTATGGAGGAGTTTTTACTTATTGTGGATTCAATAGTCAATTGGTTCTTCCAAACAATCTTGAGAAAATACTTGGCAATGCGTTTGAAGGTTGCGAAGGACTTTATGGAGAATTACGACTTCCGGAAAAGCTCAACGAACTAGGAGACAATGTTTTCAGGGATTGTAGGAATCTTAGCGGAAGCTTAAGTATACCTCAAGATTTACATAAGATTCCTAATAATGCGTTTGAATACTGCGGAAGCTTCAATGGAACATTAACTTTCCATGATGGTATAACCTCAATAGGAGAATACGCATTTAGAGGAACTCATTTCAAAGGAGAAATTTCCTTACCTAAAAATTTGGTTGTCATACAAAACTACGCATTTGCTGGATGTGATTTTTCTGGAGAATTAAATTTACCAAAGACATTAAGAAGTATCGGTCGAAAGGCATTTGGTGATTTAGAGGGAGACGGATCATGTTGGCGTCTTATGGGAACAATAGAATTTCCGGAAGGTTTACAAAGTATTGGAGAACAAGCTTTCGTAAATTGCAGAAGCATCGAAGGATTAGTGTTTCCTGAAAGTATGGAAACCATACAAAACAATGCCTTTAATGGCTGCTATGGGATAAGCAGCATTGTTTGTAAAAGCGATATGCCTGCTAATGTCCTTAATGGTGCTTTTGATGGCGTGGCAAAGGACAACTTTACCCTTGAAGTTCCAGAATCAGCCATCGCTCAGTATCAATCAGCCAACAGTTGGAAAGACTTCAAGCGCATCGCTGCCCACCACGAGCTCGTTTGCCGTCCATCTGTAGCCTGCGCCCTGAGCACAGAACATAAGCAGAAACTGGTGATTAACGCCGAGGGCGAATGGGAAGTAGCCAGCAAGCCAGACTGGTGTGAGGTTTCTCCTGCCAGCGGCAACAAGAAGACAGAAGTTACTTTGACCATCAAGGGAATGGCTAAGAATGCTGATAGCCGTGATGGAAAGGTGGTGTTCCGCCTGAAAGACAAAGACTATACCCACGAATGTAGCGTTTCGCAGTATGGTTATGAATATGGCGAGGACGAATGGATTACCTTGCAGAAGGCTACCAAGGGCAACAATGGTGGAATCAACATCGTTCTGCTCGGCGACGGCTTTAATGCAAAGGATATTGCCAGCGGCAAATATCTGAAGGATATCAAGCAGGAAGTGGAGTATTTCTTCGGTATCGAGCCTTACAAGACTTACCGTGATTACTTCAACGTCTATACCGCCATTCCGCTTTCTACGGAATCGGGCGTAGGAACCGTGAACACCATCCGCTACAACCGATTCAACACCACCTTTACCGGTGGCGTAGGACTGAAGGCTGATTATGACGAAGTATTCGATTATGCTCTGGGCGCTCCAACCGTCAACAAGGGCAATCTGAATCAGACGCTGATTATCATCGTTCCTAACTCTACCGATTACGGCGGCATCTGCCAGATGTGGGAAGATGGTTCGGCTATTGCCTTCTGTCCTCAGAGTACCTATGGTTATCCACTCGATACCCGTGGCGTCATCCAGCATGAGGCAGGCGGACACGGATTCGGAAAATTGGGCGATGAGTACATTTATCACAACGCCTTCATTGATTTCTGCGATTGTACCTGCTGTGGTCACGTTTTTGAATTCAACGCAGCCAAGTCGCTTGGTTGGTTTGATAACCTGGAACTTACCGGCAAGATGCATAGCGTAGGCTGGAGCCATCTGATTTTCGACGACCGATATAGCGACATCGTAGACATCTACGAGGGAGGCTACATGCACAACCGAGGCGTATTCCGTTCGGAGCCGAACTCCTGCATGAACAACGATATTCCTTACTACAGCACCATCAGCCGTGAGAGTATCGTGAAGCGCATCAAGGCTTATGCCGGAGAAACCTACAGTTTCGAAGATTTCGTGAAGAACGACAAGCGGGATGCGGGAATCGTAGAGAGCCGTGCATTCGGCGGCAATGGAGACCAACGCACATCCGGAACCTACCAGCATGCTCCAGTCTTCCATAAAGGCAGTCCGCTGAAAATGGCAAAGGTTAGAAAGCATCGCTAAGAGCGAGGGCAAGGTAAATCAGAATATGGACCATTAAAACAAGAAAAAAAATGAAGAAACATATAATAAGATACGCCAGTTTTGCGTTGGCTATATTAGGAATGGTTTCATGTAGCGAGGAGGTGGAAACAACCTCCCGCTACAAGGATGCCCAATCTACGCCGATGACTTTTGCCGTAAACTATCCCGGCCAGAGCCGTGCCACGGCAACCAGTTTCGAGTCAAACGACAAGATAGGTCTCTACGTGGCAGAAAGCAAGGCTCCACTCGAAATAGGCGGCAATCTCGTGAACAACGAAGCGCTCACCTACGATGGCAGCAAATGGGAAGCCGCCCGCACCCTCTATTGGGACGAAGGTACCTACAACGCCTACGCTTACTACCCATACATACAGGGCATAAGCAGCACGACAGACCAGCCTTTCAGCGTAGCCCTCGACCAGAGTACCCCGAAGACGGCAACTGTACCCGGCGGTTACGAGGCAAGCGACCTGCTCTTTGCCACCAGCAAGGACATCCAGGCATCCAACTCCCCTATCAGCCTCAACTTCAAGCACATCATGAGCAAGCTCAAGATACGTCTGATCAAGGGCGAAGACTTTGAGGGAGACATGCCTACTACGGCTCAGGTTACCATCCACAACACGGTGCCTACTGCCACCATCGACCTTCAGGCAGGCGTGGCAACCCGTTATGTGAAGGGAACCCAGCAGAGCATCATCGCCCATCAGGAGAGCGACTACATCTACTCGGCAATCATCGTGCCTCAACGCATAGAAAACCGAAGACCACTCATCGAAGTGGTAATGAAAGGTGTAAGTTATCTCTACGAGAGCAGATTCCAGTTTAAACCCGGAACCGAACATCTTGTCAACTTCATCATTTCTGACAACCCAGACCAGGTGAAGATAGAGATAGGCGGCGAGATTCAGAACTGGGGGAAATAAATAAGAAAGCCTTTCTCCCGAAGGGCTATGCATGATAAAAATACAGAGAATTATCGATGAAGAAGACGGTATTGATATTATCCCTTCTAGCACTCCTTCTCGGAGGATGGGTGGCAGCCTTGTGGCTGCTACCCTCTGCCGTTTATAAAGGCGACAGCCAGGAAACCCGATACGGAGTGAACGAAGGACTGGAACTTGTAGAAAAGGACAACGGCGCGAAAGGCAAGCGATACGTGGTAGAAGATGCAGACGGTAACGAGCTGTTTGCCATCCCTTTGCGTGGCTGTCTGCTAGATACCCGTTTCCGCAACGGACAACTCCGGTTCCGCGAGCAAAACTCTAAGAGAGAGGGATTTATCGACCGCCAGGGCATGTTAGTATTCACGGAAAGCAACAAGAATGCGATTCCAGAAGACAACAGGCAGCAGGCGCAGATGCTGATGAATGGAGAGGCGGAAGAAACCGCAAAAACTTCGGCTGATTATCAACCGGAAGAACAGGCATACAGGCAAGCGAACGCACCAAAACCAGGAAAGACCAGCCATCTTTCGCAGGTAGATCTCAAGACGATGGCGCAGTCGAATCCTTTCTACAAGGAAGCCTCGAAAATCATGCAGGGCAAACTCACAGAGACCGATGCCAGACGCCGCCACACCATCCTCAACTACTGCGAACATTTCCGCACAGCCTATACCACCAAGGATCTTGATTTTCTGAAACAGGTGTTTAGCGACAAGGCACTCATCATCGTAGGAAACGTGGTAAAACCTGCAGCCAACGACAACAAATGTCAGGCTGAAGCAAAGGTAACCTACGCCATTCACTCGAAGAAAGACTATATTTCAAGACTGGCGAAGGTATTTACAGTCAACCAGAAGATAGACTTGAAGTTCTCGGGATTCCGCATCATGCGCCATCCTACGATGGACGGCATTTACGGCGTCACCCTCCGGCAGCAATACAAGAGCAACCGTTACGCAGACGACGGCTATCTCTTTCTGCTCTGGGATTTCCGCAACCCGTCCATGCCGCTCATCCACGTGCGCACCTGGCAACCGGCAGGAACCGTACATAGCGGAGACGATGTAATCAGTATACAAGACTTTAATTTAGAATAAATAATATGATGACAGTTAGGAGTGAGAAATTAAGAGCTGGGAGTTTAAGACTCACGATACTCTTATTCATATTAAGCCTGTGGGCAGCATCCGTCCAGGCACAGGAATTTTCGGTAGCAGGTTTCCGCCTGTTGCCCAACGACGTGAGTGCCTTTATCACCCCCGTACGCGACCTCAACGATGAGCCTTGCGCCCTGGTAAAGGTAGAAGCGCCCTCCGACTTTGCCTTCTCCACCCCGCTCGGCATCGTATCGCGAAAAGACGAAGTGGGCGAAATCTGGCTCTATCTTCCCAAAGGTTCCAAACTGCTCACCATCAAGCATCCGGAATGGGGCGTGCTCCGCGACTACCGGTTCAGCAAACCACTGGAAAGCAGAATGACCTACGAGCTGAAGCTGAAACTGCCAAAACTTACTCCTATCATCCAGGAGAAGCACGACACCATCGTAGAGGTAAAGACGGTAATAGATACGATTGCCGTACCACAAGTACGTCAGAAGATGCCACTCGCCCTCTACACGCTCGCCACGCTATCCATTCATGAAGACGGACCTTCCTACGGTCTCTTCTTCGCCCTGATGCGCCGCCACGGCTTCTTCATCCATGCCAGCAGCAACCTCAAGCGCATCGGCAGCACAGAAGGAACCTGCAACAAAGAAGGCTACACGCCGGGCAGCAGTATCAAACCTTATTATACAGGCAATACACGCCACCAGAGCTACACCTTTACAGCTGGAGCCATCCACCACATTACGCATGGTTTCTGCCTCTTCGAAGGCGTAGGCTACGGCAAAGCCGCTACAGCCTGGCAGCAGACCGAGAGCAGCGGAGGCGGATACCTGCTCAACAAAGACCTTACCCACAAAGGCTTCGCAGCCCAGCTGGGTGTGCTCGCCTCGTTCAACAGAGTGAGCATCGCAGCCTCAGCCATCACCATCGCCGGAAAACAATGGCAGGGCAGCATCGGCATAGGTATTAAAATCGGAAAACAAAAGAAGTAAGAAATGAACATAAAAAGCATATTACGCAGCATCAGATTTCTTGCCCTCCTGATAGGAAGCATGATGATGGCAGGATGCAGCAATAGCGATAAGCCTGCCTATCTGGAACCGCACCTGATAACCACAGAGGCGACCCACATCACCCGGACAGAGGCTACCCTCAACGGATTAGCCACCATAGAGGGAGAAACAGAAATGCCGAAACTTCTCTTCAGATACGGCACTTCGGAGAGCATGAACCTCAATACCAGCGAAGTTCATGCCCAGGGAACTGACGTCTCGCTGGTTCTGACGGGGCTCAAAGCGGGCACTACCTATTATTATATGCTACAGGGCAACAACGGCCGAACAACCACAACCAGCAACATGATGAGTTTCACCACCCTGCCCAATATGAGTCCGAAACTTACATCGGCAACGCTCTTGAGTCACGGACCGATGAGTGCTTTCGTAAGTTACGAAATAACCGATGATGGCGGCGAACCGATGACCGAAACCGGATGCTACGTTTATCTGACCAGCGAGCCGGACAACAAGCAGAAATGCATCGCAGAAAACTTTGACGGAAAGGAGGGCAAAATCAAGTTGCGCATCGGGAATCTGGAGCGGAATGCCCACTACGAGTTCCTGCCTTTCGCCCGCAATACGGTAGGAGAAACCCTCGGAACCGCCATCAAATATAATACGAGCGACGCCATTACGCTAAACGAAACAGGCGAACTGCCCCAGCTGATGGGCAATCATCTTTACGATTATACCCAGCTGACCATAGCCGGAACCCTGAACGGCGAAGACCTAAGTTGTCTGAGATTGATGATGGGGCGCGACAATAATAATGCATCCACCCTAGGCAAACTCTCGGATATAGACCTTGCCGACGTTCACCTCGCAGCAGGCGGAATGGTAGGTCCTTATCATCACGAAGCTGCAGAAAACCAGATTGTGCAAGGCGCATTTGCCGGTTGCGAGAAGCTCACCCACGTAGTTCTTCCTGCCGATGCAATCACCATAGAGAAAGATGCATTTGCCGATTGTACTTCGCTCCGCGAGATAGAGATTCCAGCCTCAGCAGGCAGCATTCTCCCTTCCAGCGGATGTAAGGTGCTCGAAGCCATTACGGTTTCGCCTGCCAACGCTTACTACAAGAGTCAGGACGGCGTTCTGCTGAATGCAGAGGGCAACAGAATCGTCTGGTTCCCGATGGGCAAGAAGGGTAAATACACTCTTCCTTCCGCCTTTACCTCCATCGGCGCCTACGCCTTCAGGGAATGCAGCATCGAGGCATTTTATCTGTCAGACAACGTTGAAACATTAGGACAAGGTGCCTTCATGGACAGCCAGGTAAAGGAAATACATCTCGGGGCTGGCATCAAGCTGATTCCTACGGGCGTTTTCCAAGGTTGCCGGAAGCTCACGAAAGTATATCTGGGAGCAAAAACCGAACATATCAGCAACTACGCTTTCGATGAAAGTCCACTTACCGACCTCTATGTTTCAGCTTCCACGATACCTTACTGCGAAGAAAATGCCTTCTCCAACAAGGTAGCCAACTTCTTCACCACCTGCGTGGTCCACGTTCCTGCAGGCATGAAAAAGGGGTATCAGAACCATAAGATATGGGGCAAATTCACCCATATCGTTGAAGAATAAAATTGTCTAACATTCATACTGTTAAAGAATAAATTATGACAACACCCGAAATAGAAGAGCTCAAATCGCTCGTAGAACAGAAATACGGCAAGATTCTTGCCACGACAACCGACTTCGAAGAGTTTTCACTCTATCTGGAGAAGAAAACATGTGGAACTGTTTCTCCATCCACCCTCAAACGACTCTATGGATACGTGAGCGACAATCATAAGCCGCGCATGGTAACCCTCGATGTGCTTTCCCAATACATCGGGCATAAGAGCTACATGGAATTTACCCATTGGCTCAAGACCAGCACCAAGTACAACAGTTCTTTCTTCAAGGCAAACCAGCTGGTAAGCTGCGATTTGCGTGAAGGGTCCCTCGTTTCTATCGGATGGAGCCCCAACCGTCTGCTGCTGCTCCGCTATCTGGGCGACAGTACCTATGAAATAGAGAAATCAGAGAACAGCAAGCTGCTGCCTGGCGACCGCTTCGTAACAGGTTGTTTCATCAAGGAGCAGCCTCTCTTTCTGCCCTACATCGAGCGCGGCGGCGAACGTACAGCCTCGTTCGTAGCCGGCAGAAACGGCGGACTTACCGTCATCAGCATCAACAAGAAATAAAACAACAGAAATCAAGAAAAAGAGGAAACCGTGAGCATGAAGGAAACAGAAGAAAAGAAGAAGAAAACAACATCGGGATTTACCGAAGATATCAGCAAGGAGATGAGCGATTCAAACCCTTTGCCTGTGGAGGATGCATTCAGCAATCTCCACCAATGCTACGTGTCTATTTCGGGTCATACACGCATCTTTTCAGCCACTAAATACGGCAAGCGTTTCATGCTGAAATGTCTCAAGAACGATTTCCTCTACACCCCTGTTTACCGCCAGGCACTCGCCAAGGAGTTTGAGATAGGCCAGCAGCTGGAGCATCCCAATATCTGCCGCACCATCGACCTGGAAAAGGTTGACATCCTGGGCACGGTAGTGGTGATGGAATATATTGACGGCGACAATCTGGAACAGTTCATCAAAAAGAATGCCCTCTCGGCAGAACTCGCCCGCAAGATTGCAGCACAGCTGATGGATGCGTTGGAATATATGCACAATAAACAGATGATTCATCGCGACCTGAAGCCTTCTAACATCATGATTACCCATAACGGGCAGAACGTGAAGCTCATCGATTTCGGTCTCTCGGATAGCGATTCTTTCTGTGTATTGAAATCGCCAGCCGGTACTTCGGGCTATATTGCTCCCGAACAGATGTTGCCGGGCGCCAAGGCTGAACCGCGTGCCGACATTTATTCTCTGGGCATGGTTCTGGGCGAAATGGCCAAGGCTACGGGCGATAAGGCACTCAGCAAGATGGCAGAAATCTGTAGCTGCCGCGACCCGCAAAGCCGTCCGCAAAACATCGCCCAACTGCGCCAACGCCTGTCCTGTACGCCCCGTTACCGCCACGCCTTGTTCCTGCTCTGTGCTCTCATCATCGCCCTGCTGGCAGCCCTGGCCGGGAGCTATTATCATCTGGAGAAGAATGCCCAAGAGCCTGCATCTTCGGCAAGCGACAGCATTCAGTCTAACGACAATAAGGTAATCGACTATCAGCTTTGGGATAAATAAAGCAGGAACTTTAAACATATTTATCTCTTTTTCTTTCCATATTCGGCAGAAATACGCTACTTTTGCACCCTATATGGAACAGATTTCACCAATTCAGGCATTATTGCAGCAACGCACCCTGCTCCAGCTGGAGTATTATACCGAGAAAGAAGCCTTCCGCAAGCTTACCGAACAGATGGGAATGCAGCGGAAGGTGAAACGAGGTGATGCCTGGTTCCCGCTACAGGTGGGAAAGAGCTTTTATAATTCGCTGAACCAGACAGCCATAGAGGTTTTCCGAACCTCTGACCAGGATATCGAGCACAATTTTGAGTTCGGTCGCCCCGTCATGTTCTTTAGAAGTGAAGAACGAAGAGTGAAGAGTGAAAAATTCAATAGCAAAACTCCCTCTAACTCTTCATCAAAAACTCAAGAGAAAGGACAAGAGAATTCTTCACTCTTCACTCATCACTCTTCACTTAAATATTTCTCCTTTACCGGAACCGTGAGTTATGTGGATGGCGACAGAATGGTGATTACCGTACCCGATTCTGCCCCTCTGCTCGAACTTCAGCAGTCAACCGACCCTATCGGCGTACAGTTATCCTTTGATGAAACAAGCTACAAACTGATGTTCGAGGCCTTGGACCGCGTGATGAAGGCAAAGAACAACCGTCTGGCTTATCTCCGCGATTTATTCTATTCCCATCAGAAGGCAGGAAGATTCTCCTTCGAACCGATGAAGTTCCCTTGGCTCAATCCTACCCAGGAAAGAGCGGTAAACGAGGTGCTTTGGGCGAAGGATGTTGCCATCGTTCACGGACCTCCGGGAACCGGAAAGACCACGACTTTGGTGGAAGCCATCAACGAAACCCTGATGCGAGAGAGTCAGGTGCTAGTGTGTGCACAGAGCAACATGGCGGTAGACTGGATATCAGAAAAACTGGTGGACAGAGGCATCAACGTGCTACGTATCGGAAACCCAACCCGCGTAAACGACAAGATGCTGGGCTTCACCTACGAGCGTCGCTTTGAGAGCCATGCTGATTACCCTCAGCTTTGGGCGATTCGCAAGGCAATCAGAGAATTAAGAAAGAACAGGAAGAAGGGTAGCGAAAACTATCATCAGAAGATGGATAGGCTGAAGAGCCGTGCCGCCGAGATAGAACTCCGCATCAACGCAGAACTCTTTGGCGAGGCGCGTGTCATCGCCTGTACCCTGGTAGGCTCAGCCCATCATCTGCTGGAAGGCATGAAATTTGGTACCCTCTTTATCGACGAGGCTGCCCAGGCTTTGGAAGCCGCCTGCTGGATTCCGATGAGAAGAGCCAGCCGGGTGATTCTGGCAGGCGACCATTGTCAGCTGCCGCCTACCGTAAAGAGTATTGCGGCATTAAGAGCCGGACTGGGCAAGACCCTGATGGAGCGCATCGCCGAAAACAAGCCGGAGGTAGTAACCCTGCTGAAAATCCAATACCGCATGAACGACGAAATCATGCGATTCTCCAGCGACTGGTTCTACGGGGGCAAGGTGGAGAGTGCGCCTCAGATCAAATACCGAAGCGTATTGGATTACGACCATCCGATAACGTGGATTGATACTTCGAACGAGGAGAATCAGATAACGATAGAAGGAGAAGATGCTCCTGAGGATTCTGCTTCCACATCATCTTCTGTATCTGCAGCCAATCAGAATTCTGATTTGAACTTCAAGGAGCAGTTTGTGGGCGAGAGTTTCGGGCGTATCAACAAGGCGGAAGCCGAGCTTACCCTGCTCACCCTGGCGGAATACTTCACCAAGATAGGCAAACAGCGGGTATTGAGCGAGAGCATCGACGTAGGCATCATTTCGCCTTACCGTGCCCAGGTGCAGTATCTGAAGAAGCTCATCAAGAAGTATGAGTTCTTCAAGCCTTACCGCCGCCTGATAAGCGTAAACACGGTGGATGGTTTCCAGGGTCAGGAAAGAGACGTGATCCTCATCTCGCTGGTGCGTTCCAACGATGAGGGCCAGATTGGTTTTCTGAAAGACCTTCGCCGCATGAACGTGGCGATGACGAGAGCCCGAATGAAGCTCATCATCCTGGGCAACAAGGACACGATGACGAAACATCCTTTCTACAAGAAACTGTGGGAGTATGTGGAGGCTATCAACAACAACGAATAAAACAAAGACTATTTTATGCTACAACGAGACTACATACAGCGACTGATTCGCGAGTTTATGGCGGCACTCGAAAGAATGCTCGAAAAGAAAGAGGTGGAGGTGAGACGTGAGAAGATCAGGGAGCTCTACAATCAATACGTGGGTCCTTATGCCTTCTACAGCATCGCCACCATCGAGGACGTGATGAAGGCGATGGCAGGAATTGCCGATGAGGAGAAACGACTCTCCAAGATGGACATGCTTGCCGAGCTCTACTATCACGAGGCGGATACCGTGGGGCAGCCCGCAAGAGATGAACTGCTGAACAAGGCTTTCATGCTCTTCGATTATGTGGAAACCCACGGAGATACGTTTTCCATTGAGCGCCGCAACAAAATGACACAAATCAGACAGAAGATTGGAGATGCACTCAAATAAAATGAGTGCATTCTCCCCTCTCTTTCATATTTTTAGGATAACAAAAACTAATCATAAAGTTCAATGGTCAAAACTCAAAGTTCAAAGTCAACAAACGACATGACTATAGGCTCGCCTTTGCGAGCCATCATCAAATTTGCGATTCCACTCATCCTGGGTTACATCCTTCAGCAGATGTATCTCATCATCGATGCCGCCATCGTGGGAAGATGGATTGGCGTGGGAGCACTTGCGGCAGTAGGCGCATCCAGCTCCATCATGTTCCTCATCATGGGCTTCTGCAACGGCTCCTGTGCCGGTTTTGCCATCCCTATCGCCCAGGCTTTCGGCGCCAGGGATTACGCCAAGATGCGGACTTACGTAAGCAACAGCATCCGCATCGCCGTGGTGTTTGCCGTGGTCATCACCTTTCTTTCCTGCATCTTCTGCGGAAAAATTCTGCATCTGGTGAATACGCCGAAGGAGGTGTTCGATGATGCTTACATCTTCCTGATGCTGCAGTTTGCGGCGATTCCTTTCACTATAGCCTACAATCTGCTCTCCGGTCAGATCCGTGCCTTAGGCAACTCGAAGCAACCTTTCTATTTCCTCATTACCGCCTCGGTCATCAACATAATTCTCGATGGCATTCTGATTCTCGGTATGGGACTGGGCGTAGAGGGAGCAGGTATTGCCACTTGGCTCTCGCAGGGAATTTCCGTGCTGCTCTGTATCTGGTTTATCAAAAAGAAGATGCAGATTCTGA
>ERZ1026848.687-NODE-687-length-18720-cov-9.766568_pt1 | contig 18720 bp, 19 predicted proteins | sample MGYA00380154_ERZ1026848 | MGnify/ENA primary metagenome ERZ1026848 (study PRJEB33269, sample SAMEA4719790) | human gut metagenome | biome: human-associated habitat; feature: organic feature; material: feces | place: Cameroon | collected 2013-10 ...
TCTTTGATTTTGTTTTCGTTTCGTGAGGTTATTATAACATAAAAGTATAAAATCTCTGTTAAATTTCAATTCTTAACAGAGAATTTATGCCCGCCGTGATATAATGAGGCAAAAATGAAGGGAGCGAACGGTTTGTTAAGGGCAAAAAAAGCCGTAATTCAATGTGTTATGCTGCTTGCAGGGGCGGCGATGGTGTGCGTCGGTGCTATGAGAGGCGAAGCGGATACCGTACTTGCAAAAGCGATAAGATTGTGTTTGGAGTGTGTGGGAATTGGATAAGGAAAAGGAAAAGAAAAAGAAAAAGAAAAAGCCGTCGCATTTACTGACCCGATACAGAGGATTTGTGCAGGCGGCGGCAACGCTCGCAACAAACATACACCTGCCGAATTTTTTAAAGGGCAGCATTTATACGGGCGGCGGCAAGGCGGTTTGCGTACCGGGGCTTAACTGTTATTCCTGTCCTGCGGCAACCGGAGCGTGTCCGATAGGCTCGTTTCAGGCAGTGGCAGGTTCGTCAAAGTTTCGGTTTTCGTATTACATAGCGGGCTTTTTGATATTATTCGGCGTGCTTTTGGGCAGATTTATATGCGGATTTCTCTGCCCGTTCGGATGGTTTCAGGATTTACTGCATAAAATCCCGTGCAAAAAGCTGTCAACCGAAAAACTGAAACCATTGACATATTTAAAATATGCGGTGCTGTTGTTTGCGGTCGTATTGCTTCCGGCACTGATTGTAAATGATGTCGGAATGGGTGACCCGTTTTTTTGCAAGTATATTTGTCCGCAGGGTGTGCTTGAGGGTGCAATTCCTCTCGCGGCAGTCAACGAGGGAATACGTTCGGCTTTAGGCTCGCTGTTTACATGGAAGCTGGCGGTTTTAATTGCAATCATATTTTTGAGCATACTGTTTTACCGCCCGTTTTGCAAATGGCTTTGTCCGCTCGGCGCGTTTTATGCGCTGATGAACAAGGTGTCGCTGTTCGGAATAAAGGTTGATGAGCATAAATGTGTCTCCTGCGGAAAATGCGCAGGCGCGTGCAAAATGGACGTTGATATTACAAAAACGCCCGACCACGCAGAATGTATACGTTGCGGCAAGTGCATCAGTGTCTGTCCGACGGAGGCGGTAAGCTTTCGATACGGTTTCAATTTGCCGAAAACACTCTCAAGCGGCAATGAAAAGCCGAAAAATGATAAAAAATCAAAATAGGTAAGAAAACGGAGGAATAACTGTGAAATTTTCAAAAGCAACCAAACTTTCAGCAATTATTATGACGTTTGTGCTTGTGCTGGGCCTTGTGGCGTGCTCCGCCGACAAAACGGAGAAGAAAAAAAGCAATGTCGATATTAAAACTTTAATGGCACAAGAGCCGAATGACGCAGACGAGGCTGCGAAGCTTTACGATAAGCTTTTGCAAGCCGAAAACGATATTCTCTCGAATAATTCGGCTCTTTGGGAAAAAGTGTTTTTATCGGCAAATAAAAATACGCCGATGATTGAGGACGGCACAAACTACGGAGATTTCCTTTTAAGCACGGTAGAGGGGAGCAAGAGCGATTTCAGCGCAGATGAATATAAAATTCTTAAAGCTGCGGCGGAGCAGATTAAGGAGATAGAAGGAAAACTTACGATTCTGGAGCAAAAATATCCCGGCTGCGGAAAAAAGCCGTCAAGCGGGGAATGCGTTGACGCGGCGAGTGCCGGAATGGCAGGCGATGCGAGCAAGCTTATGAAATTTCCGAGCTTTAACGGTAAAGATCTCGACGGCAACGACGTAAACAGCAGCGACCTTTTCTCGGGCAACACCGTAACGGTAGTCAACTTCTGGTTCACCTCCTGCAAACCTTGCGTAAGCGAGCTTGCGGATTTGGAGGCACTCAACAAGGAGCTTGCCGCAAAGGGCGGCGGGGTTGTCGGCATAAATTCATTTACTCTTGACGGCAACAAAAAGGAGATTTCCGAGGCAAAAGATATTTTGTCAAAAAAAGGCGCAACATACAAAAATATTTGGTTTGACACAAACAGCGAGGCAGGAAAGTTCACATCGGGACTGTATTCTTACCCGACTACATATGTTGTCGATAAAAACGGCAATATAGTGGGTCAGCCGATAGTCGGTGCAATAACTTCACCCGAACAGGCGGCAAAGCTTAACAAGCTTATTGACACTGCAATTGCAAACAGCAAGTGATTGACAAAGATGATATATAATCCTGTATTTCGGCATATTGTTTGCTGTTTTCCGTTTATTCGTTTCCGACATTTCGTTTTAAGCAATTGATGTTTGTTACGGACTTTTCGCAATACGCAAACCTCCTGCGGCAGAAGCAAAAACTGTCGCAGGAGGTTTTGTTATCGGCTTTTTTACCGCAAAATACGGCGGATTATACTGTAACGGTATAAAATGATTGACAAACTTTGCACAAATGTTAAGAAATTATTAAATATCGCAAAGTATATTGCATTGCAAGGTAGTGGGTGTTATAATGCAATTAAAAGGACGGAGCAGCCGCACATAAAGCGCGTCTTTGTGCCGCAAGGCTCACGGCTGCAATACAGGCGTTTTCAGCTTCGCCGGAAAGGAGAGTTTGATGAATACGCAATTTAAAAAAGGTGTTCTGGAACTTTGCGTGCTGTCGCTTTTAAAGCGTGGCGACAAGTACGGCTACGAGCTTGCGGACACCGTCGGTAAACAGATAGACGTTTCGGAGGGCACTATATACCCGCTTCTTAAAAGGCTCAGAGCCGAGGGGTATTTTGAAGTGTACCTGCGCGAATCCACATCGGGACCCGCGCGGAAATATTACCGTCTGACTCAAAAGGGTTATGACACACAACGCCTTTTGGAAAACGAGTGGAAGGACTTTACAAAGAGCGTGTCTTCTTTATTAGGAGGTGAAAACGGTGACTAAGATCGAATTTTTACAACAGCTTTACAACCTGCTCGGCGGTTTACCGGCCGATGAGCGCGACGATATAATAGCCGACTTTGAAGAACACTTCTCCGTCGGCACGAGCGAGGGTAAAAGCGAGGAGCAGATTTGCTCGGAGCTCGGTGACCCCAAAAGCTGCGCCGCGCAATATCTTAATGACGAGCCGAAAAAAGCCGACGCCGTATACGGCGCAGAAAAAAACGGCAATCCGAGATATGAAACCAAGGCGTCCGATGTAATCGGTGCCTCTCCCCGTCATCAAAATGCACGCGGCGGTGGTTATTACGGTACGGAAAAGGGTAATCCGCAGCGAAATCATATGCTGTGGTCAATTCTGTTTTTTCTCGGGGTATTCGCGGCAATAGGAGTGTATCCGTCAAGCATAGGTATGATGGCAAGCTTTTTTGCCTTTATTTTCCTCGCCGGACTTACCGGCGCAATGGCAAATTCGCCGGCGGCACTCGGCTTTATATTATCCATAGGGCTTATGCTCTTTGCGGCAGGACTTTTCCTCTTCCTTTTTATGACGTGGTTCTTAAAGCTGTCGTGGCGCAAGGCCGATTTGTAAGGGGGCGAAGTTATGAAGAAAAAGAAAGACGGGCTTATAAAGGGTATGATAGCCGCGGCGATAATTTTTGTCGTCGGATTTATACTCACGGTATGCTTCGGCGCTTATCTCGGCGCGGACGCGGTAAGGAGCATAGCCTCGGGCGATACGTTTGAAGAATTTGTCGAAGAGCGTTTCCCGAATATAGATTTTGACGAGGGTCAAACGGTAAACGAGTCGCAAACTGAAAAGTCAATGCTTCCGTCGGGGTCGGCACTTGAAATTTCCGCCCCGTACGGCGATATTAAAATTAAGGCTTCCGACAGCACAGAGCTGAGATGCGTCCTGAAACAAGTGAAGGGCGGCGGCGCGACGCTCGATTTGTCCGATGATAAAATCATATTGGACGGCGGCGGCAGTACTTACGGAATAGCCGAGCTTACGGTTTACCTGCCGAAAAGCGTTGCGCTTTTAACGGTTTCAAATAACGACGGCGATATCGACATAGACGGAGTAAATCTCGATACGCTTACGATAAATTCTGTTTCCGGAGATATAGATTTGTCCGACCTCACAGTCGAGAGGGGAAAAATCAATAGCTCGGCAGGCGAGACGGAAATATCGGAAACCGCCGTTTTTACAAAGCTGCTCGAGGTGAGCCAAAGCTTCGGCGATATAGAGATTGATGTTCCGAGAGACCCCGATAAAATTAAGTTTATAATTTCCTCCGAAACGCCGCTTGATGAAAAATCAACGTGCGACAGCTACCTTTTGTCGCTTGCGCGAAGCACCGACGGCAAGGCGGAATATACCGTAAACGTAAAGAACGGCGAATTATCGGTAAAAAATTCCGACGATTGATTTAAACCGCACAAAATGATAATATAAATATAATGTATAATAAATAAGGAGTGTTTATTATGAAAAAGAAGCTTTACAGAAGCAGTACAGACAAAATGCTTTGCGGAGTTTTAGCCGGCTTTGCCGAGTATATAGACGTAGACCCGACAATAGTCCGCCTTATTTATGCGGCTCTGACCTTGTTCACCGCAGGTTTCCCCGGAATACTGTTTTATGTCATCTGCGCCATTGTAATTCCGCAGAAGCCGTTTGACGTCGAGCCGTAATTCGAGCGACTGTTACAGAAACCCGCATTTAAACCGAATAAAAAAATATTTTCGCTCCCATTTAGCGACGGTTATTTCACCGCGCCTCGGATATAATCTCTTAAAGTGCGTATTTTATGCAGATTATAACAAGGCGTGGTGATTTTTTTTGAAAAATTCCGATTTTACCGGACAGGCTGTTTTGCGAAGGGTATCCGATCTCCCCGAGCCCGTGCGGGCGGTGCTTCGGCACGTGGCATATTTTATATGCGGTATGCTGTTTGCTTCGGCGAGCAATTTGTCGGCGGTATCGCCGTTCGGCGTGGCTTTTTGCGCGGCGGCCGAAAATAAGTACATACTCTCGGCGGGTCTCGGCGCGGCGGCAGGTTATATCCTGACCCAGGACAGCATATCGTCGCTTCGACTGATAGCGGCGAGCGTGTGTGCCGGAGTTCTCGCACGCATTATGAGAGAATTTGAAAAAGTGCGAAACGGCAGGCTGCTGCCGTCGTGCATTGCGTTTCTCTCTTGCTTTTTGTCGGGAATGGCGGTGCTTTTTGCAAACGGGCTGACGGGTGAGACGTTTCTTTTGTACCTCGGAGAAGGTGTAACGGCCTTTGCCGCGGCGTATTTCTTTTCGACTGCGCAATATGTTCTTGAAAACGGTAAGCCCGTGCGCGGCGTAACTCTTGAGGAGGCGTCGGCGGTTTTGGGCTCCGGATTTCTTATTATGTGCTCGCTGTCGGGTCTTACCGTGCTTGAGGTCTCCCCTGCGAGAATGATAATGGTATTCGGCGTGCTTTTTTTCGCCGCGATTTATAAGGAGGCCGGCGGTGCGGTAGGCGGAATGCTTGCGTTTTTACTTATTGCGATAAGCTCCGATACGGGAGCCGTTTCGGCTTCGTTTGCCGTAGGCGGAATGCTTGCGGGCGCATTTTCGCGCCTCGGCAGAAGAGCTGTACCGCCTGCGTTTTTCGCGTCGTTCCTCACCGCATATATGTTTTCGGGCGGCGGCAGCGAAAAGTATTTTTTGATTATAGAGGCCGCTTTGCCGTGCGCGGTGTTTATGTTTTTGCCGAACAGCCTGTTTATAAAGGCGGAGGGCCATCTTTTGCCGAAGGACTCGGCGGCGAACGCGTCGGCGGAAAACGGTGAGGTAAGGCGCAGGATACAAGCGGCGAGAACTGCCGTAGACGATATTGAACGCTCCGTGAGCGCGGTTTCGAAAAGACTTTCCGAAATGGAGAGCTGCGCCGGCGAAAAGCTGATGCTTGAAGTTCAAAGCTCGGTTTGCTGCGGATGCGGCAGATATGATTTTTGTTGGGAGCAAAATTTCAAAGAAACAAGGAACGCGCTTGACGAGATGTATGAAACGCTGAAAAAAGGCGGAGTTATGTCGCGCGATAAGCTCCCGTCGCCGTTTTCAAGCAGATGTATACGGCAGACCTCTTTTGCCGAAACATATTCAAGGCTGTTTTTCGGCGTCGTCTTTTCGGAGGCGGCAGATAAAAAAACAGACGAGGTGCGGCTTGTCACGGCTGACCAGTTCGGCGGCATAAGCGATATGCTGCGCGATCTCGAAAACGAGTTTAACGGCGATGTAAGCTTTGATACGAAAACGGCGGAGCGGATAAGGAAAAAGGTCAGGGACAGATTTTGCTGCGATACCGACTTCGTATCGTGTTTAAGAGACAAAAACGGCAGAATGTTTTGCGAAATCACCTTTTCGGAGGTGCCGTCCTCCCTTAATATAGGCGAACTGCGTGACGCAGTCGGCGAAACGTGCGACAGAGAATTTGAGCTGCCCGTGATAAAGGGCGACAGAAACGTAAGGCTGTGCGAAAAGACGGCGTATTCGGTAGAGAGCGCGTGCTCACAGATACCGGCTGACAATGAAAAGCTCTGCGGCGACACGTTTGAGAGCTTTTACGACGGCAGGGGAAATTACGTTGTGATTCTCTCGGACGGTATGGGCACGGGTCCGCGCGCGGCACTCGATTCGGCTATGGCGTCGGGTCTTATGGCAAGACTTGTCAAGGCGGGCTTCGGGTTTCAGAGTGCCTTAAGGCTTGTGAATTCATCACTCCTTTTAAAGTCTCGCGACGAGTCTCTCGCAACGCTCGATATAGTAAAAATAGACCTGTATACAGGCAAGGCGGTCTTTTATAAGGCAGGAGCGGCACCGTCCGTGATTCGCCGTCAAAACGGCAAGCTGCTCGAAATAAAAAAGGCGGCTCTGCCTGCCGGAATACTTCGCGACGCGACGTTTTCCTCATGCGAGGGACAGCTTGAAAACGGCGATACGGTGATTATAGCGTCCGACGGTGCGTACGAATACGCGCACAACGCGGTAAAGGAGGAGCTGCAAAGCGGTGGCGCAAAAAGAGCGAGTACCAAGGCGAAAAATATCAGCCTGCGCGCAAAAAAGGCAAAGGGCAAGGCGCGCTGCGACGATATAACCGTGATTGCTCTCAACATAAGCGGACGAGCGGGAAAATAATAAGAGGCTTTAAGGGGGACGGCTTCGTCTCCCTTTTTGTATTCACGCCGAATTTTATAGCACGCCGAAATCCCGCTTGCGGCAAAACATACGCCGCAAAGTGCGACTTCTGTAACTTTTTTGTGAAATTGTAAGTAAAAAATCAAATAATTCATTGACATTTAAGTATTTTTACGGTAAATTATTAGGTGTATTTGACTATCCGAATAAAGATAGTCTCGTAACAGTCAGAAAGGGGATTAGAATTAATGGCTAAAAAAGAAAAAGTCACGTTAACTCCCGAAGAAATCGAAGCTAAAAAAGCTCGCAAAAAGGAAAAGAGAAAAATATTCGGCAAAACCTTTGAAAGAGCGATAGTTTGGATGCTTGCAGTGGTGCTTGTTTACAGCGTAACCTATATTTCGCTTAACAATAAGGGCGTCGCAGCGGTTTCGGCAGCTCCCACACAGAGCGGCTCGCAGAATGCCGGCGGCAACGCGTCCAAATCCGATTGGGATACAAGCGCGAACGGCAACGGTTCTTCGCAGTCCGGCTCTCAGGGCAGCACCTCGGGTGGTAATGCCTCCGGCGGAAATGCGGCGGCAGCCGAGGCAGGCGTAGACGCAGCAGCGGCAGCCGAGGCTATAAACGCAGCTACCGCAAAGGCGGTTGCGGCAGGCTATCACTGGACGAGATCCGCTCAGTACACTCAGCCTGTTGACGTCGGTAATGCTACAAGTGCTCTTAACAAGATTATTCAGGGTATCGACTCCGAGGCAAATCTTGACTCGGTTGTAGGCGGCTTCCTCGGCATAGGCGACAAGGAAATGGATATCGAAAAGGGCGGCAGCGCAGCCGAGCAGATAGACTATCACGGCGAGAACTATGCTCTTCAGGCAACCTCCCTTCAGGCAGGCGACCTTAAGAACCTCAAGGTTGACGGCAACACCTACACCTTCGAGGTTGAAAATGCGGCTTCTCCGCAGCATGATAAGAGCACAGCTATGTCAAGGCTTACAAACGACTTCCTCACCCAGGATGAAATCTCCAGTGAGATTAAGGGCTTTATAAGCGCGGCAAGCGTAAACTCCGCTGCAATAGAATATACAAACATAAAGGCCACCGTTGTTATCGAGGACGGCACTCTCAAGGAATTCAAGTATTCCTATGACGGCAACGTAACCGAGCTCAACATAAAGGTTGCCATAGTAAGCGTTAACGGCAAGGGTGCAATGCACGTAGATGCCGCTTACACAGGCTTCGCTTATTGATAAGAATTCGGCACCTACCGAATAATAAAAAATAAAATCACTTCTTTATAAATGAAAGGGAGAGAAATCAATGGCTAAAAAACAAAAGGTTGAACTTACCCCCGAAGAAAAGGCAGCTAAAAAGCTCAGACATTCAAACGGCTGGGTACGTTTTTGGGCAATAGTAGTGGCTCTTGCTCTTACGGCAGGCATTTACGGACTTGCAAGCAAAACCGCAGGCAAGGAATCGGCAGCAACGGGTACGGCATCTGCTTCGGGCTCATCAACAGGCTCATCAAGCTCTTCGTCGGGCTCATCATCGGGTTCTTCATCGAGCTCTTCATCGGGCGCTTCCGCTTCTTCTTCGAGCAGCGCGTCGGCTTCTGCCGGTGACAACAGCGGTGCGGCAGCGGCAGCTTCAACAGGCGTAGACGCAGCAGCGGCAGCCGAGGCTATAAATGCAGCTACCGCTAAGGCAGTTGCGGCAGGCTATCATTGGACAAGAACAGCTCAGTATACCGAGCCCGTTGACGTCGGTAATGCTACCAGTGCTCTTAACAAAATCATTCAGGGCATCGACTCCGAATCTGACCTTAACTCAGTTGTCGGCGGATTCATCGGCATCGGCGACAAGGATATGGATATAACCAAGGGCGGCAACGCAGCCGAGCAGATAGACTATCACGGCGAAAACTATGCTCTTCAGGCTACCTCGCTTAAAGCCGAGGACCTCAAGAATCTCAAGGTTGACGGCAACACCTACACCTTTGAGGTTGAAAACGCAAGCTCTCCGCAGCAGGATAAGAGCACAGCTATGTCAAGACTTACAAACGACATTCTTACTCAGGATCAGGTTTCCACCGAGATTAAGAACTTCGTAAGTGCTGCAAACGTAAACTCAGCTGCAATCGAGTATTCAAACATAAAGGCTACCGTTGTTATCGAGGACGGCAACCTCAAGGAATTTAAATATTCCTATGACGGCAAGGTAACAGACCTTAACATCAAGATTGCAATAGTAAGCGTTAACGGTAAGGGCGCAATGCACGTTGAGGGTGCTTACACCAACTTCGTTTATTGATAAACGCACTTCCTTAACCGAATAAAAAAACAAAGAGCTGTAAATTTAATTTACAGCTCTTTTTGTATGGCATCGGCCGAATTTTCAAACGGCAAACACATTTTGCTTTTACGGATTTACAACGTTTATCGGCTTGCCCGAAACAAACGCCTCGATGTTGCTTTTGAATATTCCCATAAGTCTCTCGCGCGTTTCAAATGCCGCCCACGCTATGTGCGGCGTGATAAAGCAATTTTTCGCCGTGAGCAACGGATTGTCTTTTGCCGGCGGCTCGGTTGACAGCACGTCTACTCCCGCGCCTGCGATTTCACCCGAATTCAGCGCGTCGGCAAGAGCTTTTTCGTCAACAACCGGTCCGCGAGAGGTGTTTATGATAAACGCTGTTTTTTTGCACTTGCTCAAAAAATCGGCGTTTACGATTTTTTCCGTCTCTTTTGTGAGAGGACAGTGGAACGTAATAATGTCGGCGTTTTCCGCAAGATCATCGAGGTTCTTTGCCCATCTGAAATTCTTGCGTGCGCTCTGGTCGGTAACGTGACCCGACAGTGCTATGATGTTCATTTTGTAAGCCTCGGCTATGTCGGCTACGGCTCCGCCGATTTTTCCGAAGCCGACTATGCCTATCGTTTTGCCGGAAAGCTCGGTAAGCGGCTTTTTCCAAAAGCAAAAGTCGGGGCAATTTGACCATTCGCCGCTCTTTACGGCGATAGAATGCATGGCAACGCCTACGGCAAGCTCCGAAATAAATGCGAATACGAGCTGCGCCACGCCCATGGTGGAATAAGCCGGTATATTTGAAACCGGTATGCCCTTTTCCTTTAGATACGCGCAGTCCACTACGTTGTAGCCGGTCGACAGGAGCGCGACGAATTTCACGTTTTGCATTTTGTCTATCTCATCTTTGCCGAGCGGAGTTTTGTTGGTTACAACTATGTCCGCGTCAAAGGTGCGCTCTGCGATTTTTTCGCGCGGCGTGCGGTCAAAAATCTCGACCTCGCCGTATTTTTTCAGAAAATCCCAGCTCAAATCGCCCGGATTTGTCGTCTTGCCGTCAAGAATAACTGTCTTCATATAAAAACCGCCTTTCGGTAAAGCTTTGCTTTTGAGCTAATTGTAACACAACCTTAAAAGAATTTACACCTAAAAGGCAAAAATTGCCTCATATTTTCATATTTTGTTTGACCTTACCAATAATATGATATAAAATTATATATAATCTATTACTATGCCCTGCGATAATAATTTTTGGGTGGTACCGATTTGACCGACAGAGAACTCACGCGAAGAAAGCTACTGAATATTTTAGCATGTGTGCTGCTGATTTTGGCAGTCGCACTTTTAGTGTTGACTTTTCTTATGCAGATAAACGATGTTTCGTCGGCATATGACGAGCTGCTTGAGCGTCTTGCGGAGTTTGAGGCGGCCGTTGCGTCAATTCCGAGCAAGTGGCTCGTGATTCTCGTGATTTTCCTTATATACATAGGTAAAGTGCTGATTCCCCTGCCGATAACCGCGGTTTGCGTTATAGCCGGTATGGTATTCCCCACGCCGATAGCCGTGGCCGTGAATTTTGCCGGTATGACATTGCTTATGACGATAAAGTTTTATTGGGGCAAGCACCTCGGCGGCGGAACAATACACAAGATTCTCACAAGATACGATAACGTTCGCCGTATGATGGAATCGGGTAAAAGAAGCACCGACTGGATTTTGGTGCTTTTCAGGCTTGTGCCGTACTTCCCGATAAATTCCATAAGTCAGCTCTACGGAGCACTCGAATATGACTATTGGAAGTTTATTTTGCTGTCGCTTTTGGGCTTCACGCCTAAAATTATTTCTTACAGCATGATAGGTCGTCACGTTTACAACCCGTTTTCACTCGCGTTTATGCTGCCGATTGTGATTATCTTCACCATCTCCGGCGTCTCCATACTCGCGGTCAATAAATTTATAGATATAGTAGCTAATAATAAAAACAAAAAGACTGCCGAAGCTTTTTCGGCGGGAAAGGATGAAAAATGAAAATGGCAACTCCCGAAACCCTTAAAAAAGAAATTCTCTCCGCATCTCTCGATGAAAGACTTAAAAAAGCTTATGTCACCGAGGAAAATGTTAAAGAGCAGTATAACAGATACATAAATCTTTTAAACGAATTTGAGGCTCTTTTCGGAAAGGACAGAGATGTTCGTCTTTTCTCGGCTCCCGGCAGAACCGAAGTCGGCGGAAACCACACCGACCACAACCACGGCAGAGTGCTTGCGGCGGGAATCAACCTTGACGCAATAGCCGCGGCTTCAAAAAATGACGAAAACATTGTAAGAGTTAAATCCGAGGGCTATTCCATGGACGTTGTTGACGCTACGGACCTCTCGGTAAACCACAACGAAACGGGACATTCACCCGCTCTCGTGCGCGGTGTTCTTGCGGGCTTTAAGAAATACGGCTATAAGATAGGCGGCTTTGACGCCACTACCGCATCAAGGGTTATTGCGGGCTCGGGTCTCTCTTCCTCTGCCGCATATGAAGTCCTTGTCGGCACTATGGTAAACTACCTATACAACGACGGCAAGGTTGACGCGGTTACAATAGCCAAAATAGCACAGTATGCCGAGAACGAATATTTCGGTAAGCCCTGCGGACTTATGGACCAGATGGCGTGCTCCGTCGGCGGCTTCGTAACAATAGATTTCAACGACCCGAAAAATCCCGTGATAGAAGAGGTTGACTTTGACTTTGCCAAGTGCGGCCACTCGCTTTGCATTGTCGATACAAAGGGCAGCCACTCCGACCTCACCGACGAATACGCGGCTATCAGAACCGAAATGGAGAGCGTAGCCGAATTTTTCGGCAAAAAGGTTCTTCGCGAGGTAAGCGAAGAGGAATTTAAATCAAAAATAAGAGAATTGCGCACGGCAGTAGGCGACAGAGCCATACTTCGCGCTATGCATTTCTATGCCGACAACGCAAGAGTGTTAAAAGAGGTTGACGCTCTTCGCGGCGGAGATTTCGAGACCTTCAAGAAGTATATTCTCGAGAGCGGCGCGTCATCATACAAATATAATCAGAACGTATTTTCCGTAAAACAGCCGTCCGTTCAGCCCGTATCTCTTGCCCTCGCTGTTTCCGAGAGCATCTTAAAGGGACGCGGCGCATGGCGCGTTCACGGCGGCGGCTTTGCCGGCACAATTCAGGCTTTCGTCCCGAACGACCTTTTAAAGGATTACAAGAGCATTATGGAGAGCATCTTCGGCGAGGGAACCTGCTATGTGCTCTACATTCGCCCCGTCGGCGGCACCGAAATCTGATTATTCAAATAGGCTCCCTTGTAAAGAGAGGCAATTATATTTTAAATTTCAAAGAGCGACGATTATAATTCAAAGCTTCGACAGGCTTATCGCATTTGCATTTAGCATTTTACACGTTGACAAATTATCCGAAAGGCAGAGAAAAATGGATATAAAAAACATATTAAAAGAGCTGACTTCGGCTGTCGGTGTATCGGGAAAGGAAACCGACGCGGTTTTAACGGCGCAAAGGCTTTTGTCCGAATTCGGCAAAACGCGCGAGGACGTTCTCCATTCCGCAATATGCGAAATCGAGGGGGACAGGGCGGGGCATATCCTGCTTGACGCTCATATAGACCGTATAGGTCTTATCGTAACCTCCGTCACCGACGAGGGATTTTTGCACGTTGCCGCCTGCGGCGGTGTTGATCGTCGCACATTGAACGGTCAAGAGGTGACCGTTTACGGCAGAGAGCCGGTATTCGGAGTTATAGCAAGCACTCCGCCGCACCTTGCAAGCGGTGACAACGAGCGTAAGGCGACGGAAATCGATGACATCCTTATTGATATAGGTGCAAAAAATAAGCAGTCGGCGGAAAAGCTCGTCTCCCCCGGAGACAGAGCGGTTGTCAATTCCTCTTTCCTCTCGCTCTGCGGCGACAGCGTGTCCTGCGGGGCACTTGACGACCGTTCGGGAATTGCCGTGCTTCTTCGCGCACTTGAGCTTATTAAGGGTAAGCCGCACAAAAAAGTTACCGTTGTGTGCTCCTCTCGCGAGGAGACGAGCGGCGGCGGAGCAAAAGCCGCGGCATTTAATTCGGATGCCGACGAGATAATTGCGGTTGACGTCAGCTTTGCAAAGACTCCGGACAGCAAGGCGGAGGAATGCGGAATACTCGGCAAGGGCCCCATGATAGGTATTTCGCCGTCGCTTTCATACGAATTCGGCGAGGAGCTCGTGAGTATTGCCGAGAAAAACGACATTCCGTATCAGCTTGAGGTTATGGGCGGCAGAACCGGCACTAATTTGGACGGTATGACCACGGAGCGCGGCGGAATCAGGAGCGCGCTTATCTCAATACCCCAAAAATATATGCACACCGGAATAGAGGTTGTGTCCGTTACGGATATTGAGCTTTGCGCAAGGCTCATTGCCGCATACATTCTCGGAGGTGATTTAAATGCTTAACGAGCTTTGTAATTTAAACGGCATTTCCGGCAGGGAGCAAGCCGTAAGAGATTATATAATTTCGCATTTGCCGTCGGACGCGGAATATCGCATAGATCCGCTCGGCAGTCTCATAGTTTATAAAAAGGGCAAGGCCGAGCCGAAAAATAAAGTTATGCTCGACGCGCATATGGACGAGGTCGGCTTCATAATAACTTATATAACGGATGACGGATACCTGAAGTTTACCACGGTCGGCGGAATTGACGAGCGCGTTATTTTCGGCAGAGCGGTAAAGGTGGGCAAGGAGCTAATCCCCGGCGTTATAGGCGGCAAGGCTATACATCAGACGACCTCCGAGGAGAGAGGCAAATTGCCGTCCGTTGAGGATATGTATATCGATATCGGTGCGAGTTCAAAAAAAGAGGCCTTGTCTCACGTTTCGCTCGGCGACGCGGTGTATTTTGACTCATGCTACCGCGAATTCGGCGACGGCTTTATCAAGGCGAAGGCCATTGACGACCGCGTCGGCTGTGAAATTTTATTAAGACTTATAAATTCCGATTTGCCGTATTCGGCGACCTTCTGCTTCTCGGTTCAAGAGGAGATAGGCACTCGCGGAGCGGCGGCTGCGGCTTATTCGGTTGCGCCCGATTTCGCAATAGTCGTTGAGGGAACAACCGCGGCGGACATTTCCGGCGTTCCCGACGAAAAAAAGGTCTGCCGTTTGGGCGGCGGTGCCGTAGTCAGCTTTATGGACAGGGGAACCGTCTATGACAGCGAGCTTTATAAAAAGGCGTTTGAAATCGCCGAAAAGAACGGCATAGGGTGTCAGACCAAGACCGTTGTGGCAGGCGGCAACAACGCTTCCGCAATACACAAGGCGGCAGGCGGCATAAAAACTCTTGCCGTATCTGTTCCGTGCAGATACATTCACTCGGGCAGCTCGGTTGCGGGAAAAGAGGATATAGAGAGCACGTTTGAGCTTGTAAAGGCCCTTTTAGCGGAGCTGTCGCAGTGCTGAAATCGATTGACGGACCGACAGAGGCAGCAGATATCTCGGACGGTGAATTTAAAAACAGCCTTGCGGTAAAGTATATTTTATTTGCCGCTTTTCGGCTGTCGCTCGGAGAGGCGTGGCTTCAAACGGACTGCGGCGGCAGAGTGACGGCTGTGCTTTTAAATAAAAACGACGGAACGATAATTTGCCCGTCAGGCTCTGCCGATTTACGAGAGCTTTCGGAGTTTGCCTCTTTTTTCGGTGAAAATATATATTTTTGCTCCGGGAACGATTGCGAGGACGCAAAAACCGTTCTTATGGAGCTCTCCGAATTACCGCAAAAAGCAACTTGCGCACAGCCGCTTTGCGACATAACCGCGGACGAATACAAGGTGCTGACAGGTAAAACGCCCGCTTCGGACGACAGGGCGTATCTCGAATGGCTGTCAAAAACGGGCAGAGGCGTGTTCGGCGGAAACACAAGGGTTATGTGCATAAGGAAAAACGGCAAAACGGTTTCACTTGCCATAGGCGATATAATCGGAAAAGACGCGTATATACGCGACGTTGCGACAAGCGAAAAATATCGAGGCAGAGGCTTTGCCGCGGACTGTGTAATATCGCTCTCGCGCGAGCTTAAAAAGAGTGCCGATTGCATATTTTTAATGTGTAAGCCGAACCATGCAAAACTGTATGAAAAATGCGGCTTTATAAAAAAAGAATATATAATAAGAAAGACTTGAAATGAAAGATTTTTTTGAATTTACAAAAAGAACCGAGGAGGCGTCAAAAAAGGCGCTGACTCTCGCCGAAAAGAAGTTTTCGGAAATAGACGAAATAACCGAATACAATCAGCGCAAGGTGCTCGCGGCGTTTATAAATAATCGTGTTGACGAGACTGATTTCAACTCCACCACCGGCTACGGCTACAACGATAAGGGCAGAGAAAAGCTAGATAAGCTCACCGCCGAGATTTTCGGAGCGGAGGACGGCTTAATAAGAGCCACCACCTTAACCTGCGGAACCCACACAATAGCGACTGCGCTTTACGGCGTGCTGAGGCCGGGCGATATAATGCTCAGCGTAACGGGAGTTCCCTACGACACCATACATTCCGTTATCGGCATTGACAAAAGCAGTAAGGGTCACGGCTCGCTCGCCGATTTCGGCGTGAAATTCGAATATATCGAGCTTACCGAAAATGACGAGATCGATTATGACGCAATAGAAAAAAGAGTCGGCTGCGGAGACATTAAGATGGTTTATATCCAGCGCTCACGCGGGTATTCTCTGCGCCATTCGATTTCGGTTGACGAAATAGAAAAAATCGCGACTCTTACACACCGTTTAAGTCCCGATACGGTTGTTATGACAGACAACTGCTACGGCGAATTTACGGAGAAAAAAGAACCGTGCGACGTCGGAGCGGATTTGGCGGCAGGCTCGCTTATCAAAAATCCGGGCGGCGCGATAGCTCCCTGCGGCGGATATATAGTAGGCAGGCATGACCTTGTTGAGGATTGCGCATACAGAATGACCACTCCCGGGCTCGGCAGAGAGGTCGGCGCAACACTCGGAACAACGAGAAGTCTTTATATGGGGCTTTTTTCTTCGCCGCACGTAACCGGCGAGGCACTCAAGACCGCGGTATTTGCGGCGGCACTTTTCGATTTGCTCGGCTTTAAGGTGACTCCGCGTCCCGACGAGACGCGACACGATATTATAGAGGCGATTTGCCTTGAGAATGCCGACAGACTGATAGCCTTTTGTCAGGGTATGCAGAAGGGCGCGCCGGTGGATTCGTACGTTTCGCCCGTACCGTGGGATATGCCGGGCTACGACAGTCAGGTTATAATGTCCGCAGGGGCGTTCACGTCCGGCTCATCCATAGAGCTGTCGTCGGACGCGCCGCTTCGCGAGCCGTATGCGGTTTGGATGCAGGGCGGAATCAACTTCCACAGCGGAAAGCTCGGCGTTATGCTGGCGGCAGATGAGATAATCAAAAGAGGTCTTTTGGAATAACTTACGGAATTACTTACGGAAAGGTTGATTTTATGGAACTCAGACATCTTAAAAGCGGAACCGACGTCAGAGGCACGGCGGTAAATCCAGACGATCCGAAAAAAATCGATTTGACCGATGAGGCGGTAAAGAGAATTTCCGCAGCGTTTGTCGTATTTCTCGCCGAAAAGCTCGGTAAGAAAGAGGAAGAGCTCGTGATTTCGGTCGGGCATGATTCGAGAATTTCGGCGGAGCGGATAAAGGCGGACGTAATCGACGCGCTGGCTTCATTCGGACTTGAAATCAAGGACTGTGCGCTCGCGTCAACCCCGGCTATGTTTATGACAACTAAAATGCTCGGCTGTGACGGAGCGGTTCAGATAACCGCGAGTCATCATCCGTGGGACAGAAACGGCCTCAAGTTTTTCACTCCCGACGGAGGACTTTCGGGCGACGAAATAAAGAGCATACTCGAATACGCCGAAGAGCACGAAATCAAAAGTAAAACCGAAAAGCAGAATTTGCAGGAGGTCGATTTTATGTCGGTCTACTGCGAGCACCTTTGCGAAATGATACGCGAGGGCGTAAAGGCGGAGGATTACGAAAGACCGTTAAAGGGGCTTAAAATAGTTGTTGACGCAGGTAACGGAGTAGGCGGATTTTACGCCGAAAAGGTACTCTCGCCCCTCGGAGCGGACACAACCGGCAGCCGCTATTTGGAGCCGGACGGGATGTTCCCCAACCATATACCGAATCCCGAAAACGAGACGGCGATGAACTCCGTGCGTGAGGCGACTCTCGGCGCAAAAGCCGACCTCGGCGTAATATTTGACACGGACGTTGACCGAGGAGGCTGTGTAAGCTCCGACGGCAGAGAGATAAACAGAAACGCTCTTGTCGCCCTGGCGGCGGTCATTGCGCTCGAAAACAATCCGGGCGGCACCGTTGTCACCGATTCCGTAACGTCTGCGGGGCTTACCGAGTTTATAGAAAAAACGCTGGGCGGACATCATCTGCGCTTTAAGCGCGGCTATAAGAACGTCATTGACGAGGCGATAAGACTTGAGAAAAACGGCGTAAGCGCGCCGCTTGCCATAGAGACCTCGGGTCACGCTGCGTTCAAGGAGAATTATTATCTTGACGACGGCGCGTATCTTATAACGAAAATAATTATAAAGGCTGCCGATATGAAAAAACAGGGCAAGAAGCTTTACGACCTCATATCGGAGCTTAAATATCCGGCGGAGGAAAAGGAAATCCGCCTTAAAATAACCGAGGAGGACTTCAGAGCCGTCGGCGACAGGCTTTTAGAGGAGCTCGCAGATTTTGCCGCAAAGCGCGAGGACTGGCAAATTGCACCCGACAGCCACGAGGGAATCAAAATAATTTTCCCAAAGACCGAGAGCTTCTTTATTTTAAGGCAGAGCGTCCACGACCCGGTAATACCGATAAATTTCGAGAGCGCCCAAAACGGCGGAGTGAAAAAAGCCGCAAGCTCGCTCTATGAATTTATAAAGGCTTTCGACGGCGTTGACATTTCTCCGCTCAAACAGATTTTATAACCGCGTCAAATATGTACGGAGGTGCTTGTTTACGGTATACGATACTATATGCGAAATTTTGAGTGAGCAGCTCGAAATTCCGCTTGATGAAATAACCGCCGAGTCAAAGCTGCGCGACGATTTGTCGGCAGACAGCCTTGACCTTATCGACCTCGCGATGACCTTGGAGGACGAATTCAGAAAAGAGGTGCCGGACGAGGCACTTGAAAAGATGAAAACGGTGGGCGATGTCGTAGCATTTATAGAGGATGAGTAAGCTCTGCCGAATAGAAACAACTGTTTATACAAGGATTTGTTCCCGAGATGTT
>ERZ1026848.691-NODE-691-length-18619-cov-20.586996_pt1 | contig 18619 bp, 16 predicted proteins | sample MGYA00380154_ERZ1026848 | MGnify/ENA primary metagenome ERZ1026848 (study PRJEB33269, sample SAMEA4719790) | human gut metagenome | biome: human-associated habitat; feature: organic feature; material: feces | place: Cameroon | collected 2013-10 ...
TCGGTGAGCTTAAGAACCTTGGGAATGTAGCGGGGAAAAGTACGTGCCATGATGGATCTCCAATCACTGCCTATCTTATACCATAGAATAGGCAGTAATGCAAGAAAATATGGGCGAAATCCCTTTGTTTTAACTGGAGGTTTGTTCGATCTCTAGGGGTTAACCCTGTATTAACTCATGCATTCACCCTGTTTTTGCCCCCCCCGAAAACGCACGCCCTCTTTTTAAAGGTCGAAACTTTTGATATTATTAGCATTTTTCATAAAACCAAGTCCACTGGACCGCGCGCTTTGCCGCGGGGCTTTTTCCCTCGAATTTTCCGGACTTGACAACAACCGATAGATTCAACCACTGCCATGACAGACGCTCACAATCACTCAGCCGATCCCTTGCATGCCAAGAAGGAAGCCTGGTCGGGCCGCTTTTCCGAACCCGTTGCCGAGTTCGTGCTCCGATACACCCAGTCTGTGAGTTTCGATAAGCGCATGGCCGCCGCCGACATCGCCGGGTCGCTTGCGCACGCTCAGATGCTCGCCGCCTGCGGCGTCATTTCCGAACAGGATCTGGCGGACATCCGCCGCGGCATGGCCCAGATTTCCGACGAAATCAAGACGGGCAAGTTCCTCTGGCAGCTCGAGCTCGAAGACGTGCACCTCAATATCGAAGCGCGCCTGACGCAGCTCATCGGCGATGCGGGCAAGCGCCTGCACACCGGCCGCAGCCGCAACGACCAGGTCGCCACCGACATTCGCCTGTACCTGCGTGCCGAAATCGACGAAATCATCGCCATGCTCGGCCACCTGCAGGAAGTGCTCGTGCACAACGCCGCCAAGGAAGCCGACACGCTCATGCCCGGCTTTACGCACATGCAGGTCGCCCAGCCCGTCACGTTCGGCCACCATCTGCTGGCCTACGTCGAAATGTTCGAGCGCGATCGCGAACGCATGAGCGATCTGCGTCACCGCGTCAACCGCAGCCCCCTGGGCGCCGCGGCTCTGGCGGGCACCACCTACCCGATCGACCGCGAAATGTCGGCCAAGCTCCTGGGCTTTGAGGCCGTCTGCCAGAACTCGCTCGACGCGGTGAGCGACCGCGACTTCGGCATTGAATTCACGGCTGCGGCCAGCCTCGTGATGATGCACATCTCGCGTCTGTCCGAAGAGCTCGTCATCTGGATGAGCCAGCGCTTTAACTTCATCAAGCTGCCCGACCGCTTCACGACCGGCAGCTCGATCATGCCGCAGAAGAAGAACCCCGACGTTCCCGAAACGGCCCGCGGCAAGTGCTCGCGCGTCGTCGGCGACCTCATGACCATGACGATGCTCATGAAGGGTCTGCCCCTGGCCTACAACAAGGATCTGCAGGAAGACAAGGAACCGGTCTTTGACGCCATCGACACGGTCAAGGACACGCTGCGCGCCTTCATCGAAATGATGGCGGGCGTCGAGCCCAACCGCGAAGAAATGCGCAAGGCGCTTCTGGCCGGTTACCCGACCGCCACGGACTTGGCCGACTACCTGGCTCGCCGCGGCGTTCCCTTCCGCACCGCCCACGACATCGTCGGCCGTGTGGTGCGCCTTGCCGGAGAACGCGGCTGCGACATCGCCGATCTGCCCCTTGAAGAGCTCAAGAGCTACTCGGATGTGATCGGCGAAGACGTCTACGACGTGCTCACGCTCGAAGGCTCCATCGCCGCCCGCAACCACGTCGGCGGCACGGCCCCGGCGCAGGTCCGTAAGCAGGTGGCGCGCTGGGAAGACATCTTCGCGCAGCGCCACGCCGCTCAGAAGGCCGCGCAGTAAGCAACTGCCGGCTCCGCCGGCGCTCACCACGGCGGTTTGCCCACACGGCAAGCCGCCGTTTCTTTTGCCCGAAATCGGGTGCCGGAGACAATTTCGGCGGGCCCGCCCCTGAGCTGGTCCGCCGATTGCAGGGATTGAGATGTTGCGCCGAGTGCCTTAGATCTCAAAGCCGATGCCGAAATACCCCGCCACGAGAATCACGATCCCGAAGACGATGCGGTACCAGCCAAAGACCCTAAAGTCGTTGCTCGAGACGTAGCGCAGGAGCCATCGCACCACCACAATGGCCGACAGGAAGCTCACCACAAAGCCCACGCTGATCGCGGGCAGACTGTCCACCGAGAGCGTCTCGCGCGACTGCCACAGATCCCAGACCGTGGCCCCGAAGATCGTCGGGATGGCCAAAAAGAACGAAAACTCGGTGGCCGCCTTGCGCGACAGGCCCAGAATCAGCCCGCCGATGATGGTCGAGCCCGAGCGCGAGGTGCCGGGAATCAATGCAAAGCACTGCATGCAGCCCACGGCAAAGGCGTCCTTGACGCTCATGTCGTCGACTTCCATCACCCGCGGCGTGATGTGCTTTTGCTCGTGGCGGCGCTCGATCCACAAAATGATCAGACCGCCCACCACCAGGGCGATGGCCACCGTAAAGACGTTGAAGAAGTGGCTCTTGACAAAGCCCGAGAGCGTGGCGCCCAGAAAAGCGGCCGGCAAAAAGCCCACGACGATGTTGATCGCCAGACGCTGCTCGCGGCCGCGCTTGAAAAGGTTCAGGAGGATGGCAATCAGGCGCGCGCGGTAGTGCCAGCACACGGCTACGATGGCACCGGCCTGAATGGCGATGTAAAACGACTCGGACCAGGGGTGGTCAAAGCGCAGCAGGTCGCCGGCCAGAATCAGGTGACCCGTGGAGCTCACGGGCAGAAATTCGGTCAGGCCCTCGACAATGCCCAAAACGAAGCTTTGAATCAGAGTCAGAAAATCCATGTCGTTCCTTTTTGTTGTTTACGCTTTGCCCTGTGCGGTGCCGCTCACCTTGGGGGTGGCCAGCACCTTGTCGATGCGCCGCCCGTCCATGTCGGCCACTTCAAAGTCCCAGTGCTCCCAGCTCACCCGATCGCCGGTCTTGGGCACGCGCTGCAGCAACAGCATCATCATGCCCGCCAGCGTGTTGTAGCGGCCGAGTTCCTCTTCGGGCACTTCCTTGATGCCCAGCGTGTCCTTGAGTTCCGGAATGGCGATGATGCCGTCGAGGAACCACGAGCCGTCGGGGCGCTCGATGGCCATGCGCTCCTCGTCGGTTTCGGCCTGAAATTCACCCGCGATGGCTTCGAGCACGTCGCGGGGCGTCACCAGGCCCACCACTTCGCCAAATTCGTCCACCACCAGAGACATCGGCACGATCGTGCTCTTAAAGTGCTCGAGCAGCTCCAAGGCGCTCAACGATTCGGGCACGTAAACGGCCGGCAGCAGATCCTGCGTAAAGTCGATCTTCTTGTCTTCGACGATCTGCTGCAGCAGGCCGCGGGTCGAGCAGATGCCCTTGACGTCCGAGAGCGACCCCGAGGCCACCACCAGACGCGAGCGCTTGCTCGTGAGAATCTTTTGAATGTTGGCTTCTGACCCGTCCTGCAGGTCGATCCATTCGATGTCGTTGCGCGGCGTCATCACGCTACCGACCTGACGGTCATCGAGGCGAAAGACGTTGCGCACCATGTCGCGTTCGTTCTCTTCAATGGCACCCGAGGCGCTGCCCTCTTCGATCATCGCGTGGATTTCCTCCTGCGTGACGCCGTTCTCGTCGGCCTTGTCCAGGCGCAGCACCTTGAGCACGAGCTGCGTGGACACCGCCAGGAGCTTCACAAAGGGACTCATGAGAAGGCTCAGAAGATAGAGCGGGCGCGCGACCACGCAGGCCAGCGCCTCCGGCCAGCTTTGCCCGAGGCGCTTGGGCACGAGCTCACCCAACACGATCGAGAAATAGGTGACGAACACCACCACGAGCGTGACGCCGAGCACCTTGGCCGTCTCGGGCGAGACGCCCCAGCTCACGAGCACTTCGGCCGCGGGGCCGGCCAGGGCCGACTCGCCGACGATACCCGAGAGAATGCCGATTGAGGTGATGCCCACCTGAATGGTCGACAGGGCCCAGGTCGGATCGGCCTGCAGCTTGCCCGCGCGCGCGGCGCCCTTGTTGCCGTCTTCGGCGAGCACCTGCAGCTTGGCCTTGCGGCTCGTGACCAGAGCGATTTCGCTCATCGAAAACACGCCGTTACACACAATCAGCGCAAACAGCATCAGGACGTCAAACCAACTGCTCATGGCAAAAAAAGAAAGGTTCCGAAAAAAAGTGACGAAAGGTTGAATTTTAGGGGAAATTGGCGACCCCGAACCAGCAGGTTTTTCAGGGGACTGGCTCCCGATTTGTTGCGGAGCGTTGCCGCCGAAACGTGAAAAAAAATCCCTCCGGCCGCAGTCGAAGGGATTGGGGATGCTTCAGATCACGGAGGCGATCAGAACGGCATCTTCATGCCCGGAGGCAGGGGCATGCCCGCGGTGGCTTCGCGCATCTTTTGCTGCGCGACCGCCTCGGCCTTGTGCGCGGCGTCGTTCAGGGCAGCGGCAATCAGATCCTCGAGCATTTCCTTGTCGTCTTCGCTGCCCGACAACAGGCTCGGGTCAATCTGCACGCGCTTGGCTTCGTGCTTGGCCGTCACGGTGATCTTGACGAGGCCGGCGCCGGCTTCGCCCGTCACTTCGATGTTGGCAAGCTCGGCCTGGGCGCGCTCGACGTTTTTCTGCATTTTCTGGGCCTGCGCGAGCAGACCGGCGAAATTCCCTCTCATGTTGATTTCCTATCGGTCGTTAAAAAATTATTTGTCGGCTCTTTGAACCGTCGTCTCATCGAGCTCGCCGTCAAGAACGCGCAGGCACTCCTGCACGTACGGGTCGCTCTTAAAAGCTTCAATCATGGCCACACGGGCGGCCCGTCGCTCGGACTCCTCCCACAGCGAGAGGGTCGGCGCCGATTTTCCGTCGTGTTCGAGCTCGTCGAACGTCACGCGGAAGTGCTCGCCCTTCAAACGCCGCATCGCCGCCTCAATGAGGTGCACCGCCTCGGGGGTGAGCAGCGTACGGCTGCGCGCGCGCAGTAGCACCTGATCATCGGTCAGGCGCAACACCACGCTGCCCGCGGCCACTTCACGCGGCAGGGCCGTCAGGCCCGAAGCACACACGAGTTTTCGCCAGTTAGAAAGCAGTTCGTCGGGATGAATCTCGATGAGCGGCAAAATCGCCGGCCCCCTGCTTGTGTGCCGTCTTCTAACCGGCTCAGTGCTCTCCCGAGCCGGATCCGGGGGCGGGCTGATCCTCCCAGGGCGGCGGATCGCCGGCCACGGGGGCGGCCATGTCGGCGGGCACCTCCACGTGGGCGATCTCGGGCGGAATTTCGGGCACGGCGGCGGGCTTGGCCGCAGCGGCCGGCTTGGGCGCCGGGGTGGGCGCCGGGGTGGGCGCGCTTTCGACCGTCTTTTTCTCGGGCACCTTGGCGCCCGGCGCAAAGCCGGCGGGCTTGAAGGCGAGCATGCGCAAAATGGCCATCGTAAAGCCCGCGTACTCGTCGGGGGCCTGGGCCATGTCGCCGCGCGCCTGCAACAAAATCTGATAGTCGAGCTGCACTTCCTCGGGCGTCATGCGCGAGGCAAGCTGCTGCAGCCTCAGCAGGGCCGAGTCGGTGTCGGTGACGCCGCCCGGAATGCGCTGCACGATGGCGATGCGGTGCATGAGGCTGGCCCAGTCGCGCACGGCCTGCGTGTAGCTCACGCCCTCAAGGCCAATGCGCTGTGCGGTATCGAGCGCTTCCTTGGCCTTGCCGTCGAGCACGAGCTCGGTGAGGTCACAAAGCACTTCAGAGTCCATCACGCCGAGCATGGCGCGCACTTTTTCGAGCGTCACGTTGCCCGCGCAAAAGGCGATGGCCTGATCCAGCAGCGAGAGGCCGTCGCGCATGGAGCCGCGGGCGGCGCGCGCGAGCACGTCGAGGGCCGCGGTCTCGGCCGGAATCCCTTCCTGCCGCATCACGTACTGCAGGTGACCCGAGACGGCCGCCGGCGACATGTTCTTGAGATTGAACTGCAGGCAGCGCGAGAGCACCGTCACGGGCACCTTCTGCGGATCGGTGGTGGCCAAAATGAACTTGACGTATTCGGGCGGCTCCTCGAGGGTCTTGAGCATCGCGTTGAAGGCATGCGTGGTGAGCATATGCACTTCGTCGATCATGTAGACCTTGTAGCGGGCGTTGGAGGGCGCGTACATGGCGCGCTCGAGCAGCTGCGTCATCTCCTCGACGCTGCGGTTGCTCGCCGCATCGATCTCGATGTAGTCCACGAAGCGCCCCTCGTCGATGGCCCGGCAGGCTTGGCACTTGCCGCACGGGTGCGAGGTCACGCCGCCTTTGCCGTCCTCGCCCGTGCAGTTGAGGCACTTGGCCAGGATGCGCGAGAGCGTCGTTTTGCCCACGCCGCGCGTGCCGGTGAATAGGTAGGCGTGATGCAGACGATTTTCATCGAGCGCATGCTTTAAGGCCGCAACGACATGCTCCTGACCGACCATGCTGTCAAAGTCATGGGGGCGCCACTTGCGGGCGAGAACCTGATAGCTCATAAAAGGAGTAACCGAACAAGAAAAGACGGGCCGCCCGCGGTGGGCTCGGGCGAGCCGGCGGCGGGGATTGTCGGTCAATTATAAGGACGGCGCACAAATGAATTCGGCGAGCCTTATCCTCGGCACTAAGAGTATTCCGCCGTGGCTGCTTCGTTCCCGACCTGACCAGGTTAGCAGAACTCTTATGCGAGGGGACCCGCCGAATTGCGCATTGTACTGAAATTCGGCGCCGCGCGAAAGAGCCGCCTCTTTTTTCAAAAAAGGCCGGGGTTTTGATCCCGGCCCGTCGACGCAAAAAATGCGCCGTTTACTTGTTTTGGACGTCTTCCTCGGCGCCCTTGTTCCGGGGCTTGGCCTGCAGGCCGGTGAGCCGGCGCAGCTCTTCGATCATCGCGGCCTGCTCACGCAGCTGCTGCTCGAGCTGACGGATCTTGACCACGTACGGATCGTCTTCCCCGGGAACCACGCCGTAGGCCAGGAACTGATCGTGCAGCTCTTCGCGCTTTTTGCGGGTTTCCTTGGGCGCACGGGCGGGCACGCCCACCACCGTGACGTTTTCGGCCACTTCCTTGACGACGACGGCGTTGCTGCCGATGCGGGCGTTGTCGCCCACGGTAAAGCCGCCGAGAATCTTGGCGCCGGCGCCGACCACCACGCCCTTACCGAGGGTCGGGTGACGCTTCTGGCCGCGTCCGAGACTGACGCCGCCCAAGGTGACGCCGTGATAGATCGTGCAGTCGTCACCGACTTCGGCCGTCTCGCCGATCACCACGCCCATGCCATGGTCGATGAAGACGCGCCGTCCGATGCGCGCGGCCGGGTGAATTTCAATGCCGGTGCAAAAACGGCCGACGTGGCTGACCCAACGGGCAAAGCCGTACCAGCCCTGAATCCAGCACCAGTGCGCCGACCGGTGAAAGGCCAGGGCGTGCAACCCCGGATAGCAAAAGAGAACCTGCAGGGGGCTCAGAGCGGCCGGATCCTTCTCGAGAATGGTCCGCATGTCTTCCTTGATGCGTTCAAACATTGGCGTTGTGTCCTTTCCGGGGTGTGAGTTCCAGGTGGCGCCGTGCGCGGATCGCTGCGCGCCGTCGGCACCTCGTTTTTTGATTGTAGCGCAGGGGGCTTAGTGGCCTTCGAAATTCTGAGGGGTATTCCCCGCGTCCTTGGCGGCGGCGCCCGTCTTGCGGCCGGCCCGCAGATGACGCGGGCAGATGATGGCCGCACAGATGCCGCGCAGCAGATCGACTTCGGACTGCGTCAGAAGGGCGCGCGAAAAGATCGAGCGGCACATCGCCATGAGGTTTTTGGGCTCCTCGGGCTTGTGCGCGCCACAGGCGATCATCGCTTCTTCCCAGTGGCGCATGAGCCCCTCGACGGCCTCGGCGCCGGCGGCCGGATCCTTTTCAAAGCGCTCCTGCCAGGAGTAAAGGCCGGCGGCGTGGGCTCGCGCCAGAAGCGCCATGTGCATTTCGTAGGCGGCAATCTGCACGGCCTGCGCCAGATTCAGGCTCTGGCTTAAGGGATTGGCGGGAATGGCCGTGGCAAAGCGGCACAGGCACGCCTCTTCGTTGGTCAGGCCGCTGCGCTCGCAGCCGAACACAAACGCCACGCCCGGGCCGGTGTTTTCATCGGCCCAGACGGCCGCGCGCTCGGCGCTTTCGCGCATCGTCTCAAGCTTGGGCCCGAAGCGCCGGCTGTAGCCCGTCATGGCAAAGGGAAGGGCCACATCCGTCAGAGCCGCTTCGAGCGTGGGATAGTCCCGGGAATTTTCGAGCACGTCGACCGAGCTCGTCGAGAAGGCTACGGCGTCCGGATGCGTGCGGTAGGCCACATCGACGGGCGCGACCACGCGCAGGTCGGTAAAGCCCATCGTTTTGACGGCGCGGGCGGCCGCGCCGATGTTGCCCGGGTGACTGGGTCTGACAAGCACAAAGCTGATGCGGCCGCTTTGCGGCGGCAGAGTGCGGTTGAGAGTTTCGTCCATGACGGTTGCTGCGTGCGGCCCACGAGGGCCGCTCGGCTTAAAAGAAAAAAACAAAGCGTGCTCCCGCCTTCAGGGGGCCGTTTGGCTCGGTGGGCGGGGATCGGTGTGCACAGGATAGCGAAAGCGGCGCCAAAAAGCCTTGGGGCGGGGCTTTTGAGAGCCGACCGCACCGCCGGCCGCGGGCCGAGTCGGCAGGCCGTTTTGCTAAAATGCATCCACTTAACCATCCCTCCAAACGCGCGCGTTTGGAAAGCCCTACAGAGCGGCGGCGGAAACCCGGTTTTCCACTGCCCTTTTGTCGTTTACTCTTTTTCGAGCCTATCCATGCCCTCCGCACAACTTGAAGTCGCGATCCAAGCCTGCCGCAAAGCCGGCAGCTTCATCAACCGTGAAAGCCTTGACCTCGATTCGATCGAGGCCCGCGAAAAGGCTCCGTTCGATTTTGTGAGCCGCGTCGACACCGGTGCGCAGGAGCGCATCACCTCGATCATCCGTCAGTACTTCCCCAAGGACAGCATCGTGGCCGAAGAATCGGGCGCGATCATCAACGAAGGCGCCGACGGCGTCTGGTACGTCGATCCGCTCGACGGCACCACGAACTTCCTGCACGGCTTTCCGCACTACGCCGTGAGCATCGCCTACGCCTACAAGGGCCGCGTGATGGCCGCCGCCGTCTACGACCCGGTCAAGGACGAGCTCTTCTCGGCCGAACGCAGCCGCGGCGCGTTCCTCAACAACGCCCGCATCCGCGTCTCGGGCCGCATCGACATGGCCAAGGCGCTGATCGGCACGGGCTTCCCCTTCCGCCGCAACGACGACTACGCCGGGTTCCTGCCCAAGCTCGAAAGCGTGGCGCGCTCCTGTGCGGGTCTGCGCCGCGCCGGCTCGGCCGCCCTCGACCTTTGCTACGTGGCCTGCGGGCGTCTGGACGCCTACTGGGAAGCCAATCTCAAGAGCTGGGATCTGGCCGCGGGCTCTCTCATCGTGCTGGAAGCGGGCGGCCTGGTGACCGACCTTGAGGCCGGCGAGGATTACCTCAAGACCGGCGGCATTTGCGTGGGCACGCCCAAGATCTTTGCGCCGCTGCTCATGAAGGTCTCCGACGCCCCCGCCGGCAAGTAACCGCAACCGCTTTTCTCAAGCTCTCATGACCGAGTCCATTCGGCCGCCCAAAGACGGCGGCACGGGCGGGTGCGACCCCTATGCGGGCCACACCCCCATCATGCGCCAGTACCTCACGCTCAAGGATCAGCATCCGGGCGTGATGCTTTTGTACCGTCTCGGCGACTTTTACGAAACGTTCTTTGACGATGCGGTCAAGGCCAACCGCGTGCTGGGCCTGACGCTCACACGCCGCGGCAAGGACGCCGAAGGCAAAGACATCCCGATGGCCGGGGTGCCCGCCGCCACGCTCGAGCAGTACCTGGCGCGCCTCGTGAAAGCCGGCCTCTCGGTGGCCGTGTGCGAGCAGATGACCGATCCGGTGCCCGGCCGCAACATCGAGCGCAAGATCGTGCGCATCGTCACGCCGGGCACGCTCACCGACGGGGCGCTTTTAAACGACAAGAAGGACTCGCCGCTGGCGGCCTGGGTGCCGGGCAAGCGCCGCGGCGCCGCCGGGGCCCTGGTGTGGCTCACCCTGGCCAACGGCGATTTTCGCTGCGCCAAGTGCACCGCCTCGGAACTGGCCGGGGAAATCGCCCGCCTGACGCCGGGCGAAATTCTTCTGGCCGAATCCGTCAAGGACGCGGGCACGCTCTCGGAGGCGGGCGTGCCACTCACCTCCCTGCCCGACTGGCACTTTGACAGTGAGCGCGGTGCCGCCCTCGTCAAGGAAAAGTTCGGCTTGGAGGCCCTCTCGGCCCGAGGGCTGGAGAACGAGCCCGAAATTCTGGCGGGTATCAACGCCGTGCTCGGCTACGTCGAGCAAACGCAGTGCGACGCCCTGCCCTTTTTGCGTGCCCCGCTGCTGGAAGAAAACAACGCCTACGTGACGCTCGATGCGGTGGCGCGGCGCAACCTGGAAATCAGCGAGACGATCCGCGGCGACGAAGGCGCCACGCTCATGAGCGTGATCGACCACTGCCGCACGTCAATGGGCTCGCGTACCCTTTTGAGCTGGCTGCAGCACCCGCTGCGAGACTTCTCGCTCGTGCGCGCCCGTCACGAAGCCGTGGCGGAGATTTTGACCAACGCCGAGTTGCGCGAACGCCTGGACGCGTGCGTAAACGGCCTGCCCGACATCGAGCGCAGCGCCGCCCGTTTGGCCCTCAAGAGCATTCGCCCGCGCGAAATCGCCGCCCTGCGCGACAGCCTCGGCAAACTCGCGGACTTCGCCAACCTGCGCCACGACTGCCGCCGTCCCCTGCTTCAGGCCCTCACGGGCCAGGGCGTGATCGACGCCACGCTGCAAAGCGAGCTCATCACCTGGATTGCCGAGGAGCCAGCCGCGCTCGTGTGCGACGGCGGCGTGATTGCCGCCGGCGCCAGCGCCGAGCTTGACAACCTGCGGGGCCTGCGCGACAACGCCGGGCAGTTCCTCGTCGAGCTCGAAGCGCGTGAGCGCGAGCGCACGGGCATTGCCTCGCTGCGCGTCGAATACAACCGCGTCTCGGGCTACTACATCGAAATTCCGCGTGCCGCGGCCGAAAACGCCCCGGACGACTACCGGCGCCGCCAGACCCTCAAAAACGTCGAGCGCTTCATCACGCCCGAACTCAAGGCCTTTGAAGACAAAGCTCTGTCGGCCAAGGACCGGTCCCTGGCCCTGGAAAAGCAGCTCTGGGAAGAATTGCTCGAACGCCTGCAGGTATTTGTGCAGCCTCTCTTGGATGCCGCAGGTGCCGTGGCGGCCGCCGACACGCTCCTCTCCTTTGCCAAGCATGCCGAGACGGCCGACTGGGTGCGCCCCATGATGAGCGCGGTGCCGGGCATTGAACTCACCGGGGCCCGTCACCCGGTCGTCGAGCACGCCATCGAGCACTACGTGCCCAACGACTGCACTCTGACGCCCTCGCGCCGACTGCTCGTGATCACGGGCCCCAACATGGGCGGCAAGTCGACCTATATGCGTTCGGTGGCGCTCATTGCCCTTTTGGCCTGCACGGGCAGCTTTGTGCCCGCCAAGAGTGCGCGCATCGGCCCGATCGATCGGATTCTGACGCGCATCGGCGCCTCGGACGATCTGGCCCGCGGCCGCTCGACCTTTATGGTGGAGATGACCGAAGCGGCGGCGATCCTGCACCAGGCCACGCCCAATTCCCTGGTGCTCATGGACGAGATCGGACGCGGCACCTCCACATTCGACGGTCTGAGCCTTGCCGGGGCCATCGCCAAGGAGCTGGCAAGCAACACCAAGAGCTACACGCTCTTTGCCACGCACTACTTTGAGCTCACGCAACTGGCCGCCGAAATCCCCGAAGTGGCCAACGTGCACGTCGGGGCACGCGAAACCGGCCGCGGGATCGTGTTCATGCACGACGTCAAGGAGGGGCCGGCCAATCAGTCCTACGGCATTGCCGTGGCCGAACTTGCCGGGATCCCGGCGTCGGTCACGCGCCGCGCCCGCGCCATGATGGCCGCCATTGAGGAGAGAACGGCCATCAAGGACGATCAGCTCGACCTCTTTAACGTTGAGGCCCCGGCCGATGCTCCCGCGCCCGACGATCCGGCGGCACAGGCGGCCAAGGCCTTTGCGCAGGAGATGAGCGAACTCGATGTCGACGACCTCTCCCCGCGTGAGGCGCTAGCGCAGCTCTACGCGCTCAAGGAAAAGGCCAAGCAGGCGCTGTCCTGATCACCGAGCTCAATCGAGTAGGTGGTAGGTGATTATTTCACCTACTCGATCTCTGCACCTGAGGGCAAACGCCCTGTCGGCCCCTGTCCCGTCCCATGACTACCCGAGAGGCAACAAGGAGGGAAAGGGCGCCTTCAGAGCGAGGCCTCGGCGGCCTCAATGAGCCGCCGCGCCGCCGCGCTGCGGGGGTGTCCGATCACCTCCTGAGGGCTCCCCTCCTCGACGATGCGGCCCTCGTCCATGACGAGCATGCGGTCGCAGCGACTTGAGGCTAGCGCCAGATCGTGGGTGATGAGCAAAACGGCCAGCCCCATTTCCTTACCCAAGGCTCCGATCAGATCCAAAATGCGCTTTTGCACCGTCACGTCCAGGGAACTGGTGGCCTCATCGCACACAAGCACGCGCGGTTCGACCGACAGGGCACGGGCGATGGCGGCACGCTGGCACTGCCCGCCGCTCACTTGCGAGGGATAGCGCAACGCAAAGTTCGCCGGCAGCCCGCAGCGCTCCAAAAGGACGGCGACACGCCGGCGGCATTCGTCGGCACCTACCCCCGCGTTTCTCAGGCTCTCGCCGATGCCGTCGCCGAGCGTGCGGCGCGGATCAAAAGAGCCCACGGGATTTTGAAAGACCATCTGAATGGTGCGGTACACCGCACGGCGCTCGGCACCCATGGCGTGCGTCACGTCGCGCCCGTCCAAGCAAATGCTGCCGCCGTCGCTTTCAATCAAGCGAAGCAGCGCTTTGGAAAGCGTACTTTTCCCGCAGCCCGACCGTCCGACCAGCGCCACCGTCTCGCCGGGCTTCAACGCGAACGACACGCCCTTGAGCACGGACACCTTCCCGCCTTTGTCGCAAGGATAGGACACCGTCAGATCCCTGACCTGCAGCACACTTTGGCTCATGCGGCGCTCCTGACCAAACGAGGCGTAGCCTCTACGAGTTCACGCGTGTAGGGATGCTCGGGGTGCTCGAGAAGCGTGCGGGCCTCGCCCGCGTCGAGAACCGTGCCGTCCTTCATCACCAACAGGGTGTCGGCTGCGCGGGCGATGGCGCCCAAGTCATGCGAGACGAGCACGAGTCCGGCACCCGTCGCACGGCAATACCCGCGCAAGCTCGCCAGCACGCGCTTGCCCCCATCGGCGTCAAGGGCGCTCGTGGGCTCATCGGCCAAAATCAGCCGCGGCTTGAGCAGCAGAGCCGTCGTCACACCCACGCGCTGGTTCATGCCGCCCGACAGTTCATAGGGGCGGCTTGCCCAGACACGCTCGGGCTCGTCGAACCCGAACTCGGCAAAAAGTTCGAGGGCACGCCGCCGAAAGGCGGCCGAATCCGTCTTTTCGTGCGCCTGCGCCGCCTCGAGCATCTGTGAGCCGAGCGTGCGCACGGGGCAAAACGACGCGCCCGGATCCTGCGCAATCCAGCCCAGGGTCGAGCCGCGCAGACGCCGCAGCTCGCGCTCGGCCAGGCGCGTGATCTCGCGCCCCTCGAGCCGGATGCTGCCCGCCGTCACACGCCCCTGCGGAGCGAGCAGCCCCGCAAGAGCCCGCAACAGGGTGGTCTTACCGCATCCCGACTCGCCGACGATGCCCAGGATGCGGCCGCGGTCCACCGTAAAGGACAGATCCCGCAGGACGGCATCGTCCCCGTAGCCGGCCGCCAGAGAGCTAACCTCTAAAAGGGTGTCGTCTTGGGTCACGGCTGAGCCGCCTTCGGGCGCAGCGCACCGGTGATCTCATAAAAATCGGCCGGATACGCCTTCAGGCCCGTAATGCTCGACTTGGTGATCATGGTCATCTTCAGGTGAGAGCAGAAGACGAAGGCATCGTCGTCGAGCACGATCTGCTGCATGCGCACGGCGATCTCGGCGCGCTTGTCCGGATCGAAGGTGCGCGAGAGCTCCTCGGCCAGGCGCTCGAGTTCGGGGTTGCTGTAGTGGCCGTTGTTGACGACCGAATCCTTGAGCGCGTGCGAGGTAAAGAAGTACGCCGGATCCCCCGTGGGCGCCGTCACCATAGCGCTGGCGTAAACATCCCAGGCTTCGGGCTTGACGCGCACGGCGTTGTGGTCGGCCGTGCTGTTGATGTCCACGGCAATGCCGATGGCCTTGAGGTTGGCCTGAGCCATTTCCGCCAGCAGCGGCAGCTCCTGTCGGCTCGGGTAGGTGAGCCAGCGGATGCGCAGCGCACGGCCGTCCTTGTCGCGGATGCCGTCGCCGTCGGTATCCTTCCAACCGGCCTCATCGAGCACCTTCGCGGCCTCTTTCGGATCATAGGGTTTGGGTTGGACGGCCTTGCCCCCGAAACTGAAGTTGGACGGGAAAGGACCGGTGGCGACGTACCCGTTGCCGTGCAGCAGCGTGTTGACGAAACGGTTCTTGTCGATACCGAGGGCGATGGCCTTGCGCACGGCCGGATCCTTGGCCACCGGGCTCATGAAGTTCATGTGCAGGAAGAACGTGCGGCTCGTGGCCGTGCTCGTCTTGAAGAACTTGTCGTTGTCAAAAAGCGGATGGCTGGCATACGGCAGACCGTAGGCGCCGTCAATTTCGCCCGACTGCATGGCCATCGTGAGCGTGTCGCCGTCGCTGATCGTCATCACCTTGACCCGCTTGTAGCCCGGCGTGCCGTCCCAGTAGTACGGGTTGCGCTCAAGTTCGAGCGAAGAGCCCGAGGCAAGCTTCTTAGCCACATAAGGGCCCGTGCCGACCACAATGCCCTCGCGCGTGACGCCCGCGGACATATCCACCACCGCCCCGTAGGGATCGCTCAGATAATTGAGCAGCGTCGGACGCGGTTCGCTCGAGCGGATCGTCACCGTCAGATCCTTGGCCTCGATGGAGGCGATCTTAAGGTCGCCTCGGGCGCGCGGGTGCTTGGCCACGAGGTTTTCAAAACAGGCCTTGACGGCGGCGCCGTCCACCGGTTTGCCGTTGGAGAACTTCAAACCGGGCTTGAGGGTGATCTGCCAGGTCAGATCGTCGACGAGTTTATAGGACTGCGCCAGCCAGGGCTGCACGTTCATCTGCTCGTCGTAACGGAAAAGCGTCTCGCCCACGCCGTAGCGAAGAGCCGCCCAGCCCGAGTACGTGTTGTGCGGATTGACGTCGGGCTCTTCGTTTTCCGGGTTAAAGGTCGTGTCCCCGAAGACAAACTGTTCGGGAACGGCGGCCGCGGTCGGGGCTTGCTGCTTGTCCGAGCAGCCCGTCAGGGAAAAAAGCAAAAGGGAGGCGGCGGCAAAAGCCGGTGCGCTGCAAAGAAGGTTCTTTTTGATCATGGTCGTTTTAACCCGCCCGGGCGCGGGTCTTCTCCTTGTTCTCAGTCAGAGGGTCAGTTGGATTGGCTCAGCTTCGTGCCGTTGGGATCGAACAGATCGCGCAGCGCGTCACCGAAAAAGTTAAAGGTGGACACAGCCCAGAGAATGGCAACGCCCGGGGCGAGCACCACCCAGGGATAACTTTGCAGCAGGCTGCGGCCCGAGCTCATCATGTTGCCCAGTTCGGCAGTGGGCGGCTGCGCGCCCAGGCCCAGGAAGGACAGGCCCGCGAGCTCCATCATCAGGGTGCCGACGTCCAAAACGGCCGTTACCACCACCGGGCCGATCACATTGGGCAGAACATGGCGCACGATCAGCTGCAGATCGGTCGAGCCCGACAGACGGGCCGCATCCAAAAAGGGCGCACTTTTCAGAGCCAGGGTGCGGCTGCGGGACAGTCGCGCATACTTGGGCCAGCCGATGAGCGCCAGGGCAAAAATGGCGTTGAGTAGCCCGCCCTGCAGCACGGCCGCCACGGCCAGCGCGAACACGAGTCCCGGGAAAGCCAGGCAGATATCCGAGACGCGCATCAGGAAGGCGTCGAAAACGCCGCCGCGCCAGGCGCAGGCCACACCCACGGCGGTGCCCGTGATCGAGACGACGAGCACCAGTGCCAAGGTCGAAAAAACGCTCGTGCGCAACCCAACGAGAATACGGGCAAAAAGATCGCGCCCGAAGCGGTCGGTGCCGGCCGGGTGCGCCGCACTCGGCGCCTCCAGGGGGCCGAAAAGCTGCCCGTTGGGATCGTAGGGCGCCAGCCATGAGGCCATCACGGCCACGGCCAGCAGCACCAACAGAAGAGCCAGGGCCAGCGTAAAGCGGCGCTTGACCTCGGGACGGGCCGTGGCGAACATACTCGAGCCAAAGCCGGCTACAAACGGCAGTTGCCCCAAACCAAACGTTTTGCTCATCCCTGACGCTCCTGCAGACGAATTCGCAGATCGAGGAGCCGGTAGGAAAGGTCGGCCACGAGATTGACGAGAACATAGATCACGGCCATCCACATCACGTAGGCCTGAATCATCGGATAGTCACGCATTCGGATCGCATCGACGGCAAGTTTTCCCACGCCGTCCCACAGAAAAATCGACTCGACGATGGCCGTGCCGCCCAAAAGGCTGCCGATCGACAGCGACAGCAGTGTGAGAATGGTCACCAGGCAGGCGCGCATGACGCTGAAAACGAGGGTGCGCGTAAAGGGCACGCCGCGGGCGCGGGCTCCCTCGACATACGGTTTGCCCAATTCGTCCAGAACCGTGGCGCGTACCTGACGCAGGTACTTGGCCGACATGGCGATGGCCAGGGTGAGCGTGGGAAGCGCCGCCGCCGCGGGGTTGACGCCCTGAGAGAGCACCGGCAGCCAGCCGAGCCGGATCGCAAAAACGTACATCAGAAGCAGCGCCGTGAAAAAGTTCGGGGAGCTGTTGCCGATGAAGCTGGCGGCACGCACGAGACGGTCCGTCCAGCGATCCTTGCGCACGGCGGCCAGAACCCCGAGCGGAATGGAAATGACGACGGTCAGGCCCACGGCCAGCACCATGAGCAGCAGCGTGGCGGGAAGTTTGGACAAGAACGTATCAAACACGTCCAGGCCCGTGAGGTAGCTCACGCCCATTTCGCCCTGCAGCAGATTGCCCAGCCAGGTGAAGTACTGCTCCAAAAAGGGCTTGTCCAGGCCGAGCTCGCGTCGCATGGCGGCGAGCACTTCGGGGGAGGCCACCATCCCGGTGGCCTCCATCTTCTGCATCACCGCGTCGCTGCCTGCCAAATGCATCAGGCCGTAGGACAAAAACGTAATGACGAACAAAATGGGGATGAGCTGCAGCACGCGCCGCAGGGCATAAGACATTCAGCCTCTCCTTAACGAGCTTGCCCTCAGCAGTCCGGCTTGACCGCATGCACCATAAAAAGCGGCGTCGAGGCGTTGTTGGCGTGCTCTGCGTGCGTCCAGACCTCGCGCCAGATCTCGTGATCGGCGCGCACGCTCAGGCCCAGAGCCGTGAGCATACGCACATCCCAAGCCGGTCGCGCATGAGCCGTGAGCCCGGCGCGGCGCGCCAGAGCCTCCATTGCGGCCACGTCGGTGCCTGCGGTGTCGTCGGGCACATGGCCGGCGGCCACACGCTCCCGGTCGGCCGCATGCCCCTTGGCCGCCTCAACGTCGGAGAGGTACCGGTACCAGTTGGCATCGAAATTGAGCAGCAGGCCCCCGCGCTTGAGCACGCGACTCCAGTGCGCGTAGGCAAGCCCGGGATGCGGCAGATTCCAGGTGAGGTTGCGCGAGATGACCGCATCAAAGCTTTCGTCGGCGAAGTCCAGATTTTCGGCATCCATCTGCATAAAGCCAATCCGCTCGAGCAAATCGCCCGCATTGAGCCGAGCCTGCTCGAGCATGGCGGGCGTATAGTCCACCGCCGTGACCCGGTAGCCGGCTTGGGCGAGCAACATGGCAAAAAAGCCGGGACCGGTGCCGACTTCGAGCACACGCACCGTCGAGGGATCGCGCTGCGCGAAATGCGCGCGCAGGCGACCCTCCAAGGCACGACGCCAGACGTCACGCTGACCGCTCGTCCACTCCCGCCGGTGTACGTTGCCGTACCCTGGCGCACGGGCGGACCAATAGGCGCGGTTTTCCTCTGCGTAAGCCATTGTGTGATCTCAGTGAGCATCGGACGAATCCGAGCGACACGAGGCCGTCGGAAGCGTCCGGGTTATGGTATGAAAAAATATCGTTTGATCATACCCAAGAGGGATGAGAGCGTCAACGCCCACGCGTGCCGCTCAAAAGCGCCTAGGGAACAATCCCGATCGCCGAGCCCCAGCGCGTAGGGGGAGGCCAAGTGTGGAAGCGGGAATCGGCCCCGGTTCGGATAAGGGCGAAAAGAGGGAAAAGAAGGCGGCGGGCGAACGCCGTGGACAACGGAGGTGCAGTCCGGGACGACGGAGCCGCTGCCGGAAAAGACAAAACCCCCGAAGGAGCGAATCCTACGGGGGTCTTGCTGAATGAATTAGCCTGGCAGTGACCTACTTTCACTGGAAATACAACCAACTATCATC
>ERZ1026848.696-NODE-696-length-18542-cov-3.847244_pt1 | contig 18542 bp, 17 predicted proteins | sample MGYA00380154_ERZ1026848 | MGnify/ENA primary metagenome ERZ1026848 (study PRJEB33269, sample SAMEA4719790) | human gut metagenome | biome: human-associated habitat; feature: organic feature; material: feces | place: Cameroon | collected 2013-10 ...
TACGAGATAGCGTAGCGTCTCGTGGGCTCGGAGATGTGTATAAGAGACAGCAAGTAAGTTATCTAAAGTTCCGCTTTCAACGAATTGCCGCGCCGCATGAATGGCGGTATCAAGCGGCCATATCTCATTGGATGAATAAATTCCTGTTTGCCCTCCAACAGTCAATTCGACATTGCTTGAATTCTCTATAGATTTTCGCGCTGTTAAATGGCAATCATTATCAAAAAATGCAGTAAGAATATATTGACCATTTCCCCCGCCAATCAGGAAAGCGCCAACATTTCCGGCAATCAATGAAACCAACGTATATCGGTTGGCATCCAACGCACGAATTGCAATCTCAATTTGCTCCCATGACGGATTGCAGATCCGCTTTTCTCCGTCTGGTGTCTCATAAACAAGGCACATGGTATAGACAACTAACACAGATTCAAAATCATGCGAATGGTCAATATTTTTCTTGGCTTTTCGGAAGGCAATTTGTGCTATGGCAGGATTTTCAAAGAATACATCCGAGAGAACAAAAAAATGCGTTTTTGCCAAGACGGAAAACAAGTCACATGTTCCGGCATGAAACATTTGCGGTATATTTCTTTGTATGAATGACATGCGTATTTCAGAAAAGGGAATTGTGATGAAAAAATCGTTACGCACGAATTCGATACAAGTATTCCCGAATATTATAGCCTGAAAATCCCGAAGTTTCCGTGCGAATGTGAATTTAGTAATACCAAAAACAATAGGCAGAAATAGTAGCAGCGCTCCACTACCGAACCAAATGAAGAATTCAATAAAAGATTTCTTGAATAAAAAAAACACCGCTATTACCCATAATAATAAGCCAAGTGCCTCAACGAGCATGGCGACATTTCCCCAGAAATAAAAGCGTTCAATTGCTCTTTTATTTAAATTCAGTCTATATTCCATCATTCGCTACCATCCTCATGATTTTCCGTCATCTTTGCTTTGATTTCTTCAATCAACTTCTTCCTGCCGACAAGCCGAATATCCTCATATTCCCATAATTCAACTTTGATCGTCTCTTTTCCAATTTTATAAGCAGAGATGTGCATGATCGTTGGGATTCCGGATACATTTATCGGGATTGCTCCCATATTGTGCAGAACCTGGTTCAATTTATCAACGTCTTCCTGTGTCGAAGAATGCTCAATCGCCACGTAGTTCAATTTGAAAAAGTTTTTTATCTTGTCAAACATTTTCATGGTCTCTCACACATTTTTGGGAAAGTGCTGCCGAATAAAACTTCACTTAAAATGTTTGTATCACATACGCCAATCACGAGATTCGGAGCAATTGCGTAAAGATGTTCCGTTCCGCAGGAATTCAGCCCATTCGCTTTCACGGATGGCTTGTGTATCATTTGCGGATGTGTCCTCAAAGGAATCGGATGCTCCGCAATTTGGACATTTTACTGAAGCGGCAATCCCATACAGATGCGCATTGCCGGGATTGTCCGCACTCAAGTAAATGGTTTCAATTTCCTCATCCATGAGCGCAAATTTTCCGCATATTCGGCATTTGACGAAACAGAAATCCTCGTCGCAATGATCATCACCGACCCATTTATGGGCACGCGTATAATCCACTTCCGGATGAACAATGGGGCTTGGTGCTAGAGAGAATTGAACAGGGGAAACAACTTCCGAAGCATCAATACGTAAAATCCGGCTTAATATTCCCCAAGACTCAATTTGAATCCTGCGGATTTTTCTTTTAAGAGATGGCGACAGCGTTTCCTCTTTGACAATATTTCTCAACAGAATTGCCTCTTCTTCCAGCAGTTCGTCTGCGAAGGAACCCGCTATCAACGTTTTTTCGACCTCGTTTGCACGTTGCGACAATCCGGCTGCACGCAGGTCTGCAATCAATTCCTGCAGATGAGTATAAATCTTCACTGCTCTGAAGTGAGACTGCCACCACATTCTTATTTTCTCAAGTAAAGTCATTGTTTTTCCATTCCGGATAAGACTCGTGCGAGAATATCAGGTCGTAAATTCAGAATCGACTGCATAAATTCCATATCGTTTTGATACTTGCAAAAAATAACGGTCATCCGTTGAAAATCAGCTTGAAAGCCCTGATGTATCTGACCGGCATTGAAGGCTTTTTCGTAATCGTTCAAAAAAGTTCTGAAAAATTCTAAATCGGCCTCGCGTTCTTCAGCAGATATTGGTTGGGGTGCCACTTTTCTTTTCAACGGGGGTCTCTTTCCTCTGGCATCCTCGAAAGATCCGTTCCCAGCGGCAGGAGCGTCGATTGTCCATCCGGCAAAACAGATCCGTGCAGGTTGGCCTTTTTCGTAAAGCGTAATGGCTCGTGCTTCGCCGCGATCGAAGGAGGCCCAGAAAGACACGGATTTTTCAATTTGTTCGATTGTGGGCCGTTCTGTGCCGAAAAATTCGAGAAGTTCTTCCGTGTCTACCGGGCAAACAGCACAGATTTCCGGGGCTTCGCTGACAGTGACGATGTCCAGAAGTGACCCCGTACCGGATTCTGCGCCAAGTTCGATGGCTTTCTCAATACTGGCTGGAAGTTTATCCGCACCGATGAACTTCCCGGAGGCAAAGACTTCCATTCTCGCCGTCTCCAAAGCGTCTGCCAAATTCTTTTTGTATTTCGTTACCCAAATATACCCTTCCGCGCCCATAATCAAGTTGCCTTTCAATTTTTCTTTTGTTGACCCACGCTTTCATTTCTCAAGCAGGGGCATAATATCACCAATCCCGATTTTCATCGAAAACGGTCATAAATTCTTTATCGGTCATGACGAGACCGTATTGATCCCGTGCCAGATTCAATAGCTTAACTCCAGCATCATAGAGTTCCTCACGTTCCATCGTTTCAATGAAACTGTTATAACGATCAAGAATATTGAAATCCCGGACAAATTGACGAATAACTGCTTTGAATGCCGATAATCTGGATTCGGCAGGTAACCCTGCAATGGCAAGCACCTGTTGAAGCACACTTTCGTATATCCACGCAGCTTTGACGATCAGTGCTTCGCCCATGTCACGCTCCTGCCATACAAGAAAAGGAGAGTTGTTCACGATGTCTAAATTTTCAAAAGTTCCGCCACGCGAGATCAGATATGCTGAATAATTCTCGTCAATGACCTTGCTGAATTCAAGATAATCATCCCAACGCCCCACATAGGTATAGTCTCCCGGATCACGATGAAGTTGATACCAGAGGGAATAATCGACAAGGTAATGATTGTAGTATAATCTGGTGAATTCCAGATATTCCGGTGCAATATCCCGTTCCGTAAGTTGTGCATTGCAATGATACATCAGAAAATTGGTGCCGGAGAGTTGCCCTGAGCGGATTTGTTCCAGAATGTTTGGTTTATCCAAATGGATCTGACCGATCCCATTTCGGCAAACGAGCCATGTCACAAAGAATCCGGCTCCGCCGAATGCGGTTTGCCGAATCCGAATCATTTAACTTTTCGTTATGAATTCTTTCAGCGGATTAGCCTGTACGGCCGGAGAATTGGCGAAAGCCTGTATCGCTCTTTCTATGTGCCATTCGCAGTCGTCGATATAATTGACACCTTTGGCCCAGATCACAGCCAGCAGGTTGATGAAAATTGTGATCCATGCAAAAACAGTTGCAAAGGGAATGGCGAACCACAGACCGATATAGAAAAAACTCAGTCCGATTTTGCCCCATGGAGCAGGAGGGCGTGTTGTTTTCGGCGTGAGTGGAGTGAGAGTTTCACGATATGCGTTCAACTCGGTTTGCGAAATTTTGAGTTGAGTTACTATCCAGAGAAAGAGCAAAGTCAAAAGCATCGTTCCCAGCAGACAGCCCAGCATCAACAAGAGGTTTTTAGCAGTAAGTTTTTGTTTCAAAAGCTCATCACGTTTCAACACAGTCAAGGCAATGACAAGAACTGTCGCGCCCAAGCTCCCCCATAAAATCATACCTCCGGTTAAATAATAATTTGACCGGGCGACATCCTGTACAATGCCGTTGGTCAAAAGAGCCACCGGAAGCGCCATCCATAGAGAACGCCTGAATAATTTTTCGATAGGAGTCCGTTCTTTTTTCTCCATCACTTTTCTCCGATATTTTTGTATTTCGTCACCCAAGTATATGTTTCCGCGTCCATGTTTATTGTCCTTTCAAAATAACAGATAAATAAGATACGTCATCGCTACTGCAATCGGAACAAGAATTCCAAGCCAGCGCACAATGCAAGAAGCGGTGGTCGGGAAATTATGTCCATCTTCTTTTTTTCGTAATCGCGGATGAATGATCGCGCACAACAGCAACCAAACAGCACTACCGCCGAGAATTTGCAAGATCCAGTTTTGATTTTGTTCATAGCCACGACGAAGTATTACTTGAATTCGCTCATGGAGGACGCGACCATTCTTGCGGACATATTCGATTTCTTCTCGCCGCTCCTTGTATTCCTTTGAGGCGGAATCCCAAGCGGATAAATTCCCATACTGAATACGCCCTTCCGGGTGAGGACCATCGAAGTTATCGGGGAGCATATTCCAGTTGCAGAGCAGAATCAGAATGCGTTTTTCTCGACAACCGGTCGGATACTGCCGCCATTTCAATTCCAAAGCGTCACGTCCTTCTGTTTGTTGTAAAATCAGGAACCGCAGGAGCTGTTCATCAAGATAGGCGATATCTCTCCCGGCACTGACCTTTATGTAATCTGACTGTCCGGATCGAATGAAGGTTTTCGACGACAATTTTTCCAATCTGGAAACCGCGACTTCTGCTGCCTTGAAAATTTCCGGCAATGGAGCTTCCGGATCGACGCAGAGTTCCCGTTCTTGTGCCATGATTGCGACGGAAGACAGGCACACAAAACACAGCAGAACCATTCCCGCTGCAGCCAAAGCGTCCGCCAAGTTCTTTTTGCATTTCGTCACCCAGATACTTTGCGTGTCCATGCCCATATCCCTTTTATCTTCTGTAACTTACCGCCTGGAAGCGGTAATTGCAAACTAAAATGATTCGATAAATGATTCAACAGTATTACATTCGAAACAGACGAAAATATAAATCATACCACAATCCGCGATGCAAAATTCATCGTTGATTGAATCCAGTTGTGCATAGAACGTCATCTCCTCGCCACATTCCGGACACTTGGGAATGATCGAATTTTGAATAAAATCCGGCTTCCCACCAAGTTTATGACGCGTTCCCATTTTTTCTCCGGCCCATTTGAATTTTGGCAGATTCCCCGCCTCTTCATTCAGCGGTTGTAGAATCATTCGGAACGGCGGTATTTCCTTGTGTTTTTCTTTATTCATGGCAGTTCCCTGTATTCATTGCTTGTAATCTTTGCTTTCAGCTTCTGCATATGCCAAAAAATCCTGAACGGTTGAAAATTCCCTCAAGATCTCCATAAAGGAACGATTGCCGATCTGATAGTGATAAACAATCACTTTCCCTGTACGGTTGATTGCCGCACAATCATCCATATCAGTCCGGCGGGCGAAGATTAAAAAATCGGGACTTACTTTGCAATACGGGAGCTGGTTCCGCACTGTCCCCGATACTTTATCTAACTCCCAAGGATACAGCGGAGAATTCTCATCATCCGTCAAATAGTTTTCAATCAGGAGAGGGAGAACTGTTTGAGCAGAATCTTCTTTTTCTCCGATTCGGACATGCTGCGGTGTCAGATGGTCTATTTCGTCAAGGAGTTTTTCAGCCCAATCTGGATTGTCGGGCGAAACGATGATTACGGGAAAACCATGTATCCGGCCTTCCTGTTCCACGCCCGGACTATCGTCAATCAGGAGATCAATCCCGAAAGCGGGAGGGTATTTGCTGCATGGCTGCGTCTTGAGATTGTGTCGATCCAGATTGACGATGCCGTCCAGATTGAGTCCATAGGTATGAAACAAACGCGAAATATATTTTTCGGAACGGCAGGAGGTCGTATAGATCCAAATCCGGTGACCTCGAGACCTCAAATGCCGGAAGAGCCATTTTGTTCCCCGGCGAAGTCTTTCCTTGAGAAACATTCTGCGTAACCATCTGCACTCCTCCGGCGGGAAATTCGAAGAGATCAATGTATTGTCCAGATCAAAAGCGATGTTCATGGTGCAGCCTCCTCATTTGCTCCAGCTCTTCCCATGAAATCGAATGATCCTTCATTATTTTTCGGAGGTTCCGGCGGTGCGGGGACAGGCCACTCGGTAATGACCGTGAAGAAATCACGCCGAGACTCATCCCGTTCTTCCGGTGTTATGTCATAATTCCTGCCCGGCGCGGAAAGTTGCCAGCCGGGGAGATTACGCGAAATTGTATGGCCATTGCCGTCCACTTCAAATAGGCGGACAAAACGGGTGAAGCGGATCGGTTCGCCGCTCAGAGCGTCCACAGGCAGCGGAATCCCGAGCTCATCCAGTGTTTCCGGCAGATGTCCGTGTTTCCGGCGGAACTGTTCGATTTGCAAGCCGAGGTTGGTCATTTTACACTTTGTCAATGTGTATTGTAAACTTTGTTCATCACTGAAATAATCCGGCTGGAGCATTCTTTCCAAATAAAGCTCGCGTGTTGCAAGTTCACGTTTCAGATCAGCACGCAAAATTTCGCGTTGTGAAGTTGGATCGTCAAAATACCGTATCACCGCCCGCTGGTGACGCATGACATAAAGCAAATAACGCTGCTGAATGGTCTCTGTCCACAGGCACGGCGGTGTTGGGAAAACAGTTGTGTTGCCGCGAAAAAGAAAACGCAACAACGGCTCCTCATATTGCCACTGTCCATCATATCGGATCTCTGACATTATTTTCGGATATGGAACAAGCAAACGCATAACGGTCTCTATCACCAGATACGTTTCAGCGCGCAAACCATATCGTATTGCACTTCGGATTTTTTTCTCCCGGTTGTGATTCAAATCCAGTATTTCTGAAAGATTGTCATCAGACAAAAGACCGCTTCCCAGCATTGCACCGATGGTTTCGCTCCGAATATACTCACACGCGAAGGCTGCTATTGCTCCGATAAAAAAATCACTTTGCAATACATTTTCTTGAAATTTGTCTGCCAAACGGAAAAGCCGCATGGCTTCAGAAGGCTTTTTATCCTCTAAAGCAACAATAATCCGCGAAGAGAAATACCTCATTACGGTACGATAATAGTTCAGATGAGGCATTCGAATTCCAGCCAGATAATCATTCGGAAAACACATTTTGTATTTCAGGCTATCGCCGGATTCAATCAGCGCATCAATGTTTTTGAAATCCTCCTGACAGAGTTCTCCGGTAAGATATGTTTTGATTTTCCTGCGTTTGCTCTCCGGCAAATTATAATACATGGAAGCGGATTCCAGACATTCCAAACCTTTTTTGATGTTGTAGTCGAAGTTGCGATCCACGAGTTTCCCGAATTCCGCATTGGGTATTCGGCCTTGATAAAAATGTTGTTCCAATTCATCCCGATTGGTGGGAATTCCTGCATTCCGGAGCAACAGTTCTTCCGCTTTCTGTTCTCCTTTTCCTTGATAGAACAGAATATATCCGGCCAGCATGGAGACGAGAAAACTGCCGAGAAGCAGCATCCAGCCGAGCCGCTCTTTTTTCTGCATCGGCACTCCCGCGATGCGCCGGGCAATTCCGAGCCAGAAACCGATGCTTACAGCAAGCGTACAAAACGGGATCGGGCTCAACGGCCCAATGAAAACCAAGCTGATCCAGAAAAACGCCGCGCTGATCAGCATTACCCACAGCCGCCAGCGCGAGGTCCCGGGAAGTTCTTCAGCAAGATGGCGGTAGAGAAACCAGTAACGGAGTCCCGGCAGGCACAACCAGACATCATCCCATTCGGGGAAAGGCCGATTTCGTTCCCGGGCTGCCTGCGCAAGAAAAGCAGTCTGCTGAGCTGCAATGACTAATGCAATCATACATGCAACCCCTGCTGCAGCAAGCGGCAGGAGCAGAATGAACATCTGTGAACAAAAGATTGCAATAAAACTTTTCAGAGGCAACCATGGTTCAAGCAGGTAGCACCCGCCGGGGAGCGTCATTACCGTCAGCAGCAGAAAGCCGGACAAGGTGATATCGCGAACGCAAACCTGAAACATTGTTTTCAGTGTCAGAACTTTCGGTTTCCTCTGTCGGGGAAAACAAAAGAATTGTTTCCTGTCAAATTTCATGCAAATCCTTCCGGGAAAAATCCAGCGGATTGAAAGAAAACACGACAATCCGGATGTTATCCGTTCTTCCCTGTTTCAAAACTGTGTTGATATACAATTTTTGCATCATTTCTTTCTCTGTCCGGCACGCATTTCAGAGAGTTTTTCCTGAAAACGTGTCAGACTGTCATCTTCCGCAATCAGATTCCCGTTTGCATCGTATGTCCAGAATTTTTCCTCAACAGCTTCAGCAATCGCGGAAATGAATTGAATCATGGAGCCGTAAGGAAAATCGATTCCCGGATGTTCCAGAAAGTCCGCATAGACGAACTTCCATGGTTTTTCCAACCCGTAGAAAAATCCATCTCCGCTCCCGTCATGCAGGAGCATCAGCGATTTTGCCCGATACGGGGCAGTAATCCGGACGACCGGCATCCCGGACAGTTTGCGGATCTCCAGAGCGTCCTCAAGCCCGACCACTTCGCCTTCCGGGATCAGCTGATATCCCTCCCAGCCGGAAATAGTCATATACCACAGAGTCACTGCCGACGGAATTTCTCCGGGCAATGCGTTCTGCAGTTTTTTCAAAGCGTCCGGCGAGAGCGGATGGCGTCTGGATACCAATCCCGGTGCATGAGTTTGAAGAGCCTTTTCCAAACGATTCAATGCTTTTGAGAGTTCCTGAAAATCCTCTGGATTTCCTCCCTCGGAATCAAGAACTTCATCTACCCTGAAAATGCTTATGACATTGTAATAAACTTTGTATGCTGCGACACCAAAAACAGTCGCCAGAAGCAATGCCGCAATACAGCAGATAAGGCAACAGCCTCTGCGCTCCTTTTTTTTCTTCTCCTCCGGCGGAAGCTCATCTCCGGGTGGAATCATTTCAACCCGGGAGGACTGACCGGCTTTCACCGCATTCTGCGCAGACTCAAAAACATGCTGGAACGCTTCTTTGGAAGGAAACGCATTGCGCGGCAGAAAATATCGTTCCAGCACGGAGCACTCCAGTACAAGCCAGTTCCGGAAAATGGAACATTTGCGAATGCGCCGGAACGAGGTCTCCTTAAAACCGCAGGGAGTGGTTTCCCGCAGGATTTTCTGGGAAAGATCAATTTCAAAGCGGAAATCTTCCGGCAAAAAAGGCTCGACCTGTTTCCATTTCCTTCTCATTTTCAGTGCAAGCGATCCAGCCAGTCCCGCTAGAACATAGATCGCTCCGGCGCACACGCCCGTTCCATATGGAATCTTAAAATTGAGCAGTAAGACTCCGATCCCCAATGCAGTCACCAGTACCATCAAAATGATCTGCCAGCGCTGTTCCCACAGCAAATACTGGAAAACGAGAGAATAGCTGCGTCGCGCCGGCAGGTGAAATGGAATCACCAGAGACGTTCCCTGCAAAATATCCATCGGCATTTCCTTTTTCTTTCCGGAAGAAGTCCGAAGTTTTTCCAGAACCGCAGTAAACGCGGCGGTATCGGGAAGGTCACTTTTCCGGAGAATCGGCAGGCAGCTGACTCCTCCCAGCAACAGCAGTTCCTCGCCGGAGGACGGAATATGGGTCAGATATACTTGGGGAATTTGGCTGTAATCGCAGGAGAGCCGGTAATCGGGCAGATCAATGGAAAAGGCATCATCTCCGAAATGAATCTGATGTTCTACCGGAAACAGCGGCGTTCCGGAAAGAAGTTTTACGACAAAGCGGTATTTCTCCTTTCCGGCAAGCAGAAAAAATAACAGCCAGAAAAAGAGAAGCCAGAGGAACTCCAGTCTATGATACAACAAAACATCTGCAATGAACACGGCAAAACTGGAGATCACAACAAACCATAGATAGTAATCCAGAGTGACGAGCATCTTCTTCAAAGGCTGGAACATTGCGGAGATTTCTTCCCGGTTCAACGGCTTATGGGAAATGGTCAGATTCATCTTTTCTTCACTTTCTCGAAGCCAGCCGCTGAGCTGTTTCCGGAGTAACATAAAGTCCTTTCACAAAAGGGCGCTCCGACGTAGAGGCATCGCCCTTGCTGTTGAAAGAAACCGAAACGTCCTTCACAGTCAGCAGAACGGTTTCTCCGCAGGGACAGCTTTCCAGCGTATATTCTGTGTATTGATCACCAGAGTTCCGTTTAGGAAGTCCGGTAAGAGCGGAAAAATCCCCGTATGCCAATGTCTCGCGAAATTTTTCTTCGTCCTCCACGATTTTCAAGGGGGGCGAAGTATAGAAGATTTTAGTCCATTTTCTGCATTTTTCGCAAAACGCCATGCTCCGGTACGCTTTCTGAAAGATCCAAAGAGCCAGACCGACAATCGTCACAGCTTCCAGAATCCACAGAATCAGCAGATTGGTTCCGGTAATGCTCAGCCCTCCGCCGGAGCGGGCTAAACGGCCAATGGACATATATTCTTCCGCCGACATGATTTCTTTGGCAACATGAAAAATCACACGAGGGTGCATTACCCGAAATGTGGCTGCGGAAAACAGTTTCAGCTCTTCTATCAGAGCTGTCACCCAGAATCCCCACGAAAACCACAATCCTAAAATGACGATCAAGCCGGTTCCACAGAACGCCAGAATCCGATTTCGGTTTCGCGCATGAAGATTTAGAAACACCGCCGCCAATCCAATTACCGCCGCAAAACCAAGCGTAAACAACGCATTGAGATAGATAAACGGAATGTAGCGGACCGCATATGAGTAAATAAGCGCCAAAACAAAAACCAGCAGAATTCCCGCATTCAGAGCAAGCACTCCGCGAATCAAATCGACCCTGCCGGAGGGACGGTAAAAAGATTCTTTCTTTCCGGAAGCCGGTGCTTCCGGAAAAGGTTCCGAGATTCCTTTCTCCACCACACCGGCATCTTCCGTCGGAGTGGCTTCCGTTGCGGCGGGAATCACAAACTCTCCATGACATTGTGGACAGCTCGCGGTCATCCCTGCCAGAGACTCTTCCGCCTCTAAAGTCACATGGCAATGTGGACATTGAACATCCATTTTACATTCTCCTCTTCTCTCTTTATTGTTTTATGGTATCCGTGTCCAGACGATGGATATTCCGCCATGCCTTGACCCCGGAATAAAGCGTACAAAGGACCCAGATATGGAAAACAATTTCCACCAGGACTTCCCAGCTTCCACCTAAAATGAATGGAAAAATCAGCAGGAAGTCCAAGATGAAAATCACGAATCCCACAAGAATGAATGGCCGGTATTTCTTTGACAGAAACCAGCAGACGGCATATATCAGAATCGAAAAGACGGCAAGCACGATCCCGATCCAGGAAAAAATCGCCAAATTGCTTTCTTCTGCCAGTTGATCCCCGAAAATGATTATCAGCGTGGGGAAAAAAGCAGAAAACGGAAATGAAATATCGGCATCTGCCACAACCAATACGACGTTGACAGCGGAAAGCAAAACAGCCATGCCAAAGTTGGCAACGGAACTCTGGTAGCGTTTCATCTCCATTTCCAGTTCGGGATTCATATTTTCCGGTAAAGACTGAATGACAGACGGAATTTCTGCAACAGCAGTAGAGGAAGAATCCGGAATCACAAGTTGTTTCCTTGAATAGCGGATTTTATCAAGTGCAAAACAAGCATCGTGAAGCAACCAGTCCAAAATACGAATATCACGAGTCTTTTCGAGTTTGATGTCCAGCTTTCTGAATGTTGTGGTTTTAAAATTTTTGATGCGCATCATTCATTCCCCTCTATTGATTCGGTCTCGCATATTTCGATTTGTGCAATGGCTGCGGCATTCAGTTTTTGCATGGCATCTTTGTCTTCAGAACAAATCCACACGGAAAGCATATCGTATTCCTCTCGCTTAAGAATGAGATAAAACGCGGTTGCGCCTGCTTGCAGAATCCAAGTTTTACAAGACCCAATACGGAGCTTCTCAAACTCATCAACGAGGTAATCTCCAGCTATGTCCCAAGGCCCTGGAACGCCCGCTGTTTCGATTTTCTGAAGCATTGGAACAAACCATCCAATATTCATCGACAGGCTGAACTCTGCCAGCTTTGCGCCAAACCTTGTTGATAACCTGTCAACCGGATTAGCATTGCTTTGAACGATATGTGTCAACTCGTCATTAAGAGCATCCTCTACTTTGAGCATATTGGAGATAGGAGTTTTTCTCCTTGCATCCTCAAGCAACACTAATGGAAAGAATATCATCAGTGGAATAAGCAATACGCCGCAGCCCGTTCCCAGAAACACATAGCCAACATTCCTCCAACCCCCAAATAGAAAAACTAGACTTGCAACCATGCAGAATAATGCTGTTTTTGCAACCAGCCATTCCGGGTGCGAACAATCATATTTCCAAGTTTTAATCCACCTCTTCAGTCTGTCAAGGATCATGGGAGACCTCCTTTGATCTGCTCGAGAATGGAAGGATCTTTGATCTTGTCGTCCTCGGCGAGAAAGAGGATCTTGGTCAGAACTTCGGCCGTCTTGGGATCGTCGTCGGCAAACGGCAGGAAGATCCGGCCGCGCGTCTGCGAATGTACTGGCAGGATGTTCAGCATCCCGGACGCCTGTTTGTGGCAGACACCACTTCCCAGATGAACCGTGTACTCTCCGAATTTGCCTGTGATGAACGCATGGCTCTTTTCAATCCGGACATTGTCAAGTTTGAAGAACGGCAGCATCGCGCGAATGAGCGCGGCACGCATTTCAACGGTCGAATGGCTCGCCTCCGGATCAACTCCGCCTGCGTGTGCGACGCTCACCATCAGATCAAGATCGCGCATGACCTCCGAGAATAACACTCCCGGCAATTCGGGAATCGCAACGCTTTTCCCGGTGCGACGGTCAGAAACTGTAACCTTGCCAATCGTCGGCGATTCCACCTCGGAAGGAGAAAACCAATCCACAGGGAAAGCGACGGATACAATCAGATTTTCCCTATGGAACACTTTGCATAATCCGCAGTCGTCCTTGATCCAGCCGCGTGTGCCGAGAACTGCCGCCGCTTTCCGTACCTGGATCTGATATCCCTCGTAACGCGAGGAGCTCAGCTTTGCCTGTTTCTCCTCTCTTGTGGGAATGTAGAGTTCGCGGAACACCTGTTTGAACGGCTGACGGATTTGCGCTACAACAAAATGTTTCTGCCAATCGCTCCAGAAACCGGACTTGAGTAAATCAAGTGAATGGGCAATTTTTGCTTCCTTGACACCATCTGGCCACTCATTGAGAAGGAAAACCTGATTCCCATCCGTCCACAGCAGAGTTTCCAGCATCGGAGCGAGCAGCGGATTTTTCCGAAGTGACGCCAGTTCGGTTTTCCGGAAAGAATCGCCGGAAATCATTGCATTCTCAAGCGTTCTGCGGTTGCGCCGCTGTTGTTCGCGCAGACTCTTGGCAGCTTCACGCAATTCGATTACTTTGGTATGTTTGCGCAACGTATCAGGAAGTGTTTTCTGCTCTTTGCCTGCCTTGTTGACAACCAGCGTCAAGTGACCGAATTCATCCGGACGCAAAAAAGCCTTGATTTGACCGGAAATGGTCTGCGGAGAGAAAGTAGGAGGCAAGCTCCTGGAATTTGTCGTCTTCCATTGCCCATTGAAAACGGTTGATGTCCGTATATCCCGCCGAGCGGGAAAGATTGTCCATGGCAACGGCGACTGCGAGTTTTTCACTTGCCTGACGCTGAGAACCGAATTGCTTCGATTCTTTGGCAAAACGCTGAATGGTCTCATACCGATGCCGGAAATTCCGGCCGGGCAGAAGACCGTATGCCATCAGCATTTCCTTGTCGCGAGTGGTTGCCAACTTCTTTTCCACGGCTTCCTCGGTAAGTTTCCCCTGTGCCGCGTCAGAAAAAATACGACTCCGGCGGTGGCGGTTGGAGGAGGAAATGTACTTAGCCGCCTCGTACAACTGCTTGAAACGTTGTTCGCTTACCCCGGATAACGCACTCTTGAACCAATTGCGGTCAAATGCCCCATCATTGAAATCGGAAGCGGAAATCGGCGTGTAACGTGCAACGGCGGCGCTTTTTTCTTCATCGAAACTTTCATTAATATGGGCATGGAAATACCAGCCTGCGGATGCCAGTCCATGCTCATTGAGATATTCTCCGACGATTTTCAGAAACGCCGGATTGAACATTGCCGCATCAACCAGACGTTCCGGTTCAATGGTTGTTTCTCCGAGAAGCGTTTTCAGGGTCTCCCCGTTTTCTCCGGGAAGCGGCCGCACCATTTTCAGCATTTCACTTAAAAGAGCATATTTTCCTGTGTCACGCCAGCCGATGGAACGGACAAAACGCTCACTGCCGAAATGCCGCAGAATCCGGACGAAATATTCCGTCCCGGGCAAATAGCGCAAATCCGGAATCAGGGCTGAAACATCAATCGGCAGTTCCTGCCGTTCCTCCAATTCGGTGTCGGCGAGACGCCGGACCGCTTTCAGGAGTAACGGATCCTTACGGAATTCAGGACGGCGCAAAAGAAAATTGTGCGGCAGTCTCCAGCCCCAACTTTCGGAGTTGTCCTCAAAAATGAACCGGAACACTTCCTGTTCGGAAATCAATCCTTTTCGATGTGCCTCCAGATAATTGGGAAGCATGGATTCCTCAAGCGCTCGAAATGGCGCATGCCTGAAATACCAGGCACGCAGTTTGAATACGTCGGGAGTATACGGCAGATTGGCCAGCAATTCCACAAAACAATTCACTGCCGGGATATACCACGCACCCAACATCCACGAAAAATACCATGGTGTATGACAGCGAATGGCGGAAATGATTTGCACAATCCGTTCCGGTGGTGCACTCTCCAGCAATTGCAGTTCCAGAATTTTACCCACTTGTGCCGGAAATTTAACCGTCGGGATGTTTTTTGTAAAACCTCTGCCGAAAAAGATATCCAGCTCCGTTGCAGGTAGTTTATTCCGTGAGGAATTCCCCCCGGTGCGGACCAATGTCCGTGCTGTCAGCAACAATTCCACTGTGGCAGGATGTGCTTTGAAAAAATCACGCCAGACTTCCGCCAGAGGATACGCATCAAATGTTTCCCGCTCGGAACTGAGGGGCGCAAATTTCCAGCCGTTTTCGATCTGGATACTGCCAAGTACCAACATATTCTGACAGCCGCTGTAAGTGGTTTGCGGAAATTCATAGTCCTTGTTGATCTCTACCAGTGCATCTAGTTCCGCGATCAGCTTTTGGGCTCCGGCAAACTGGGAATGCACCCAATTCCGGGGATGGTCAGCCGCGCTGCCGGTCGGGAACGAAAAACTCCAGCGCTGTTTCGGAGTGTAAAGACCGAATCCGTTCTCCCAGGTATATAGAGGCTTGTGCTTTTCCTTTCTGCCGTAGTTCTCAAGCATTCGAAGTTTTTCCGTATCGCCGGATTCACGCAGATGGGCAAGCAATGCAAGTTTCCAGCGAGACTTGCGCGTTATTCGGACCACAGAAGCACGGATGGCATCGGTTTTGAGGTTCAGCAGTCCGGTCAGAGACAGAAGTTCTTCCCGGTTCGGTGCGGAGAGTTGTTCCATGCGTGCCAGCGCCCGTATCCGCACCGTAGTCTGGCGACCGTTGACCGCCGTCTGGTAGAGATATTTCCGCAGAACCGCATCGGACGGATGAAAATAACGGTATGGAAAATTCATGAACCAGAGTCCCTCATCAAGGAACAGATTCTGCATCGCCGCCGATCGTGCCAGAGCAAGCTCAGATAAGGTTCGCAGTAAATCAAAGTCGGGACCATAAGCGGCAAGGCGTACCAGTATTGTCCAGACCGGAGACTGCGACAGTTTGATTTCCCGTCCGGCGACAAAGGGATGGTTGAGCTTGCGTTCTTTGAGGGGCAGTTCCTCAAGCAGGGGGCGGAATCTGTCAAACAGTTTCCGCCGTTCTCCCGCCTCCCGGGGAATTACCTTCCGTTTCTCCTGCGTAAAAGTTCCCCCGTCCGGTTGCAGCAACAGAAGCGCCCCCAGCGACGCCGGATCATCTTTGCAATCATTCAAGCATTCGGCAATAAAGGGATATGTGACAATTTCCCCGGTATTTTCGAGAAAGAAGAGCGCAGCAGAGCGACGCATACCGGAAACATCTTTCAATACGGCGCGCATGGCAGTCAAGGCCGTGTCCGTATTGGCGCAACCGGATGCCCACAGAGATAGATAGAGTTCAAGCGGATCTCCGTCGGTCAGCGCCTGTTTCCGGCGTTCGGGCGACTGCAGCATTTCCAACGCCAACGCAAATGCCCTGCGAACGGAGGCCGGACGCTCGGCGGAAAAATTCATGCCCGTCCATACGTCAAAGGCGCGCACCGTTGCAGGAAAACGCAGAAGATCATGTTCCAATACGGTTTTCATCAGGTGGATAAATGCTTCCAGCTGACAATCGGAAGCGGCTTCAAGGATATTCTGTCGCAACCCCTCCTGCAATCGGGCGGCAAGCAGAAGATCAGAGACCATCTTCCAGTTGCTTTCCTGTTTGGAATAGAGGAGCCCTTCGATCATTTCCCGTCCGCAGAATCCCTTGTCGTAGACCGCTTCACGGCAGAGTTCCAGCACAACCGGAGATCCAGCATCAAGACGTGCTGCGAAGAGCGGCCCAAGACAGCGCCGCAGCCGGAATTGATGGTCCAGATAATCCGGGTGTTTACAGAAAAGAGTCAGTAGTTCGTCCGGAGAGAGATCAAATCCGCAGACATGGACAAAACTGTTCAACTGTTCAAAAATAACATGCCCGTAACGCTCGTTTTTTTTCGGTGAACGAAACGCCCGGCGGAAAAGTCCGAACTGATGAATTCCTGCCAGACGGTGCTGCAGTGCGGAGACAACGGCATTGCGCCATTCGGAATTCCACAATATCCACGTAGTAAGGCCGGATTGGGTAAAACAGCGGATTGTGCGGGCTTTCAGCTTCTGCGTTTCGCCATTCCAAAAATAAGAGTCAAAAAGTTTTTCCGTTTCGTCTCCCACCGTGAGTATCAGCCAGATTCGTTTGGCGAACACGGACAAAAAGTTCCATACACGGCGGTGTGATTTCCAATATGCGGCGATTTCTTTTCCGCGTTGCTGGGAATTGGTTACAGCCATTTCACCACATCCTTCCCGCCAGCATGGTCAGGCGGATTAACGTTATGGTTTCGTCCTGAGCAAGTTCCAAAGGTGTATCAAGACTTGTGAGTTCGGTGTTCCCGGTAAACACCCGGTAAAGACCGTCTTTAAAAGCCTGTATTGCCGTAGTGACTGCGCGTTCGGGATCGGCATCCTTTTCATTATAGCGCGCTCTGAAACCAACCTTTCCGGTCTGTTCGGCGGTATTCAGTAGATCGTCTTCCGCAAGATAATGAAACACAGGAGTTTCCAGTTGTCTGGCGTTATATTGCGCGACCATCGTTTTTACCATCATGATCAAAAGATCGCGCAATGTTCGCGGTGCTTCCGGCAGATCAAACGGGATACGTCCCAGCACATCGCGCCGTTTGCCGAGTTGTTTCATCGTAACGAAGATTCTCATCTGGCATCTCCTTGTATTTCCCATGGATAATAAAAATCAATCGTTCCGTCCGACCAGAGACGGTGACGCAGGTCTCCGGCATGGGCACGGGGTGTATCCTCAATGACGATGAATCGCTCTTTTTCGATTTTTCTCCCCGCACCGGGAAACAGATAATTTCTGTTTTTCAGTGGAATAGAATGTAGACGATATTTTTCGATTGTTTCTTCTTTGTCTGGCAGAACTGTTGGATAGAAGCCATAATCGGCTGCATGATTCATCAATGCTGAATGATAATTTTTTAAATTGACCAGACAAAATTTCCGATTACTTCTCTCTTCAGATTGACACAGACAGATTGAAAAAAATAGAAGGAGCATTGTAAGAATAAATGGCACCAGTAACACTTTGATTTCTGTTTTAATGATTCTGATCGCACTTAGTAAAATAAAAAAGATGACGAGAAGGATGATCAGATAAAATCCAACTCGTCCCGGCCATTCATTCTGATGCGAATGAAGTGCAATGAATTCCTCACATAGGAAAAAGGTCGGAAGAACGAATTGTCCTTCCTGTCCCTGCCACCACTTCAAAAGAACTCCGGAACTCCAAATACGCCACCACCAAAGTGCCGGAACAAACAGGATGAGTAAAACGAAAACAGGCCAATTCTTTTTCCAGTCCAACCACTCCTTAGATTTCATTTTCATTCCCCCAGATAAGAAAATCCGGACCTGTTGCAGAACGGTAAATCGGGAAATGAATGGATTCCGGACGGTATTTGTCCGAACGAAGGGCTTTTTTGTTGTCGAAACTTGGCATCCGGCAAGCTCTCCCGCACTTGCGCGGCTGTTCTTCAACGGTTGTGCTTTGAGGAAAACAGCCGCATGGCTCTGTTTGATCTCACGTTAATTATACAATCGGAGTATTGC
>ERZ1026848.697-NODE-697-length-18521-cov-25.250677_pt1 | contig 18521 bp, 16 predicted proteins | sample MGYA00380154_ERZ1026848 | MGnify/ENA primary metagenome ERZ1026848 (study PRJEB33269, sample SAMEA4719790) | human gut metagenome | biome: human-associated habitat; feature: organic feature; material: feces | place: Cameroon | collected 2013-10 ...
AGTTAGCCACACATATGCGCACGAAGAGCCGGTTTTCCGAGGCTCTTCGAGTCCGCAAAAAGCTAGAAACCCCCACTGTTGGTGGGTCAGTTTAAGTTGTCCTAAACAGGGTCAATTTAGGTGTCCCTCAACATCTCTCGAAGTGGTTGTTGATACCACGACGATAGACGAGCCTTTCAGAGGGCGTTCAAAGCGATAGGGTGCTTACATAATTCCCCGGTTTGTGTGACCTTTTTGAGTGACTCACCCCTTAACCCGTCCGCCGGGGACAAAAGTCGCCACGGCGGAGGTAGATTTACGGGGTACCTGCAAAAAGCAGGCTAGGAAAAACGTTACAAGTAAAAAACCTTTGAAAGCGTAAAGAATTCAAGGTTTTGTGCTATTGTGTGCGCCTTTGAAAAGTCCTGTCGTTTGTGAAGTCGACAGAACCCTCGGACGGCCGGGAGTTTGGGCCGTCCGAAGACTTCGTTAAACGCGTCCTAAATAGCTGTATGGCAACAAATAAAATCATGACCGAACAAGAGCTGTTGGCAATGCCCGAGGCGGATTACATGAACGAAGCGCAGCTTGCGTTTTTCCGTGACCGCCTGGTGAAGATGGAGGCCGAACTGCGTCACAACGCCGGCCAGACCACCGAAAACCTGCGCGAATCGACCGTCGTGCCCGATCCGCTCGACCGCGCCACGATCGAAGAAGAGCACGCTCTGGAACTGCGTACGCGCGACCGCGAACGCAAGCTTCTCAAGAAGGTGCAGGCCGCGATCAAGCGCATCGACGAAGGCGACTACGGCTATTGCGAAGAAACGGGTGAGCCCATCGGCGTGCGCCGTCTGCTGGCTCGTCCCACCGCCACGCTCTCGCTCGAAGCGCAGGAGCGCCGCGAGATCAAGCAGAAGATGTTCGGCGACTGATGACGGACATGCCGGCATCGGCGCCGTCCGATGCCGGCCAAATGTGCGGCGGGCGCGTAAAAGTCGCGCCCAAACGTAAAAAGGGGAGGGTTTTTCCTTCCCTTTTTGCTAGGCTTCCGACACAATCGGAGGCTTTCTTTTTTTGAACCTCAGTTTTTTGGTGAGGATCCCCGCATGGAACAGTTTCACGGAACGACCATTGTGTGCGTGCGCTGCGGCGACACGGTGACGATGGGCGGCGACGGCCAGGTCACTCTGGGCAACGTCGTTTTCAAGGCCACCGCCCGCAAGGTGCGCCGCATTTATCACGACCGCATTCTCGTGGGTTTTGCCGGCGCCACGGCCGACGCCTTCACGCTCGTGGAGCGTTTTGAGGGCGAACTCGAAAAGCATTCGGGCAACCTGATGCGCGCGGCCGTGGAACTGGCTAAGCTCTGGCGCACCGACCGCATGCTGCGCCACCTTGAGGCGATGATGATCGTGGCCGACAAGGACGCCACGCTCGTTTTGTCGGGCAACGGCGACGTCATCGAGCCCGAAGGCGGCATCGCGGCCATCGGCTCGGGTGGCAACTACGCCCTGTCGGCCGCCCGCGCCCTCAAGGAACACACGCAGATGGACTCGCAGGCCATCGTCAAGGCGGCCCTGGACATCGCCGGCGACATCTGCATCTACACCAACCGCAATCAGACGATCGAGACGCTCAAGGCCTGATGGCCCGCTTCCCGATCGCATCGAATCGAACGCTATGAACGAAACCGACCGCTCCATGCTCACGCCTCGAGAAATCGTGAGCGAACTCGACAAGTACATCGTCGGCCAGCACGAGGCCAAGCGCGCCGTGGCCGTGGCTCTGCGCAACCGCTGGCGCCGCAGCCGCGTGCCCGAACCGCTGCACTCGGAAATCACCCCCAAGAACATTCTCATGATCGGGCCCACGGGCGTGGGTAAGACCGAAATCGCCCGTCGCCTGGCCAAACTCACCGACGCGCCCTTCGTCAAGACCGAAGCCACGAAGTTCACCGAAGTGGGCTACGTGGGCCGCAACGTCGAGTCGATCGTGCGCGACCTGATGCAGGAAGGCATCAAGCTGGTGGAAGCGCAGCAGAAAAAGCGCGTGATGACGCGCGCACGGGAACTGGCCGAAGAGCGCGTGCTCGATCTGTTGCTGCCCCCGCCCGCGCCGGTCGAGGGGCAAAGCGCCCCGGCGCCCGTCGAGTCGACCGCCCGCCGTCGTTTCCGTGAGGATCTGCGCGCCGGGCGCCTCGACGACAAGACGGTCGAAGCCGACGTGGCGAGCACCGCGCCCGTCTTCAACATGATCGGGCCCGAAGGCATGGACGATCTGGAAAATCAGCTGCAGAGCGTCTTTGACAAGGTCAACGCCTCGCGCCGCGAGAAAAAGCGCATGAAGATCCGCGAGGCCATGGAGGTGTATACCGACGAAGAGGCCGGCAAGCTCATCGACCATGAGGATCTGACGCGCCGCGCCATCGAAAGCGTGGAAAACAACGGCATCGTCTTTATCGACGAAATCGACAAGAGCGCCGGCGGCGCCGCCCGCCAGGGCTCGGCCGACGTCTCGCGCGAAGGCGTGCAGCGCGACCTGCTGCCGCTGATCGAAGGCACCTCCGTCAAGACCAAGTACGGTTGGGTGCGCACCGATCACGTGCTCTTTATCTGCTCGGGGGCCTTTCACCTGTCCAAGCCCTCGGATCTGGTGCCCGAACTGCAGGGCCGTCTGCCCATCCGCGTCGAGCTCAAGAGCCTGACCGAAGAGGACTTCGAACGCATTCTCATGCAGACCAACGCCTCCGTGGTCAAGCAGTACGAAGCGTTGCTCGGGGCCGACGGCGCCAAGCTCACCTTTACGCCCGAGGCGGTCAAGACGATCGCCCACTACGCCTATGAGGTCAACGAGCGCACGGAAAACATTGGCGCGCGCCGCCTTTACACCGTCATGGAAAAGCTGCTCGAGGAAGTCAGCTTTGAGGCGGGCTGCCGCGGCTCGATGGAAGTGACGATCGACGAAGCCTACGTGCGTGAGCGCCTCGACGAGCTCGCGGGCAACGAGGATTTGTCCCGCTACGTTCTGTAAAGAGCACCGCCGGAACTGATCAAACGGAGCCTTCGGGCTCCGTTTTTGCAATGGGCTTTGCCCGTGCGGTGAACAAATCTTTATATTCAACGGATAAGCGCATTGGCGGCAAACTTTGGGCGCTCAGCCGTCAATGTAGCGTAAAAAATAAGTAAGATGCTCGCTCAAGGCGCGTCTTCGGGCGGCCGAGTGACCGGTAAGAGCCGTTGGTTTTGCCCGCATCAACCCTCGCGGCGGCGCAAGGCGCGGGACTCGTTTTCCGGCCGGATGTCATCTGCTGACTTCTAGGAAATCCACAACAAATGCAGACTTCCGTTCCCAACACCAAATTGGTGCCCGCTTCGCTCAAGGCCGAAGTGCTTTCCGAGGCGCTTCCCTACATTCAACGGTTTCACGGCAAGACGATCGTGATCAAGTACGGCGGCAACGCCATGACCGATCCGAAGCTGCAGCGCGCCTTTGCGCGCGACGTGGTGCTTCTTAAGCTCGTCGGCATGAACCCGGTGGTCGTGCACGGGGGCGGCCCGCAGATCAACAGCGCCCTCAATCGCGTCGGCAAGGTGAGTGAATTCGTGCAGGGCATGCGTGTGACCGATCCGGAAACGATGGAAGTGGTCGAATGGGTGCTGTGCGGTGAGGTGCAGGGCGACCTGGTGCAGATGATCAACTCCTTCGGCGGTCACGCCGTGGGCCTGAACGGCAAGGACGGCAGCCTCATCAAGGCGCGCCGCATGAAGCTGCAGGACACGAACGATCCCAACGTTTATCACGACATCGGCCAGGTGGGCCTGATTGAGGAAATCAACCCCTCGCTCGTGCAGGCGCTCGAGCAGGATCACTTCATTCCGGTCATCAGCCCGATCGGCATGGGTGAGGACGGTCTGGCCTACAACATCAACGCCGACGTCGTGGCCGGGAAGATGGCCGAAACGCTCAAGGCCGAAAAGCTCGTGATGCTCACCAACACCCCGGGCGTGCTCGATCGGGAGGGGAACCTTTTGAGCGGCCTGACCGCCTCGGGCATCGACGCGCTCTTTAAGGACGGCACGATTTCGGGCGGCATGCTGCCCAAGCTGTCCTCGGCGCTGCAGGCCGCGCGCAACGGCGTGCGCAGCGTGCACATCATCGACGGGCGCGTCAACCACTGCCTGCTGCTGGAAATTCTGACGCCGCAGGGCGTCGGCACGATGATTTCGGCCGATGACTGAACCACGGTGCCGATCCCCTGAAGGGAGAGCCGACGACGGCCAGATCCGTGCGCGGCTCTCGCGCGTGCGCGTCTGGTTCGTCGACTGCGACGACACGCTCTTTAACGCCTCGCACGCGATGCTCGCGGCCATTCACGTGCGCATGGAGCGCTTCATCGCTGAGCGGCTCGGCGTGAGTCTTGAGGAGGGACGGCGCCTTCAGCACGCCTACTGGGCGCGCTACGGCGCCACGTTCCTGGGACTGGAAAAACACCACGGCATCGCGCCCAAGGAGTTTTTCGAGGCCACGCACCTTTTTGATTTGTCCGAAGCGATGCCCGAGGCCTTCAGCCGCAGCAAACTGCGCCGGGCCCTCAAGGGGCTGCCGGGGCGCCTCGTGCTTGTGACCAACGGGCCGCGCTGCTACATCCGCGCCCTGCTGCCGCTTTTGGGCGTCGAAGATCTTTTTGAGTCGGTCGTCAGTGCCGACGACATGGGCGTGGCCGGGCGCCGCTGCTGCAAGCCCGACGCCGCGCTTTTTGCCCATCTGGCCGCCCTCCGGGGCGTGCATCCGCGGCAGTGCGCCTTCATCGAAGACAGCCCGGCCAACCTCAGAACGGCCAAAAAACTCGGTATGCTCACCGTATGGTGTGCGGGGTACCGCAAACACGGACAGCGTCTGCCTCTGGCGCACGCCTGGGCCGATATTGCCGTCAACACCCTGTCCGATCTGGCCCGACGCACGGCCCTGGCCGCCCAAACGGCCCGGGACAATACCCGCCGGCCCGTCCGCGGCCTTAGTGTCCGTGAGAGCCCGTACGGCGAACGCACGCCCTTTTAAGGATTGCGGATGCTCAAATTTCTCAAAACCGTCGGGCGCGGCCTGGATTTGCTGCGACGCCTGACGCTCAACCTGCTTTTTTTCGGCATCGTGCTCGGCCTCGTGTTTGTGCTCGTGTACGAAAAGCCCGCAAGCGTGCCGCCCAACGCCGTGCTGCTTGTGACGTTGTCCGGGCAGATCGTCGAAGAAGACGACTTCAACGGGCGCGGCGCCTTTGCTTCGCTGGCCGACGGCTCGGAGGCCTCCACGCGGCTGCGAGACGTCACGCGGGCCCTGACGCTGGCCGCCGACGACAAGCGCATCGCCGCCGTGCACGTGCGCGTGCAGGATCTCACCAAGGCCGGCTTGGCGAGCCTGCGCGAAATCGGCGCGGCCATGGACCGCGTCAAGGCCGCGGGCAAGAAGATCACCGTCTGGTCGACGGGTTACAGCCAGGCGCAGTACGCCGTGGCCGCACACGCCAACGAGGCGTACGTGCACCCGATGGGCGGCGTGATGCTCAGGGGCCTGTCGAGCACGCGCCTATACTGGGGCGAAGCCTTGAGGAATCTGGGCGTGACGGTGCACGTGTACCGTGCCGGCGACTTTAAGAGCGCCCCGGAAGTGTTTGTGCGCGCTTCGGCCAGCAAAGAGTCTCTGGCCGCCGACCGCTTCTGGATGAAGGATCTGTGGTGGCAGTACACCGCCAACATCGAATCTTCCCGCGGCCTGATGCCCGGGGCCCTCGATAAGCTCATCGCCACCTATCCCGAGGTGCTCGACAAGGCCCAGGGCGACATGAGCCGCGTGGCCCTCGATCAAAACCTCATCGACAGCGTGAGCACTTCCGACGAGCTGGCCGAAACGCTCAAGATGCGTCTGGGCGGCAAGGCGCTCAACTTCGTCGACTACCGCACGTATCTGGAGGCCGTGGGGGGAGAGCCCTCGGGCAAGCGTATTGCGGTCGTGACGATTCAGGGCGAAATCAAGGACGGCGGCGACGGCCCGGGCATGACCGGCGAGCGCGACGCCGTGCGGCGCATCCGTGCGGTGCGCGAGTCGAGCGACTTCATTGCGCTGGTGGTGCGCATCGACAGCCCGGGCGGCAGCACGGTGGCTTCCGAGCTCATTCGCCGCGAAATCGAACTCACCAAGAAGGCCGGCAAACCGGTGGTGGCCAGTTTCGGCGACTACGCCGCCAGCGGCGGCTATTGGATTGCCCTGGCGGCCAACAAGATCGTGACCGACCCGATGAGCGTCACCGGTTCCATCGGCGTCTTCGGCATGATGCCCACGTTTGAAAAGTCTCTGGAAAAGCTCTCGCTGGGGGCCGACGGCGCCTCCACCTCGAGCATGGCCGACATCACCAACCCGATCAAGGGTGTGACGGCCGAGTACGACAAGATGATGGAACTGACGGTGGCGCGCACCTACCGCGACTTCATCACGCTCGTGTCCAAGGCGCGGCGCATGAACGAGCAAAAGGTCGCCGATCTGGCGCAGGGCCGCGTCTTTACCGGCCGTCAGGCCGTGGACATGGGGCTGGCCGACTCTCTGGGCGGCATGGATGTGGCCGTGCGGCTGGCGGGCGAATTGGCCGGCAACGCCAACGCGCCCGTGCGGTACGTCGAGCGTGAGGCCTCGGGCCTTTCCGTGCTGCTCATGCGCGTGCTGCAGCGCGCGGCTCTGGAGTCGGGTCTGGTGCCGGCGTTCGAAGCACTGGCGCCCGCCGCCAAGGCGCTGGCGCCGCTGCAGCGCCTGCAGGCCAGCGCCACGGGGGCCATGCCGCTTTACTCCCACTGTCTGTGCTCGCCCGAGTAACCGCCCGAAAGCAAAAGCGCCGCCTTTCTTAAAAGCGGCGCTTTTGCTTTCGGGACGTCGGGTTCAAGTTTTACAGGCGCGGGTTGGCCGCGTTTTTCAGATACTCCTTGAGCTTTTCCACGACTTCGACGTCGGCGGGCAGCCACGCCACGGAGTCGAGCTCATCCTCGCCGAGCCACTTCATGGCCTCGTGCTCGACGAGTTCGATCTTGCCTTCGGTGATGTGCGAGACAAAGCAGTGCATCGTCAGGTGGAAGGTCTCGTAGTCGTACTCGACGGTCGTCAGCAGCGTTTCGGGCTCGATCGTTACGCGCAGCTCTTCGGCGATTTCGCGCACGATCGCCTCACGGGCCGTTTCGCCGGGTTGCAGTTTGCCGCCCGGAAATTCCCAGCCGTCCTTGTAGTCGCCGTAGCCGCGCTGCGCGGCCAGAATCTTGCCGTCGGCGTGGATGATGGCGGCGGCCACTTCAATCGTTTTCATTGTGTTCTCAATCCTTTGTTTGGGGATGGCGACAGTATACGCACGCTGCCGGTGCGTCCTGCCGTCAGTTGGTCAGATAGGCGTAGATGTCTTCGCGCACGGGCTCGCGCAGACGGTAGTTGATTTCAAAGGCCTTTTGTCCGTCGGCGAGTTCGACGGGAATGGGCTCGTCCTGCGCGTTGATTTCGCCCAAAAAGTAGAAGGACTTGGCTTCCTTGTCGTCCTTGTTTTTGCGCACGAACAGGTAGATCTTGTTGGGCGCGTCCTCCGGGTGCCGCTTGAAGATGTGGGCGGCGTCGGGCGAGGTGACGCTGCGCTTGGTTTTCGAAAGAGCCACGAGGTGCGTTTCCGACACGAACCGATCCTCGTAGGCGATCGCCCCGTCGCTTTTTTCGTAGTTGACGAACACGGGCAGCGTTTTGGTGACCTTGTCGTAAAAGTAGCCGCCGATGTTTTGCGCCGTCATGTTCTGCTCCCAGTTGAGCAGCCGGCACACGTCTTCATACGTGTAGCGCTCGTAGAGCTTGAGCTGCGTGTCGTGGTCTCCGCCTTGATAGACGGCCCGGTAGCGGTTTTTGACAAAGGCAAGGAGCTCGTTGAGATGCTCGGCAAAGTCTGGGTTTTTGAGCACCCGGGCAAAGGCCTCGCGCACGCGCCATTCGCCGGCGTCATCCGTTTCGATCACGGCGCATTCGGCATTCTTGTCGGTCTCGCCTTTCGTGCGCCAGAAGCGACTTGTCAGTATCAATTCACATGATTTCAACAGCCGTGCGGACGGGGCCGCGCCGCTTTCGCGGATCAGGCGGGCCGTGAGCGCCGCCTTGAGGTTGTCGACGAGACCCTCGGCTATGCTCTCGAGTACCAGCGCTTCGGTCAGGCGCTTGGCGTTGCCCAGGCGCTCCGTGAGGTAGGTCAGGAACATGTCCTCCTCATCGGACAGCGAGCGTGTGTAAGTTTGGTCGTTCGAGACCTCGGCGAGGAACCGGTGGTAGCTTTTGCACACCTCAAAGATCTTGATCGGATCGACCGAACCGTGTTCGACGAAGTCGACGAGCGTGGGAATGCGTCCGAGTTCAAAGCGCAGCAGTTTGTAGGCTTGACGCAGCAGCGCTCGATTGTTGGTGCGGGCCGAGTCGATGGCCCGGTAGATGCGCTCGCGCGCCACGGCGTCAAAGTGCACGCTTGAGGGGCCGGCCAGAAGCGCGGTGGCGTTGACGGCCGCGCGGCGCATGTTTTCCTTGTTGTAGGAGCGATCGCCCGTCAGCGCCATCGGAATGAGAAAGTTCTTTTCGCACTGCCCGATGAAGTCGAGGATGACGACGTAGTCCTTGTCCTCGTGCTTGCGCAGACCTCGGCCGATCTGCTGCACGAACACGATCGGGCTTTCGGTCGGGCGCAGCAGGATGACCTGGTTGACGGCCGGCAGGTCGACGCCTTCATTGAGAAGGTCAACGGAAAAAAGGTAGTCGAGGGCGTCGGGACCGTCTTCGACTTCGAGCCGATCGCAGGTCAGTCGCCGCTCCTGCATCTGCTTTCTGCCGGATCCCGCTTTGCCGATCAGGTAGGCGGAGCGAGCCCCGCGTTGATTGAATTTTTCCGACAGCGTTTGAGCTTCCTCAACGGAACTGCAAAAGACCAACGCCTTGATGCGGGAGCCGCTGGCGCCGAAATAGCGCGATTGCCTGAGGATGTGATCAACGCGATCGTCGGATGCCAGACGCTTCAGGTCCTTTTTGGCGTAGTCCTGATCGTTTACCGAGAGTCCGGTCAGGCCGAAGTAGTGGAAAGGACAGAGCATGTCGTTTTCCAAGGCCTGCTGGAGTCTGAGTTCCCCCAAAATGTTGTGATCGAACAACTCGTAAATGTCGTGTTCGTCGGGTCGATCCGGAGTTGCCGTCATACCAAACCACAGTTTGGGGCAAAAGTAATCCATGATGCGTCGATAGGTGTCGGCGCCGGCGTGATGGACCTCGTCTATGACGATGAGATCGAAGGCGTTTTTGGCAAACATCCCATCATTGAGGTGGTTACGCATCGTTTGAACGGTGGAGAAGACGGCGCGCTTGTCGATATCTTTCTCATCCCCGATAAAAATGCCGTAGGTATAGGCCTCGCCCAGGATTCGTTCGTAACTTTCTTTGGATTTTCGGGCGATCTGATCCCGATGCACCAGAAAGAGGATGCGGTTGGGGACAATCGCTTGTGCCACAAAGGCCGAGGCATAGGTCTTGCCCGTGCCCGTGGCGGAAATCAGCAAGCCACGTTTGGGCCCGAGCGAGTCGGTGGCGTCTTCCCGGTTTTGCATGAGAGCCAATGCATTTGCGGCGAGCCGCTTTTGCATGGCGTTGGGAACGATTTCCCGCTTCACCAGGCCCGTGCCCTGCACGCTCGGCGTGAAAAACTCCCGGCGCGTTTGGCGCACCTGCTCGTATTCGACGCGGTAGTCGGGGAGGGTCTCCGACAGGGGCAGGCTGGCCGGATGTCGCCAGAGCGCTTCAAACTCGGTGTGAATCTGCCGCGCAAACTCACCTTCTTCGGTGCTCACCAGGCGCGCATTCCACTCCTGATTGGTCGACAGGGCCGACTGCGTCAGGTTGGAGCTGCCGACGATGATGCGGCACAGGCCGCCGCGCCGAAAAATGTACCCTTTGGTGTGAAAGCCCGTCTGGCCGGGCGCCTGATTGACGCGGAAAAGCTTCACCTCAACGTTTTGGAGGGAGGCGAGTTTTTCGAGGGCCTCGGGCTCGGTGAACTGAAGATAGTCGCTCGTGAGAATTCGCCCGGGCACGCCTTTTTTCTCCAGTTCCTGCAGCACGAGCAGCAGCGGCGTGATGCCGCCGCGGGTCACGAAGGCCACGCTGAAGTCAAAGCGCTCGCACTCCTGCAGCTCCTTTTCCAGAACGCTCATCACCTTGGTGCCGCCCGTGGGGGCGTTGGCCAGAAGGCGCACGCGCAGGGACGGGTCGGAGTCAAAGGAGTTGTCCACAAACGAGCTCGTAAGGGCTTTGGTCAGGGCGTTGTGAGAAGTCGGATCGGACATGGCTGCTCAGAAGGCGGGGGCGAGTGCTCAGCAGCATAGCCGGAGCGCCGGTCCCGTGTCCAGGGCTGCCTTTGGTCCGTGTGCGGGGCGGGGCGATTCGGGCAAAAGGCCTTTGGCCTCAAGCGTTTTGAAAGATACGCCGATGGATCTAGGGTCTTACCCTCGAAACTCCCCCCAAAAGGCCTGCTTCTTGCATTTTTTGCAAGATGACTTTCATTTTTTCAAAGACAGTCTTCGCCAATCCGGTGAAACTTCCCAGCAAAAAGAAAGAAAAAACTATCGTTTTTTTGCCCCGGGAAAGCCAGGCGCGTTTGTGCCGAACCCCAACAAACAAGCAATCTGGCGGCCGTTTCCCGATGATGGAGAGTACGAGCTGCGCCGCTTCCTTTGCCGTCGGCGATGAGCCGCCCTCTCGTTTGTAAGCAGGAGAACAGGCAATGGAGTCTTTCAAGACCTCAAGAAGAACGCTCATCAAAGCGACGGCGTTCAGCGGACTGGCGGCTGCGGTTAACAAGACCATCCCGATCGGTCTGATCGAAGACGCGCAGGCGGCGCAGACGGCCGCCAAGGGCGAAGCGGCCCCGGGCGGCGACACCAAGATCGTCAAGACGTGCTGCCGCGCATGCATTCAGAACTGAGGCGTGCTCGCGCACGTGCGCAACGACCGCGTCGTCAAGCTCGAAGGCAACCCCGAATACCCGATGTCGCACGGTGCGCTGTGCGCCAAGGGCCTGTCGGGCATCAATGCCTTGTACCACCCCGACCGCAACAAGTATCCGCTCGTGCGTGTGGGCAAGCGCGGTGAAAACAAGTGGAAGCGCATCAGCTGGAAGGAAGCCATTGACCGCATCGCCGAAAAGATGATGGAAGTGTGCGCCAAGTACGGTGCCGAATCCGTTCTGTTCACGACGGGCGGCGGCAACCCGGCCTTCCGCGGCATTCCGCGTGTGGCCAACGCCTTCGGTACGCCCAACTGCTACGAACCGGGCTGCGCGGCGTGACGATGAACCACTCGGCAAGCTCGTGCAGACGAGGCCGGTTGTGTTCGGCCTCGAGCCGCGTGACCAGGCACATGGTCCAAGGGGCGCGCTCCCAGCCCTCGAGGATGGGAACGACCGATCCGGCCTTGACTTCCTCGGCCACGTGGCCCGCATACAGGTCCACCGTGATGCCCTGATGCGCGAGCAGCAGCTCCTTGAGGCTCATCTGATCGTGCGTGATGAAGGTGTTTTTCCTGTGAATCGGCACCCCCGTGCCGTTGGACCCGTACAGCATGTCCATGGGCTCGTGCCCACCGTTTTCTGAAGCAACCCCGTGTGAAAGACCTGCTCCTGCGGCGAAGCGGGGGTGCCGTGCGCCTTGAGGTATTCGGGGGTGGCGAAGACGGGCGTGAACGAGCAGTGGTACTGCCGCACCACCAGCCCCGTACCGTCGACGGACAGGCGGTTGACGGCCGCATCGACTTGGTCCGCGCGCACCGCGTCGGGATTGACTTCGGGCTCGGTCGTAAAGCGCACCTCGGGGTGTTCGCCCGCGTAGCGCATCAGCGCCTGGGAAAAGAACAGGCGCGAGAGCTCGTGGGGGCGGCAAAGCGGATTTCCTGCGCGGTTTCGGGCCGCGCCGGCTTGAGCACATCGAGGTGACGAAAGCCCGCCACGAGCGGCTCGACCGCCTGCACGAGTTCGGCGCCGCGTGCGGTGGGCTCGATCGGGCGGTGCGACTTGTCAAAGAGGGCAAAGCCCAGTTCCTTTTCGAGCTCGTGCAGCAGACGGGAGACCTTGGTGAGGTCCATGTCCAGCACGATGGCGGTGCGCGACAGACTCTGCGTGCGCGCCGTGATGACCAGGGCTTCCCAGGCTTGTAGGTTGTCGGTGATCTTCACGGCGGAGGCCTGCGCTCAAGGAGATTGGAAAAGGGAAACAATCGAACGATTGTAGCGCGGGGGTTCGGGCGCACGAAACGCCCTTGCAGTGGGGGTCGGAAGAGAACAAACCCTTCCGTGGAAGGCTTTCGAGGGCCGGCGCAACCACTGGGTGCCGGACGAGTGCGTCCGACGGGCCCCCGGTCCGTTTTTCCGGCAAAAAGCCCGCCGCGGAAGACTCCGTGACGGGCTCTCGAGCCAAAGGACAAACGCTTTACTTGGCCGCGAGGTTTTGCTGCGTCTTTTCGTAGGTCGCCAGCTTGGCCTCAAAGTCGGCCAGGCTGTTGACGACCACCTTGTGCAGCGCAATGAGCGCGATCAGGTTGGGGATGACCATCAGACCGTTGAAGAGGTCGGCCAGAGCCCAGACCAGATCGACCTTGAGCACGGCGCCGGCGGCGATAAAGCAGCACACGATCACGCGGTAGGGAATGAGCGCCTTGGATGAGAAAAGGAAGCGCACGTTTTGCTCGGCAAAGAAGTACCAACCGATGATCGTCGAGTAGGCAAAGAAGAACAGGCACACGGCCACAAAGCCCACGCCGAGCGAACCCAGCCCCACGCTGTAGGCCTTCTGCGTGAGAGCGATGCCCGTGGTCTGGAAGTCCAGCACGCCCGTCACGAGAATCACGATGCCCGTGAAGGTGACGATCACGAGGGTGGCGAACACGCCGAAGATGGCCACCAGACCCTGTTCGACCGGATGCTCGACCTTGGCCACGGCGTGCGCGTGCGGGGTCGAACCCATACCGGCTTCGTTGGAGAAGAGCCCTCGGGCCACGCCGAATTGCATGGCCTTGGCCACCGTCAGACCCAGGGCGCCGCCCATGACGGCCTGCGGGTCAAACGCGGCCTTGAAAATCAGGGCAAAAGCGTCGCCCAGCTCGGTGATGTGGCAGCCGATCACATAGGTGCCGCCGATGATGTAGATCGCCGCCATGAAGGGAACGATCTTTTCGGTGACCGAGGCGATGCGGCCGACGCCGCCGAAAAAGACGATGCCCGACAAAATGGCCGTGACGACGCCCGTCACCAGCAGCGGCACGCCGAAGGCCGTGTGCATGGCGTTGGAAATCGAGTTGGACTGCACCATGTTGCCGATGCAGCCCAGGGCGATGATGATGGCGATTGAAAAGAAGATGGCCATCGGACGCCACTTTTCACCCATGCCCTTGGTGATGTAGTAGGCCGGACCGCCCACGACGTGCCCCTGCTCGTCCCGTCCCTTGAATGTCTGCGCCAGAACGGCTTCGGCAAAAATCGTGGCCATGCCGAAGAAGGCGGCCACCCACAGCCAAAAGAGCGCGCCCGGACCGCCCGAGACGATGGCCGTGGCGGTACCCGCGACGTTGCCCGTGCCCACCTGCGCGGCGATGGCCGTGGCTAGCGCCTGAAACGAGCTCATGCCGGACTTGTCGGCACGCTTGCCAAAGAGCGTGGCGCCGCCAAACAGAAGGCGCGTGGCCAGGCGGAACTTGCGCACCTGCACCAAGCGCAGCTTGTACGTATAGAAAATGCCCGTCCCGCACAGCAGCGGAATCAGGAAGAAGACGCCCCACAGGACGCTGTTGATCTCACCGACGAGATGATTAAGAAAGTCCACGACTTTGGCTCCGCGAGGTTGATTGTCCGCGGCCGGGCGTCGCGCCGCTGCCGGCCGGTTTTGTTTGCTGGGTCTTTGTCGTTTTTTGGGAAGGCAGACAAAGACGGCTTTCAGTTTATGGGGTTCGGGCCGGGCGCGACGGAAAATCCGCGCCTTGTCTAATCCAAAGCAAACTTTCTAGTGATCTGTTTTTAGGGAAAATGTTGTGCACGGTGCTTTTTGACGGGAAAAACACCGCCCGCGCCCGGTGCCGCGGCATCGGAACAGTCACTTCGAATGGACGGAAGGGTCGGCCGAACAGACGGGAAAACCCTCTCCCGTCTTGAAAAGGAAAGGCACCATTTTATCGCGTTTGAACAAAGAACGTGGCGCACGTTGGCGCAGCGCGCCGTTGAGCGTATCCTTCCGAACTCGGTCCAAACGCCCAAGTCTCGGGCACTGACAAAATTGTCAGTCCTCCCCGTTTTGAAAACTCATTGTCCCCTCATCTGTTCGGAGGAGTTTTTTCCAGTATCATCAGAGACTTGGTGCGTTGGAATCGGCTATTTTGTGTGATTGCGTGATTTCCGCACAAAATATAGTATTCGTCCGTCGTTTCTTTTTGATGTCGTCCGAAGGGCCTCGTGCCGTCCGGCCACCTTGATTTGTCAACAATGTCCGTTCAGATTGATCTATCCCGCGATGCCCTTTTCGATGAGCTCGGGCTACAGCGTCTGCGCGAAAGCTACATGCGTGAGGGGGAAACCTCGCCGCAGGTGCGCTACGCGTACGTGGCCGAGCACTTTGCGAGCAACCCCGAACACGCTCAGCGCATTTACGACTATGCCAGCCAGCATTGGCTGAGCTTTTCGACGCCGATTCTGAGCTTCGGGCGCAACAAGCGCGGTCTGCCCGTGTCGTGCTTCATGTGCTACATGCCCGATACGGCCGAAGGCCTCGTGAATACCCTCTCGGAAGTCAACTGGCTCTCGATGCTCGGCGGCGGCGTGGGCATTCATGTGGGCATCCGCAGCGCCGACGAAAAGAGCGTGGGCGTGCTGCCGCACCTCAAGGTCTATGACGCGGCCTGCCTGGCCTACCGCCAGGGCTCGACCCGCCGCGGCTCCTACGTGGCGTACCTGTCGATCGATCACCCGGACATCGTGCAGTTCATCGAAATGCGCAAGCCCACGGGTGACCCCAACATGCGCGCCCTCAATCTGCACCACGGCGTTAATCTGTCCGACGAATTCATGCGCAAGATTGAAGCGAGCATGCGCGATTCGGACTACGACGACACGTGGGAGCTCAAGCACCCGGCCACGGGCGAAGTGGTCGAGAAGGTGAGCGCGCGCGATCTGTGGCAGCGTATTCTCGAAATGCGCATGCACACGGGCGAGCCCTACCTCGTCTTTAGCGACACGGCCAACCGCGCCCTGCCCAAGTGGCTCGCCGACCAGGATCTGAAGATCCACGGCTCGAACCTGTGCACGGAAATTTTCCTGCCCACGGACGAAAAGCGCACGGCCGTCTGTTGTCTCTCGTCGGTCAACCTCGAATACTTTGACCAGTGGAAGCAGGTGCCCGGCTTTATCGAGGACGTGATGGAATTCCTCGACAACGTGCTGCAGTACTTCATTGAGCACGCGCCCGATACGATCGAGCGCGCCCGTTTCTCGGCCATGCGCGAGCGCAGCGTCGGTCTCGGGGCCATGGGTTTTCACGCCTACCTGCAGAAAAACGGCATTCCGTTCGAAAGCGTGGTGGCCAAGGTGACCAACAAGGCGATGTTCCGCCACATTCACGAAGAGTGTGCGCGCGCCGACAAGATTCTGTGTGAAAAGCGCGGTCCGTGCCCGGATGCGGCCGCGGCGGGCGTGCCGCGTCGCTTCAGCCACTGGATGGCCGTGGCGCCCAACGCTTCCTCCTCGCTCATCACCGGCGGCACGAGCCCGTCGATTGAGCCGATCCGCGCCAACATCTTCCGTCAGGACACGATTTCGGGTGCGCACATCGTCAAGAACCGTTTCCTGCGCCGCGTGCTGGCCGACCTCAATATGGACACGGACGAAGTGTGGGCCGACCTCATCGCCCACGACGGCAGCGTGCAGCACCGCACGGATTTGCCCGAGCGCGTGCGCGACGTCTTTAAGACCGCTCAGGAACTCGATCAGCGCTGGATCATCGATCTGGCGGGCGATCGCCAGCCCTACATCGATCAGGGCCAGAGCGTGAACCTGTTCTTTGCGCCGGACGTTTCGATCGGCTACCTGCACGCCTGCCACTTCATGGCCTGGAAGAAGGGTCTCAAGTCGCTCTACTACTGCCGCAGCGACAAACTGCGCAAGGCCGACAAGGTCGGCCAGGTCGCCGTGCGCCGCCGCATTGAAGACGAAATCGACATGAAGTCCGTGGCCGACGACAGCGGCTGCCTGGCTTGCGAAGGATAAAAAAATGAAGACTTCCGCCCTTAAGCTTGCGGGCAACCGCAACTACTTCAAGCCCTTTGCCTATCCGTGGGCTTACGACGCGTTCGTGCAGAGCGAACAGATGCACTGGCTCTGGACCGAAGTGCCGATGATGGAAGACGTCAAGGACTTTCACTCGCGTTTGACCGACAGCGAACGTGACTTTCTGACCAAGATCCTGCGCTTTTTCACGCAGGGCGACATCGACGTCTCGGGCGCCTATGTGACGACCTATCTGCCGCAGTTCCCGCAGCCCGAGATCCGCATGATGCTCTCGAGCTTTGCCGGTCGCGAAGCCGTGCACATCGCCGCGTACTCGCACCTCATCGAGACCCTCGGCCTGCCCGAGACGGTCTACAACGAGTTCCTGCAGTACGAAGCCATGGCCAAGAAGCACGAGTTCTTCAACGAGTGTCTCTCGGAAAGCGAACTGGCGGCCCAGATTGCGGCCTTCTCGGCCTTTACCGAGGGCATGCAGCTCTTCTCGAGCTTCGTGATGCTGCTCAACTTCCCGCGCAACGGTCTTTTGAAGGGCATGGGTCAGATCATCGCCTGGTCGATCGCCGACGAAACGCTGCACACCGAATCGATGACCAAGCTCTTCCGCGAGTACATCCGTCAGAATTCCGAGCTGTGGACCGATGAGCTCAAGGCGCGCATCTACTCGATCGCCGAGCGCATGGTCGAACTCGAGGACTGCTTCATCGACCTGGCCTTCGGCGTGAGCGAAATGAAGCGCCTCACCAAGGAAGAAGTGCGCGAGTACATCCGCTACATCGCCGACCGCCGTCTGATGGGGCTGGGCCTCAAGCCCATCTTCAAGTCCACGAAGAACCCCCTGGGCTGGGTCGACGCCATGCTTGGCGTCACGCACACGAACTTCTTTGAAAACCGTGTGGTCGACTACGCCAAGGGCGCTCTGACGGGCAGCTGGGCCGACGTCTGGGGCGCGGCTTCGCCTGAAGAGACCGAGCCCAAGGCTGAGTAACAGCTCGACACCCGGCGCCGTCCATGGAGGGGCAACGCCGGATTTGCGCTACCCGTTGGGGTGGAAGGCTTTTCGTATGTTTCCTGAGCTCCTGACTGCCCAGATCACTAACCTAAAATCCAAATTGGGCTCACGACATACGTATGGATCTTTTTTCCGGCTTAGTTTTCACCCCATTAAGGCAGGGCGGTGTAGAGGTCAGGATACCCCAACCGCGTGGCGAACAGGTGCTGCTTTTTGGTGACTTCGCACCAGCGCTTGTTTCCCTTGCCGTCAAAGACGAGGCGGATGGACGAGAGGTGGTTGCGCAGCTCGTTGAAGGTCATCTCCCCGATGAGCGGCGGCAGTTCCTTTCTGCTCTTGCCCCTGTCTCCCTCAATTTCCACGGTTTTGCCCATCAGCTGGTAGATGCGGCTCAGGATCGTCATGCAGCAAAAGCCGATCAGCAGGCGGCCTTCGGCCGTGGTGCCGCCGTGGGCACGGAGCGTGTCGATGTCGGCATAGGAGTTGCCGGACTTAAAGCTTTTCTCGATGCAGTCTCGGGTCGAATACTCGAGGATGGCGTCTACCGCCGTGCACTCAAACGTCGTGATGTTGCAGAAGAACCCGAAGTAGCGGGTGACGGCCTCCATGGCCCACGCGTCGCGCACGAGCGGGTCCTTGCCGGGAACGCCCGGCTCAGCGTAGTACTTGAGCAAGGGGCTCTTGAGCAGCGCGCTCTCCTTGGCGTCCTTGCCGACAGCCGGCTTGAAGCTGTTCCACTCCTTCTCGAAGTTATTCAGCGTCGCGTAGAATGCGTCATTTTCAACGTGCGCCTTGGTCTCAGAACGATAGACGTGGACCCAGAACTTCCTGCACTTGCCGTCCGGAAATTCCTTTTGCATCTCAACCGTCTTGCCCCAGCACTTCTTCTCCTGGATGCGCGTTGACGACCGCCACAGATCCGACATGGCATCCTCCATCGCTTCCTCGATCCAGTTGAGGTTGGTCTTGGCGGCCACGATCACCCGGCAGTTCTGGTCGATGAAGCGGGCGATGTTGTCCAGGCTGCAGTAGCCGCGGTCCATCACGGCCGCAAACACACGCTTGCTGTCGGTGATCTCATCGAACCGAAACAGCATGTCCGGCACCGTGGTCACATCGGAGATGTGTGAGCATCCCATAGCCTTGGTTCGCTCTGATTAAAATCAAAAGGCCGTAAAAA
>ERZ1026848.701-NODE-701-length-18481-cov-11.327309_pt1 | contig 18481 bp, 10 predicted proteins | sample MGYA00380154_ERZ1026848 | MGnify/ENA primary metagenome ERZ1026848 (study PRJEB33269, sample SAMEA4719790) | human gut metagenome | biome: human-associated habitat; feature: organic feature; material: feces | place: Cameroon | collected 2013-10 ...
GTTAAAAATCTATTAACCACTTATGATATGTTATCCGTCGTAAAAAAAGGTTCGACCTATTAAGCCGGGGGATTTACAATCCCCCTATCCCATCGATATGCTGGCTAATGCCTGGGTGTTGGGGATTACAAATCCCCAGAACATAAAGAGGTTAGGACATTTTTTGACGGCGGATTGCAAATCCGCCGGGACGCCTAACGGAGGACGGGCATATCCGGTGCTATGGAGGCGTTCCACCCCGCTAGGCGTCCCGACGGATATGTTATCCGTCGTAAAAAAAGGTTCGACCTATTAAGCCGGGGGATTTGCAATCCCCTATCCCATCGATATGCTGGCTATTGCCTGATTGCTGGGGATTGCAAATCCCCAGAGCATAAAGAGGTTAGGACATTTTTTGACGGCGGATTGCAAATCCGCCGGGACGCCTAGCGGAGGACGGGCATATCCGGCGCTACGGATTAAAGCATTTCTTGGCCTCCCATGAAATCTTCGCAGCTCCATGACCTTTGTGACCTCTTTCCTGTACCCCGCTCGGCGAATTAAACAGCTCATTTCCTGCTATAGTTTTTGCTTCGGAGTCAAGGAAGGCTTTATTGACATATCCTGTACCACCACCACCGGCAGATACAGAATTAGTACCAGCCCAGCCTCCCCAGAAGCCGCCTGCGCCACCGCCACTACCGTGTTCGCTACCCTTTGCCAGGCGAGCAATTTCTCCAATACCAAAATGATACCAGCTAGGTACGTTATTTTTGTGGGGATCATAAAAATTACCAGAAGCATCATAATTAGATATCTCGGTATAACCTTGAGAAGTAGAATTACATCCACCAGCAGTATCACCACCACCATATCCACCTGTCCAATGATAGCAATCGCCACCACGTCCACCTGCAACCATTATAAGTTGAGTGTCATAATCTTGCTTAAAAGCGGTCAGCAGTGCTTTTTTAAATCCAATATGGGTGGCACCGCCACCACCACTGCCTCCTCTATAACTATTTGATCCACCATTTCTAGGATGGCGTCCTCCATTATATCCGCCAAATCCACCCCATGCAGGGCCATTTGATGTGTTTGGATTGTTAGCGATACCTTCTCCACCAACACAAACTTAAAGAGTATTCTTCTCTTTCAGTATTGCGTTCCCTTTAGAATATCCCCCACCATTATCTGGATAGTCATATCCATACCAGGAAGTTTGTTTTTGCGAACTTGCCCCCCAGCATTCCAACTTGTAGGTTGCATCTTCTGGAACCCCAAACTCCTGAACAAATTCAGTCTCTTTACCTGCACCGGCTCCTGTTACAGGATTATATCTGGTATCGTATTCGAAGTCTCTTACACCGTATATAAACGCAGGATCGGCCTGGATAGAAAGTTGTTGTGGAGTACTTTCTGTAGGTGTTAAGCTATGCGACTTTAAAAAGCCCCAGTGAGTTCGAGTATCGTCATTAGGATTTCCAGCCTTAAACGATGTCTGCACACCAAACGGAATGATTTGAAGATATTTAGTACCTTTAGTTACACAATAAGGTACATTGCCTTTAAAATCAGTTGAGGCGGTCAATGTCTTTTCACCCTCTGTTTTAGAAATTTTTGGCTCTATAGTCTTATCACCATAGTAATACTTATACGAATTATCCTTAAAGTAACATGTGACTGGTATCTTCTTGTCACTCAAAGTTAATACCGCAAGACTAACCTGGTGTGCCATTTCGAACTCTAATGTAGAAGCATCTGGCTTTACAACACCACTAGCCACCTGAAGATCCTGGCTCACAAGAGTATTTTCATCTTGCTGAGCACTAGCAGGTTCCCATTTATCTATCATGTCTTTAAAGAAAGCAGCAGCAGTTGTTGCTTCTTTATCAATGGTTGGTGCCGTATTACTATATGGATAGTAGGCAAAATACTTGTAATTTGTTGTGAACAGGAATCTCTGATTATTCTCTGTCTTCCAAATAGGATTACCCTCACCATCCTGCTGCTTTACAAGCTTGATATTAGGAATTACCACTTTTCCATCCTTACTTACTGCATAGAGGCCGATAGCCTCATTGTCATTAAACGACTGCTTAGGATAACCAACAGCTGTCCAAGTAGTAGGATACACAACCTCCGGATTACTCAGCGTATTAATGGCTTTTGCCGAAAGCTTATAGATGACAGATTTACCTGGCTGCCATACCTGGTCCTTCATATCGATAGTCAGGGACTGGAGGACACCATCCAGTTCGAATTGGAAATTCAACTTGGCAGTTTCTGGCAGGGTCTGCGGAATCATCATCAGCGTATTGTTATCTGATGTCAATGCAAAGTCCTTGCCGGTTACTATATCTTGATCCTTGAGATCGAATGTATATGTTCCTGTTTTATTGCTTCCACCATCCTGGACAAATTGCCACTCTGGTGCAGCAGTTCCTTCTCCTTTCATTACAGCAAGATCATAGGTACCCTCGTTGGGAATACCACTCAGAGTAATACTTGTCAGTTTCTTTCCTGCACCCAAAACATCAGCCAAGTCCTTATCGATAGCGAAGGTTACGGCAGTAAGGGCATGATTGAAATTCAAACCCAAGGCGTTATCTGATTGTGAGCCTTTGGCTGTGGCAAGAATCAAATCGGGCTGGGCTTTGATTTCTTCTTTGCCAGTTAAGGCAGTATATTTTATCTGCGTCTTTTCATTATCTACATCTGGCTTGAAACTCAGAGGGGAGGTTGAGTCTGCGCTGTATGGAGCGAAGGCATGAAAAGACACTTCTGAACCCACTGGCCAGCGGCTGTCCTTGATTTCCCACACCTTATCTTCTGTGGTTGATGTGGCTACCGCTATTTTTGGTTCACCATTTTCTTCCTGGAATAATGATACATTATTTTCTCCATTCTTATAAATTGCAGTTACGCCAAAGCTACTGTAATCGCTCAAATCCGTTTTTGTGCTCATTGTTCCACGCGTCTGCACTACCCTTTCGTGTTCAACGTCTTCCAGGGGTGCGCCGGAACGGGTGATGGGTTTTCCTTCCTTGCTCCAGATATGGATTCCATCCTGCACTACGGGATGGAGATAGAGGGGTTTTCCGAAAGGAGTTGGCACGACTATGGGACCCTTCTCGGTGGCTGCGGCTATGGCAGCACGGGAAGAGGAGGCTGGAGAGAGGGGTTTCCAGGTTTTGTCGAGCGTTGCATGAAACGTGATTTTATCTTTTGATAGATTGGCTTGCTGCAGTGATTCGCTTTCTGAACATGACGTAAAGGATGCGAGTACACTGAGTGCCAACAAACTGCTTTTATAAGTTTTCTTCATCATAATGGTTTCTTTTTATTCTTTTTCTTACGCCATTTTTTGGGGGTTAAAGGAATTGGAGAATTCCGAAGCTCAACATCACGTGAGAGGGAATCTCCAATTCCTTGAATTTGATTTTTTATTGTGAATGTAATGTGAGGGGATTACATCTTAATGTTGCCACCTTCTGTACCAGCAAATGCATCATCCCAATCCTTCACTACCTTTACAGTGAACTTGATTGTCTTACCGAAGATGTTGTCACCCTTCTGTGAATCATCTGTTCCAGGCTTTACTTCAGTACTACCTTCAGGATTAGGCTTTACAGGATCCACCTTACCACAACCATTTGTCATGTCAAGAGTGTAAATGTACTTATTGCCTGCATCCCATTTTGTATTTTTAGGAAGAGCAACGGCAGCCCAACCGTAACCATTACCGCTTGCAGGGTAAATGGCTGTATTACCTCTTTTTACATTAATCAACAAAGAGATGTATGCCTTACCTGTAAAACTATCAAACTTATCAGCAACATCAGCAGTTGTTCCAGCCCAAGATGTTACTGTCTGAGGGATAAGCATTGCACCACCTGCAACACCACCTGCATTACACTTATCTGTCAAATCGACAGGATCTGAATTCTGAAGAGTTATCGGATTCTCAAACACAGTTTCATATACAGCATTTGCAGTACCAGAATTAGTCCAAGTATGACTATTTGTGTTCTTACCTGCGTCATGTGCGAATGCATAGTCTGCAGAACCACTAACAGAAGCAATACGAATACCCTTAATAGAATAATGAAGATCAGCATCTGAATTCTTAACTACAATCTTAATCTGAGAAAGAATGTGCTCAAAATTCAACTCTACACCATTCGCATCATTAGCTGTCTGAGAACCTGTACCATATGCAAAAACAACATCGTGCTGATCCTTGATATCCAATTTTGGTTTAAAACCAGTAATACTAGCACCTGTTTTTGTTAAAGTAGGAACATTGTAACCCCAAGTATCTCCAAGATGAGAGTAAGCAACAAAGGTGAGACTTCCATTCTTTGGCCAAGTTGGATTGAAATTCTTAGCTTCAAAAAAGTTATTATCACCTTTCTCAAATACCTTATTTGCAAAATATGCATTATCTCCATCAAATGCACTAACAGTCATCTTAGTCATGTTAGTTACTCCATCCTTACCTGTTAACTCCAGGGCACGGCTATTCAAGCCAACGGAAGTACGGAAGGTGATAGATGAGCTCTTCGCAACATCTGTGGTCTCCTCTGAAGAGCAAGAAGAGAGGGCGATGGCAGCAGCTGCCATCATGTAAAACGCTTTTTTCATAATTGATACTTTAAAAAAATTAATACTATGTTTTTTTATTTTATTGATGATAGACAATATCTATTCTACATTTTGATATCTATGTATATCTCATTCCATTTGCTTACGCTCGGCTGAAGACCACCATCGGTGCCGGGAGCGGGCTTCGGCAAGGGAAGCTGTTCCAACTCTATCTTGATGTGAGTATCGTCTTTCTGATTCTTATCATGCACCTGATCGGTGACATCCTTCTCGTAATACCAGTTGGTGCCGTCGGTGAGCTGCGCATAGACCATCAGGATATGCTTGTTGGTCTGTACCGGACAGTGACCGAAGAGGGTGAGACTGCCTTTTACCATCTTATTGGCTGCATCGGCTTCGGCTACGAACGGCATGGTTACCTTCTCATCCGAGAGCTGGTCGAGACCGGCGAGCCATCCACCTGCCATTCCCGATACGCTGGCACTCATCGCCTTCACTCCGTTGATGTTCTCCACGTTCTTGATTTCCACCGTACACCGCTTCACTCTCGGCTCCGGCTTCATCGTGATGACGGTCTTCTCTCCGGCTGGCTTCACTACGATGCGGTCGGCATGACTGCTCCAGAGCATTTCCGGCTGCTGCATCATTCTTTCCTTTTCGGTGCCTCGTCCCATCGGTGCGGCTCCTGCCATGGTAGCGAGGAGTCCCTGCAGGGCTCGGGTTTCGGCTGATGTTACCTGGAAGGTTTCAAAACGTTCCTTGCCGAGGATGCGGTGGGTTTCCTTGTCGCTGTTCACGCAGATTGCCCTGTAGGTGCCTGCTGCCACTGAGATGTTTCCGCCGTTCTTGTCGGTGAACTCGTATCTGATGGGGTCTCCTCCCTCTTCGGGATAGAGGTAGAGGCTCATGGTGGCTGGATTGGCTTCGGGATCGGCGCTCCAGTCAAACATCACCTCCACGTTCTGCCGGTGGGGATGGTCGTAGCAGAGGTCCTTGTGCTCGCAGGATGAGAGCAGTTCTGCCATCATCAGGAAGAAGGCTGCGCAGACGATTACGCGGAAGAATAGGATCATTGATTGTCTTAACTCTGTCATTCTAGTCATTTCTTACCTCCTTTCTTGCTGTTGGTGTTTCCGTTGCCGAGGAGCCATACCAGTGATACTTCGCCGCGGGTGGGTCCTATCCAGGTGCGGTTGCGGGTTGCCTCATATACGTAGCATCCGTCTTTCGGCTCATAGGTCTTGTAGTGGGACTTGATGTATCCCACGCCCAGTCCGAAGTCGAGGTTCAGGCGTCTTCCTATCGGCAGTGAGTATCCGTACTCCATTCCTGCTCCGTAGGTTTTCTTGCTCTGGTGACCGGTGCCACCGTTTTCGATATCATAGGTGAGGAACTGTCCGTAGAGGGAGACGTGATGTCCCTGCATCGGTTTTTCCTTGGCTTTCCTGCCGAAATATTTTCTGATTTCCATTTCTCCGCCGTAGATTCTCCAGTATTTGTGGCTGGCATCCTTGCTCCACCAGGCGAGCATACCGCTGGCTCCGAGGGTCCATCCCCTGCCTATGCTGGTCTCGATGCCGAGGTTCGGCACGAGGAGGGCATCATAGAGCAGGTTGGTCTTCAGGGCATAGAAGGAGTCTCTGCCGGATGCATGGGCTGCATTTTCGGCTTCGGCAGCATTCCCGCCTGGATATACCTGTAGCTGGGAAGCTGTATCCTGGGCATCCTTCTGCAGGAGCGAATCCTGTTCGCTGCCTTGCTGATTCTGAATCAATGTGAGGGTATCTGTCGGACTGACAGATGGTACAATGTGTCGGATTTCGCAAACCACGAGTGCTCCGGATCGGAGGCTGTCGAAGTGGTTGGCGAGCATGTATTTCCATGCCTTTCCGCCATCGAGGTTCTGGAGCTGTCTTTTTCTTCCATCTACAACCTTTCCGTTTCTTACGATCCATTCGGGGGGGCCGAATGATGTAGAGGGCTTTCCGGCTCCACGGCGCATTTTCTTTCTGTATCTTCAGAGCAAGTCCTTCCCAGTCTTCTCCTGCGGAGGAAACCGTGAAGACGCTGTCTGGCAGATTCAGCATTTCCTTGAGATAGTCGCGCAAGCGCTCTCCTCTCCTTCTCGCCAGTCGCTTGTTGAGCTTGGTGTTACCTTCCGGCGAAGCTGCTGAAAGGATCTTGATATGCTGCAGCACCGTGTTGGGGTTGTCCCCGATGCTTCTGATGCCCTGCTTGAGGGTTTCGAGCTTGGCGGCATTATCCATATAGGAGAGTTCTAATAATGAATAGCCTGAGCGATAATAGAGCGTAGTCCGCAAGCTATCGCTAACCGTTCCGGCGTATGCGTTTGCCACCAGGGTAGTGGGCAGTAGCATTACCATTACTATTTTTTTCATCATATATCATCATCGTTATGAGTTTATAATTCTAATCGTATTAATTTGAGTCTTACCTGTCTTCTTATCAAAAGATAGACTTGGGGTCTGATACAGTTGTACGTTAACTGTAGCGAAAGGCCACGTTTACTGCGATACAGTTGTACGTTAACTGTATCAGATGACTGAAATAAATCCTAAAAATGTCTTTTTAGTGTTGTTTGCTTTAGCTAAAATTGCACAAAAATACCCTTTTTGACCATAAAATAAGAAATATTGACTATAATTTATTAATAAACATTAAAAGAGAGTTTGAAATTATTGCGAATTGAACAAATTATACTACCTTTGCAGCGCTAAAGTTAACGTACAACTGTTGCACAAAATCACGCTTTTTATATCCAATTTCTACCTTTTGTTTGGTTATTCTAGAAAAAAGCGATACCTTTGTAACTTAAATAACTAAAAAAGCATTTTTTAAACAACAAACGATATGATGAAGATTTCATTCTTTAGCCGAATCAAGAAATTCGTAGCAGACACACGCAAAAAATCAAAAGGTATTACATTAGGAGAGTTTACACGAAGCTATGCGGAAGAAAGACGCAAGGAAGGAGAGAAAATATATGAGAGAAGATGCGGCAGCGTACTGGGTATGCTGAAGCACCTGGAGACCTTCGGCGGAAGCAACATTCCGCTGAAAAAGGTGGATGTGGAAACCGTCAAGCAGTTTATCGACTACCTACGATCTGCCCACGACCTGCATAAAAACATGAAAGCACCCGGAAAACTATCCGACAGCACCATCCATCTGAAGGTGAATATCCTGAAATCGGTATTGAGGGAAGCCGTGAGACAGGGATTGCTGGATCAGAACCCGTTCGACCGGCTGCCAAGCAGCTACAGAATCCATCCACACTATAAGGAAAAGGAAACACTGACCATAGAAGATCTCATCACGCTGAAACAGACACCCTGCAAGACTCCACAATTAAAGGAGGCAGTATTGCTGAGCAGTCTTACAGGACTCAGGAAAAGCGATATCCTGAGTCTGAACCATGACGACATCATAGAGATAGAAGGTACACCTTATATATATAAGAAGATCAGAAAGACGCAGCGCTGGCACAAGGTGCCGCTCTCCGACCTCGCCTACCAGATACTGCAGCAGCTGGAGAAAGACTGCCAAGAGCCGGGAGGCTACTTCTTCTCCCAGCTCTCATCCCACCATCTGAGCGAGCATCTGAAAGTATGGCTGGAGGACTGCCATATCACCTGCAAGCACTTCACCTTCCATTGCCTACGCCATACCTGCGCCTCGCTATTGCTGGCGCAGGGCACCGACCTATATACTATCTCCACACTGCTGGGTCATAGAAACATCAGTACCACGCAGCGCTATGCGCATATCTCAGAGAAAAGACTAGCCAGCGCCACTCATCTGCTGAGCCATGACCTTACGGCTGCCGTAGCCTGCTAAAAAGCTATGTAAATATTATTCCAAACGAATAAAAAACTTCTCAAACACCCGTAAAATGGGGGAAGAAGAGATTCTATTTTTTCCCTTAAGGGTTTTTATATTTTCCCTTAAGGAAAAAAAGATTTTTCCTTAAGGGTTTGAAAATATCTCCTTAAGGGATTTTTACGAAGCATTTATCTTGTAAAGATAATATAATAACAGTAAGACGAATACTCATGCCCATAGGGGTACTTCTATGGGTGCAGAGTAGTTACAAGATCATTTTTATAGGATAAAAAAGTATAATATCAAGCTAAAAGTTTGGACTTTCAAGATATTTACATTAACTTTGCAATCGGGTGTGGCAACTCAGCCTCACCCGATTTTTTTATAGACAAATATGAAGATACAACTGATTCGCATCATAGCGGCTGTCATCCTTTTGACTATCAGCTTTCCTCTGACAACAGAAGCCAGAAGAGTGAAGGCTAAGGACGCCATCACAGACTCCGTGATGCAGCGTATCTTCTGTTATGCCCAAAAGATAGATACCACGGGAAGAGGAAGCCATTCGAGCTATGCCTACACCAAATTCCAGATGCGTACCAACAAGCGAAACGCCACCCTGGCTCTCGTTCCTACCATGTACGCCATCTCCTACGGTGCAGGAAGAAAGTTCATCAGCGAATTCTACAACCGCATCGAAGTGAATGAGAAGGGAGCACCTGTCATCCACCGACTGCTCAATCTCAGTACCATTCCACACCGCAAAAGTACGATGAGCGCTGCGCTCAACTACATGACGCCGAATGTGTATGGAGAAAACCTCTTCCAGGAGAACATCCTCTCCCCTTTCCATCGTTCCAACAGACGATACTACAAGTACTCCGTCACGCCACTGCTCTATGGTATGGCTCAGGTTTACGCCTACCCACGCATCAAAAATACCCAGCTGGTAGAGACCAGGGCGATCGTCCGCATCCAAAACGGACAGATTCAGATGTGCGACTTCGAGGGAGAATACGATATGACCCGTTTCTACATCTCCGTGACGATGGGCAAGAAAGGCTACAAGTCGCTGGGACCTGTGAAGTGTGACATGCGCGCCAACTTCAGTTTCATGGGCAACAAGATTACCGGTAAATACACCACCATATATGATCTGCCAAAAGTTCTGGAAGATACCATCAAGAATAGCGCAGATACCGCCATGATGTCGAAAGTGCGCCCCATCAAGCTGAATACCGATGAGGAAATGATCTATCGCATCTATTACGACAGACAGGAAGAGCGAAAAAGGAAAGCAGCAGCACAGGGAGAAAAAAAGAAAGATTTCGCAAAAGATGTGCTCTGGGATATCGTAGGCGATAACCTGCTGAACAGAATTTCCAGCGACTTCGGCAAACAGCAGCAGGGCTATTTCCGCATCGACCCATTGTTCAATCCATTATATATGGGTTATTCGGAATCCAAGGGTGTGGTGTATAAGTTCAAGATCAACGGACAGTATGCCTTCAATGACAACATCCAGCTTTCTGCCGGAATAAAAGGCGGTTACAGTTTCCGCCAGCATCGTTTCTACTACAGTATTCCTGTCAGACTCAACTACAATACCCGTCATGAAGGTTATCTGCAGCTGGAAATCGGTAACGGCAACCGCATCAATACCAACAAGCTGGCTCGCCAGGCGTTGGGATACATGGATCCGAAAGACAGCATCGGAGGGTTCTCGCCAGCAGAGATACCTTCTCTCCTGATGGGAAAATCCACCTTTACGGAATTCAAGGATAATTACATGCGACTCACCAACCACTGGCGCCTCTCCCCACATTGGGCGATGGAACTGGGAATGGTAGCGCACAACCGCATTGCCATCCGTCCGGACTTCTATCAATCCATAGGCTATCCGGATAAATACAAGTCTGTGGCTCCTGCCATCGGAATAGAATGGAGACCTAAAGCAGAGAAAGGCATCGTGCTGAAACTCGACTATGAGCAAGGTTTCAAAAACCTGCTGGGCAGCAACATCGACTACGGAAGAGCCGAGTTTGATGCCCAGACGATTCTCTATTCTTCCCGCAGGCAATCGTACTCGATGCGTTTCGGAACAGGTTTCTATACCCGAAGAGGAGCACACTGGGACTTCGTAGATTACACCAACTTCCACGACAACAATATTCCGGGAGGCTGGAACGATGAATGGTCGGGCGATTTCGAACTGCTGTCGTCCTACTGGTATAATGCCAGCAACTATTACCTGCGTGCCAACTTCACCTATGAATCTCCGATGATTCTTGCCGCCTGGCTTCCGCTGATAGGCAGATATGTAGAATCAGAAAGACTCTATACCAGCGGTCTGGTGGTAAAACACCTCTACCCTTATACAGAATGGGGCTATGGTGTAAGCACGCGTCTGATATCGCTCGGCTTCTTCGCAGCATTCAGACAGGGAAAGTTTGATGGCGTAGGCTGCCGCTTCGGCTTCGAACTTTTCAGAAACTGGTAGAATCCGTTACGGGATATTCCCTTATAAATCAAGAAATAAAAAGAACAATATATGAATTCACAACTCACCGTTTACAAGGCAAGTGCGGGATCGGGTAAGACCTTTACCCTTGCCCGCGAATACATGACCCTGGTGATAGACAATCCCCACGCCTATCGCACCATCCTGGCTGTAACCTTTACCAACAAGGCTACAGAAGAGATGAAACTGCGTATTCTCGGACAGCTCTATGGCATTGCCCACGAGCTGCCCGAATCAGATCAGTATCTGGTACAGATACATGCCGCACTCCCCCATCTTTCGGAAAAACAGATCAGAAAGAATGCGGAAGAGGCTTTGCGCCTGCTCATCCATAACTACAACTATTTCAGAGTAGAAACCATCGACACCTTCTTTCAGAGTGTCTTGCGAAATCTGGCACGAGAACTCGACCTCACAGCCAACCTGCGCATCGGGCTGAACGATTATCAGGTGGAACAGCAAGCTGTGGATGAACTGATAGAAAGTCTGGAAAGCACCGACAAACTGCTTTTCTGGATTATGGATTACATCAAGGAAAACATCGCAGATGACAAAAGCTGGAATGTGATCGGCCAGATCAAGTCCTTTGGTGAGCACATCTTCCGTGATTACTACAAGGAACACGCCGACGAGCTGTCAAAACGAATGGAAGAAGAAGGCTTCTTCGAAGCATTCAAAGACAAGATGAAGGATACCAGAAACCAGGCTAAAGAAAAATTCGAAGAAATCGCAGCTTCCTTTTTCGATGCGCTGGAAGAGGAAGGATATTCGGCTGATGACCTCAACAACAAGACAAGGGGTATCTGGAGCTACTTCAATAAATTGAGAAACGGAAAATACGGAGACGATGACGTCAAAAACATGACTTTAGCAAAATGCTTGGATAATCCGGAAAACTGGGTCAAGAAGTCGGAAGTCAAGAACAATTCTCCACTCTATCAGCATGTGGTGAATACTCTCTATCCGATCCTCCAGTTCTCGGAAGAGCATCGCCACATGCTCGAAAGAATGTACAAGAGCGCCAACCTCACCATCAAGCACCTCAACCAGCTGCGCCTCTTGGGCAGCATAGACAAGAAGGTGAGAGAAATGAACCAGGAGGCTAACCGCTTCCTGCTCAGCGACACACAGACATTGCTTCACTCACTCATTCAGGGCAGCGACTCACCTTTCATCTTCGAGAAAATCGGTACCCAGCTGAACCACGTGATGATAGACGAGTTTCAGGATACCAGCACCATACAGTGGAAAAACTTCAAGGTGCTGCTGGAAGAAACGATGAGCCGCGAAGATGCAGGCAACCTGATTGTAGGCGACGTGAAACAGAGCATCTACCGCTGGCGCTCAGGCGACTGGCGACTTCTCAACAACATAGAAGACCAGTTTGACAATCCGAAGAAACAACTGGATGTAGAGACCCTAGCCACCAACTATCGCTCAGACCGCAATGTCATCAACTTCAACAATGCCTTCTTCGTAGAAGCCGCCCAGCAGGAATATAACGAACTGGCAGAAACGATACCCGAAACAGCCCAACAACTGCTTACAGCCTATGCCGATGTAGAACAGAAAGTTCCGGAGAAGAAAAAGGTGCAGGGATATGTGGAGGTGCGACTCCTCAAGACACAGGAAGAGGACGATGAAAATGATGCAGAAAATAAAGAAGACCGTATGATGCAACTCTGTCTGCAGACAGTAGATGAGTTGACTGCACGTGGTGTTCCAACCCACCGTATCGCCATCCTCGTGCGCAACAACCGCACCATCCAGGATATCGCAGCCTACTTTATGGAGCATTCAGACTATGAGATGGTTTCAGACGAAGCATTCCGCCTCGACGCTTCGCAGGCAGTACAGATACTCATCACAGCCCTGAAGCTGCTGATGCACCCTGCCGACGATATAGCCCGCGCCACACTCTTGAAGTTTGCCCATACTTATCTCGATGATGAAAAGGTGGTTGAACTGATTACAGAGAATCGACAGAAATTGCTGGAGATGCCTCTACTCGACCTGACCGAAAGACTGTTTACGGAACTTCACCTTGGCGAGATAGAAGATATGAAAGTACAAAGTGCCTACGTATGTGCCTTCTACGACAAGTTGAATTCCTTCCTGACAGACAACAGCAGCGACATCGAGGCGTTTCTCCAGGAATGGGAAAACAATCTCCACGAAAAAAGCATTCATAGTGACGGCATCGAGGGCATCCGACTCATCACCATCCACAAGAGTAAGGGACTGGAATTCGACCATGTCATCATGCCATACTGCGACTGGCAGCTGGAGAAAGCCAATACCATCTGGTGTACTCCTCAGGAAGCTCCTTACAACGAACTGCCTCTGGTTCCTGTAGATTTCAGTGCCAAACAGATGAAAGGAAGCATCTATGAAGATGACTACCATCACGAGCATCTGCAGAACATCGTAGATAATCTGAACCTGCTCTATGTGGCATTCACCAGAGCCAGTCATAATCTCTATGTCTTCGGCAAACGCGCATCTACCGCCTACCGTTCGGGAATCATCGAAAAATCACTGGAAACTGTTGCTGAGAAGCTGAAGCAAAATGCAGAGAAAGAAGCATACGAAATGCTTACCGACGCGGTAAATGTAGAGTTGGAAGGCATTGGTACAGACAGCAAGACCAACGACATTCTCTTTAAATATGGCGAACCGGTGGTACCCAAGCAAAAAGTAAAGATGGAGATGAAAATCAACAGAAATGTCTTTACCATGCCTGCAGAAATGATGCAGATAGATATCAATGTATCACCTAAGCTTCCAGAATTCAGACAGAGTAACAAGAGCCGCGACCTCATCAAAGGAGACGAACAGGAAGAACAGCAGAAATTCTATATCAAGATGGGTACGGTACTGCACAGTCTTTTCTCTACCATCCGCACAAGAGATGATATTGAAGGAGCACTGAAACAGCTGGAACTTGATGGAGTTCTCTACGATGAAAACATCTCGCGAGACAGAGTTGAGAAGATGATTCGCAAACGTCTGGAATCAGACAAGGTAAGCGACTGGTTCTCTGACCGATGGAATGTTTTCAACGAGTGTTCCATCATCAGCACAGACAAGGACGGAAACATGGTAGAGCACCGCCCAGACCGAGTGATGAAAGATGAGCACGAAACCGTGGTGGTAGATTTCAAATTCGGTAAACCGAAGCCGGAGTACCACGACCAGATAAAAGGCTATATGAAGCTGCTCGAAAGCATGGGACACGCTCATGTCAAGGGATACCTCTGGTATGTTTATCCGAACAAAATAGAAGAAGTATTATAGATGAATAAAAGAAATGCAAAGATTATAAAAAACAATATACAATGAAAGCATTCTTGAAAACAGTAGCCCAGGATATGCTGGCAAAATACGGCACCAACATGAGCGACATCGCAGTGGTTTTTCCAAACAAGCGTGCAGCGCTCTTCCTCAATACCTATCTGGCGCAATTGGCCGGCAAGCCGATCTGGACTCCCACATACATCACCATCAGCGACCTCTTCCGCCGACACTCCGACCTGAAGGTTGCTGACCCAATCAAGTCTATCTGCGACCTGCACAAGGTGTTCGTGGCATGCACAGGCATTGATGAGACCCTCGACCACTTTTACGGTTGGGGCCAGCTCCTCCTTGCCGATTTTGACGATGTAGATAAGAACATGGTAGATGCCAAACTGCTCTTTGCCAATCTGAGTGACATCCACGAACTCGACGATGTTTCTTATCTCACAGACTATCAGAAAGCAATGATCAAGAAATTCTTCAGCAATTTCTCTGATGATCACAATACAGAACTGAAGAAGCGATTCCTGCAGTTATGGTCACATTTCTACGATATCTACGTGGGATTCAACCAGAAACTTGCCGAACAGAAACTGGCTTATGAAGGAGCGCTCTACCGCAAGGTAGTAAACGATGAAGATATAGACTTCCATTACAAGAAGTATCTCTTCATCGGTTTCAATATGATGCAGATAGTAGAACAGACACTATGCGACCGACTGATGAAACAGGGCAAGGCCCTTTTCTACTGGGATTACGACAAGTACTATATGGAGGGACAAAATGAAGCCGGCCACTACATCCGTCAGTATCAGAAGCACTATCCCAACGAACTTGCCAGCTATCCGCAGAAAGACATCTACGACAACATGTCGAAGAACAAGGATATCACCTACATATCTGCACCAACAGAGAACATCCAGGCCAGATACGTAAACGCCTGGCTCAAGGAGCACAACCGCTACAAGATGGGGCGCAATGTAGCCATCGTACTGAGCGATGAAAACCTCTTGCAGAGTGTGATACATTCACTTCCGGAAGAGGTGAAAAGCGTCAATATCACGATAGGTTATCCTTTGCAGCAAACACCTTTCTACAGTCTCATCCAGCAACTCATCCAGTTGCAGGGAACAGGTCATCCACAGCATAGCGAGACCTACCGTCTTCATTATGTGCTCACAGCATTGCGCCATCCCTATACGAGATTCATCAGCTCCCGGTATGCCGACCTGCTTGAAAAGCTGGAAGAGCAGAAACGCTTCTACCCATCGCGCGATTTCCTCAGCATGGATGGAGACGAAGGACTCTCTCTGCTTTTCAGAAACCTGGAAAAACAGACGGCAGAAGCCACGCAAAGCAGCTACAACAAGCAGCTCATCAGCTACTTGCTTGATATTCTGCGCATGATAGGAACCCAGGCAAAGGATTTGAATGATCCGCTATTCCACGAATCACTCTATCGCACCTACACCCTACTCAACCGCCTGCAGGAACTCATCACATCCGGCGACCTAGAGGTAGATACCATCACTCTGGAACGACTGATACAGCAGCTCATCCAGACCACAAGCATACCATTCCATGGCGAGCCGGCAGAAGGAATACAGGTAATGGGTGTACTCGAAACCAGAAACCTCGATTTCGATCATATTCTGGTTCTATCCTGCAACGAAGGCAAAATTCCAAAGGGCGTGAACGATTCTTCATTCATCCCTTACTCCCTGCGCAAGGCTTACGGTCTCACCACCGTAGAAAACAAGGTAGCCATCTTTGCCTACTACTTTCACAGTATGTTGCAGCGTGCCCACGACATCACGCTTACCTACAACAATGCTACGGAAGATGGTCAATCGGGCGAGATGAGCAGATTCATGCTCCAGCTGATGGTAGAAAGTCAGCATCCTATCGTTCGCAAGACCCTCATCGCTGGTCAGAAACCCCTTCGCCCGGCATACGACGAAGAGCCAAAGACCGAAGAAGTGATGAAGATACTTGACGACGTAAGAATGCTCACACCTACTTTTCTCAATACATACCAGAGATGCCAGAAGCAGTTCTATTATAAATATGTAAAGGGGTTACTGGAACCGGATGAAATAGATGAAGACGAAGTAGATAACCGCATCTTCGGAAACATTTTCCATCGGGCAGCCGAACTTTTCTACTATGGCTTTGCCAGCAAGAGCGATATCCAGACAGATGAGAAAGGAAAGCAGCAGCTCATCCGCCCAATCGTCATCACTGCAGACATCCTGGACCAGGCGATGAAGGATAAGCTACTGGTAGATAGACTGGTAGATCAGGCCTTCAGAGAAGAGCTCTTCAAGGTAGGCAACAACGACTATCATCCGAAATACAATGGCCTGCAGCTCATCAACAAGGAGGTAATAGCCAGCTATTTGCGACAGCTCATCTCCATAGACAGACGCCAGACACCATTTACCATCATCGGTATGGAGCTGGTCGTTTCAGATACACTGAAAGTCAACACAAGCAGGGGCGAAAAGCAGTTCAAGATTGGTGGTTTCATCGACCGTCTGGATGCCATTTCTCCTATATCGAACATCTCTGAACGCATCAGAGTCATCGATTACAAGACGGGAAGAGCACAGACAACCCATCCTAAGGATATAGATGAGATGTTCTCGGCAACTCCCCAGGCACTGAGCAAGCATACGGATTATTATCTGCAGGCTTTCCTCTACTCGATGATCATCAAGAACAGCAAAAGATACAATTCAGCACAGGATCCCGTATCACCAGGCTTGCTGTTCATACAGAATGCAGGTGCAGAAGACTACGACCCAACCCTTAAACTAGGCAGGGAAAAGATAGAAGATATCACACCGTATGAAGAAGACTTCATGGCGCATCTCCGCAGTCTGATTGCCGACATCTACAATCCCACATTGCCACTGCGTCCTACCTGCGACAAGAAACGTTGCGAGTATTGTCCGTACGCCGGACTATGCAAATAGGTATTGCAGAATGTTAAAATGAGAAATATTTGGGAGCAAAATTTGTTTCTTCAAATATTTCTCTGTATTTTTGCAGTAGAGAGAGCACACTACGCAATCACGCAAGAATTTCTCTCGGCAGAAAATTGTATCATAAACATCATTCATGAATTAAAAGACCCAAAGGAGATATGACAGAGAAAGAAATCAATAAGTTGGTAAGCGATAACATCAACTACGTAAAATCGGTAGCCAACCACTATCGTGGTAATGGTGTTGACTTCGATGACTTGGTTAGCGAAGGAACTTTGGCGATGCTCACGGCAGCTCAAAAATACGATGCCGAACGCGGTTCGCAGTTTGTGGCTTATGCATCCCCTTTCATTCGCAAGGCGATGCAGCAGACAATCGACAAGCAGGCAGCACTCTATCGTGTACCAAAGGATCAGAAAAAGCATGCTCCACGCAATGCTGCAAAAGCTGTTTCCATCGATGCCCCTATCAGTGAGGGAAACAAGTACACCCTACTCGACATCCTGATCAACAAGGATGCCCATCCGGCAGACGACAATACGGCTTTCACCCAGATGCTCAACGACTTGGAGCGTTGCGTTGGAGAACTGGAAGAACGCGACCGCATAGTCATCTCTAAGTTCTATGGTATAGGAATGGCACATGAAACACTGGCAGAAATTGCAGAAGACCTGCAGTTGAAGCGAGAGCGTGTACGCCAGATCAGAGACAAGGCGATACGCCAGATATCAAAGAATACAACCAGTAAGGTGCTCAAGCATTTTCTAAGAAAATAAAGTCAGATGATGATCTCTCTTAAATGCCAGCGAATATAGATTGTAATACAAAATAAAAATGGCTGTACAAGAAACTATCCTGTACAGCCATTTTTATATGAGCGGCATTGCTTCTATAAGACGCAGTTACTTATGCTGTGAATGTTCGAGGCGATACTGACGTGGGGTTATGCCCAGACGCTTGTAAAAGTTTGCATAGAAACTTTGACGAGTGCTGAATCCAGCCATCTCACTGATATCTTCCACGCTCATCTTTGCGTAGCGCTTATCTGTGAGCAGCGACATTGCATCGTTCACACGATAATCATTAACCAACTCTGAATAATTCTTGTGGAATCGAGTTGCACACACTGCTGAAATATAACGAGAGTTCGTGCTCAGGTCCTCAGCCAACTTCTTAGAGTTGTACTCAGGATCCTTGTATTTTCTCTCCGTTACAATCAGACGGATAATCTCATCACGGAGGC
>ERZ1026848.702-NODE-702-length-18391-cov-15.924411_pt1 | contig 18391 bp, 15 predicted proteins | sample MGYA00380154_ERZ1026848 | MGnify/ENA primary metagenome ERZ1026848 (study PRJEB33269, sample SAMEA4719790) | human gut metagenome | biome: human-associated habitat; feature: organic feature; material: feces | place: Cameroon | collected 2013-10 ...
CAGGTCGTACTTGTCCACGCTGACGGCCTGATTGGCCTTGCCGCCCATGATCCGCAGGTTTACGGAATAGAGCGCCAGCTGCGTCAGAATACCGGCCAGAATAGCGGGGATGCCGCAGCGGGTATGGAGCGTTCCGGTGATAAAGCCTGCCGCCGCGCCGCACAGGGCGGCGATGAGCAGCGCCAGCCACGGATTTACGCCGCCGCGAATCAGCATGACGCAGGCCGCGCCGCCCAGCGCCAGCGAGCCGTCCACGGTCAGGTCGGCCACGTCCAGAATGCGGTAGGTGATGTATACGCCGATGGCCATCAGTCCCCAGATGAGGCCTTGGGTGACGGCGCCCGGCAGCGCGTTGAGAAGCGAGGTGAGCAACATGTTATTTTCCTTCCTTTTCCTTGTCAGGCTCTGCCGCAGAAGGGCGATGGTGTTCGTTCTCCTGCGGCGGAGCCTATCCGTATGAGGGGGGAGGGGGGATAGCCCCCCTCCCGGTTACAGCTCAGGCGTTCAGCCCTCGATGGCGGTGTAGCCCTCCAGCGGAGTGATGTTCATCGTTTTGCACATGGCGGCGTTGTACTTGGGGGCAGCGGGAGCGTATTCGATGGGCATGGTGGAGATATCCGCCTCGCCCTTGAGGATCTTGGCGGCCATCTTACCGGTGGTCACGCCCAGATCGTAGTAGTCGATGGACAGGGTGCATACGCCGCAGCCGGCGCACAGGCTGGCCTCGCCGCACACGGCGGGTACACCGGCGGCGGTCAGGATGTTGGCGATGCTCTCGGTGTTGTTGGCGGCGGTGTTATCCGTGGGGATGTAGATGACGTCGCTGGCAGCGGCGGCCTTTTCCGTCACGGCGGCCAGATCGTTGGAGTCGGTGAAGGCAAACTCCGTGCAGGTGATCCCCTTGGCGGTGAGGTGCTTGGTGATCTCATCGATCTGGTAGCGTGAGTTGGGCTCGGCGGAGCAGAACAGCAGCCCCACCTTCTTGGCGTCGGGGAACCACTCGGTCACCATGGCGGCCTGCTTCTCCAGGTCGGCAAGGTCGGAGGTACCGGAGATGTTGCCGCCCACGGTGCCGCCAAAGTCATCCAGATCCAGCGCCACGCCGTAAGCCGTAACGGCCGTGCCCAGAATGGGCACCTCGGAGGTGGCGGAGGCCGCGGCGGTCAGCGCCGGGGTGGCATTGGCCATGATGAGGTCTACATCAGAGGACAGAAAGCCGTTGATGATGGTGGAGCAGTTGTTGCTCTCGCCGGAGGCGTTCTGCACTTCGATGTTTACATCGTCGCCCAGCTCCTCCTTCAGCGCATCCACGAAGCCCTGGGTGGCGGCGTCCAAAGCCGGATGCTGGGCCAGCTGGCACACGCCCACCCGGTAGGTGGCCTTCCCGGCGTTATCGCCGCCGTTGTCGGGGGCATCGGTCTTGCCGCAGGCTGCCATGCTGACGATCATGACCAGCGCAAGGAACAGTGTAAACAGTTTTTTCATGGTGTTTCTCCTTTTTCGGTGATACAAATAATGAAAAGCTCTGTTCCGGGTGGAACAGAGCTTTTTGCAAACAAATACGTTGCGTCTATGCCCTATGCACTGCCGGAAATTCCTTTTTTGCGCAGCAAAAATAGCCCTCGTAATAGAAGGCGGCATAGACACGGTAGAAGCCCATCCGGGACGCAGAGATGCAGTTGTCAGCGTTCAGCTTTGCCATAGCGGACTCCTTCCTGCTGCGGGGCAGCGACTTGTTGATTGGAACTTTAGCACTTTTAATAGAGAAAGTAAATGCCCGTTTTGCATAAAATTTCAGAAATAGCCCCGGGTATATTTGTTATATGCAGCCAATTGCTTAGAAAGACCGGCAACGCGCCCTTTACCCATTGGCGCACTGCGTGCTGCTATTCCGCTCTCCATGCCGGAGACATTACGCCCTTCCGCAAGAATGGCGCATGTGGTCAAACGGCGCAGCAGCGTGAGGGGAACTTGTGCACTTTGTATAACGTATATAGTGAAAAATTTTGGAGTATGACTGTGATTTGTCGGAAACGACGGTTGACTTCGCTGGAAGATTTTGCTAGAATTCATCCATCATTTTTGAAGCGAAGGGAGGCGGCCACGATGACCAAGACTATGAACCGCAAGATGAACAAGACCATGACCGCCGCCTGTGCCGGTGCTGCTTCCTGCTGCGCCTGCGCCGCTTCTCATACTGTCATTCTGTCCGTGCTGGGCGCCATGATTATGGCGTCCATTATTATTATTTGCGCGCTGGTACTGCTGGTACTGGCCGCTTTTCCCTATGCGCCATTGGCACGGATAACCGCATGATAGGCTGATACAGGATACAGCGAAGCGGCTCTGCCATTGGCGGAGCCGCTTTTTTGTATATCTCCGGCGACGGAGAGGCTTTTATCAAACCAACCAAAAGGAGAACAAAACCATGAAAAAGAGAGTATTTGCGATGTTGATGGCCGTTGTGATGGCATTCAGCCTGATGGCCTGCGGCAATAAGGCCGATAACGGCAGCGGCGGCGCGGCTGACGCCGCCGAGACGATCAAGCTGGGCGTGGTGGGGCCGCTGACCGGCGGCTACGCCAACTACGGCCTGTCCGTGCAGCACGGCGCGGAGCTGGCTGTCAAGGAGATCAACGCTGCCGGCGGCGTCAACGGCAAGCAGCTGGAGCTGAGCGCGCAGGACTCGCAGGGCGACCCTGAGAGCGCCGTGGCGGCCTACGGCAAGCTGATGGACTGGGGCATGAACGTATTTCTGGGCGGCGTGCTGTCCGGTGAAACGGCCTCCGTGGTGGCGGCGGCCAAGGCGGACGATATGTTCATCATGGAGACCACCGGCTCTGCCGACAAGTGCATCGACGGCAACGACAAGGCCTTCCGCATCTGCTTCTACGACTCCTATCAGGGTACGGCTGCGGCGAACTACCTGAAGGACAACGCGCTGGCCGATGAGGTAGGCGTGCTCTATCAGAGCGACAACGATTATTCCGCCGGACTGTACAACGCATTCGTGGCCGAGTGTGAAAAAACCGGCGTGACCATCAAGGAGACCCAGACCTTTACCGCTGCCACGGCTACGGACTTTTCCACGCAGGTGAACGCACTGGTCAACTCCGGCGTCAAGGTGGTGTTCCTCCCCATCTACGCGGAGGAGGCCTCCACCTTCCTGACCCAGGCCAAGGGCAAGTTCGCGGAGGATGTGTACTTCTTCGGGGGCGACGGCCTGGACGGCATCCTGGGCAAGGTCAGTCAGGATGTGACCATCGCGGACAATGTGCTGATGATGACCCCCTTCGCGGCGGATTCCACCGATCCCAAGGTGCAGGCCTTCGTCAAGGCGTATGAGGAGGCCTATGGCGCCACACCCGACCAGTTTGCCGCCGACGCCTACGACGCGGTGTACACCGTCAAGGCCGCTGTGGAAGCCGCAGGCAGCACCTCCGGTGCGGATCTGGCTGCTGCGATGACCTCCCTGACAGTGGAGGGCGTTACCGGCGCCATGACGTGGAACGCCGACGGCAACACCAACAAGGCCGCCAGCGCTATCCTCTATAAGAATGGCGTGGGTACGCTCTTCGGTCAGGAGAGCACCGACGCCGCGGCATAATCAAGCCTCACTCTACCTACCTCACATAAGCCCCCGTCCTCCCGGCCGTGTGCCGGGAGGACGGGGGCGACGCAAAGGAATGATAACTATGACGAACCTGATACAAACCTTGATAAGCGGCCTGAGTCTGGGGAGCATCTACGCGCTGATCGCGCTGGGCTACACCATGGTTTACGGTATCGCCAAAATGCTGAACTTCGCCCACGGCGACGTGATTATGGTGGGCGCATACAGCGGCATTGTGGCGGTGGCGCAGATGGGCCTGTCCCCGTGGGTAACGGTGATCGTCAGCATCGCGGTATGCGCGGTGCTGGGCGTGGTCATCGAATTCTGCGCCTATAAGCCGCTGCGGCAGGCGGCGCCGCTGAGCGTACTCATCACCGCCATCGGCGTCAGCTATTTGCTGCAAAATGCAGCGCTGCTGATCTTCGGGTCACAGCAGATGGCCTATCCCACGCTGCTGAAGCTGCCCATGCTGACGGTGGGCAGCGTGCAGATAGACGGTATCACGCTGCTGACGCTGGCGGTGACGGCGGCGCTGATGGCAGCCCTGACGCTGTTTATCGACAGAACGAAGCTTGGCAAGGCCATGCGCGCCGTGTCTGAGGACAAGGACGCCGCCACGCTGATGGGCATCAACGTGGACAGGACCATCACGCTGACGTTCGCCATCGGCTCGGCGCTGGCGGCCTTCGCCAGTATGTTCTACGGCATGACCTATGTGTACATCAAGCCCACCACCGGCGCCATGCCCGGCATCAAGGCCTTTACGGCGGCGGTATTCGGCGGCATCGGCTCCATCCCCGGCGCCATGATAGGCGGTATCCTGCTGGGCCTGATCGAGCAGATGTCCAAGACGTATATCTCCACTCTGTGGGCGGACGCCATCGTGTTCGCCGTGCTGGTGGTGGTGCTGGTGGTGAAGCCCACCGGTCTGCTGGGTAAGCCCATGCAGGAGAAGGTGTGAGGTGAGGAAAATGCAACTGACACAGAAAAAAAGACGGCGGGGCGACCTGCTGACAGCGTCGGCAGTGGCCGTGCTGCTGGCGGTCATGGCCGCGCTGCTGTATAGTGGGAGTCTGACCCGGCAGGTGACAAATATGCTGATCCCCACGGCAGTATATATCGTGATGGCGGTATCGCTGAATCTGGTGGTAGGGCTGCTGGGCGAGCTGAGTCTGGGGCACGCCGGGTTCATGTCCGTGGGACTGTTCTCCGGCTGTCTGGTGGCCATCGCGCTGGCGGATACGGCGCTGCCGCTGGCGGTGCGTCTGCCGGTGAGTATGCTGGCAGGCGGTCTGACGGCAGCGGTGTTCGGCCTGCTGGCGGGGTTGCCCACGCTGCGGCTGCGGGGCGACTATCTGGCCATCGTAACGCTGGCCTGCGGCGAGATCATCAAGAACATCATCACCAATCTGCGCGTTACCGGCGGGGCGCTGGGTCTGAATACCACTGCCATCTATGCCGGGGCCAAGGAGCTGCTGCCCTACGGCGCGGCGCTGGTGCTGCTGACGGTGGCGGTGATGCTGAACCTGAAGCGCTCCAAGTACGGCCGGGCGATCATGGCCATCCGGGACAACCGCATCGCGGCGGAGTCTGTGGGGCTGAATATCACGCGGTACAAGCTGGCGGTGTTCGTCATCGCGGCGTTTTTCGCCGGGTGCGCCGGTGTACTGTATGGCCACTCGCTGGCCAACATCAAGGCAGCCGCCTTTGACTACAATATGTCCATTGAGATCCTGGTCATCGTGGTACTGGGCGGCATGGGCAGCGTACCCGGCTCGGTGGTATCCGCCATCGTGCTGACAGTGCTGCCGGAGGCGCTGCGCGAGGTGGCAGACTACCGGATGCTGGTGTATGCCGTGGTGCTGATTTTGGTGATGCAGGCCACAAATAACCCGGCTATGCAGCGGTTCTTCGGCTCCGTCCGTGAGAGACTGACACCGGTGAGAAAGGAGCGTGCGGCGCTATGACAACAAAGGCAAAGCTGGTGAAGCGTCCCTCCTCCGTGCTGCTGCCGGAGCGGGACGCAGACAAGTCCCCGGTGCTGGAGTGCGTGGGGCTGGGCGTGACCTTCGGCGGGCTGAAGGCGGTGGAGGACTTCGACCTGACCATCGGCCGCACGGAGATCGCGGGGCTGATCGGCCCCAACGGCGCAGGAAAGACCACGGTGTTTAACCTGCTGACGAAGGTGTATCAGCCTACGGCGGGCGCCATTCTGCTGGACGGCAAGGATACCCACAGCATGACCACGGCGCAGGTGAACCGGGCGGGCATCGCCCGGACGTTCCAGAACATCCGGCTTTTCAACGATCTGACGGTGGCGGAAAATCTGATGGTGGCCATGGGAGACTCTGTGCGTTATGGGCTGGCAGGCAGCATTTTGCACTTCCCCCGGTACGCCCGGGAGGAGCGGATCGCCCGGGAGCGGGCGGAGGAGCTGCTGAGCATCTTTCACATGGAAAGCCACGCCGATGAGCGGGCGGGCTCGCTGCCCTACGGCGCGCAGCGGCGGCTGGAGATATTGCGGGCGCTATCGTCCAACCCGTGCCTTCTGCTGCTGGATGAGCCGGCGGCGGGCATGAATCCGTCGGAGACGGCGGAGCTGATGGAGAACATCCGCAGGATACGGGATACGTTTCAGATCGCCGTGCTGCTGATCGAGCACGACATGGATCTCGTGATGAATATCTGTGAGGGCATTTGTGTGCTGAACTTCGGCCGCATCATCGCCAAGGGTACGCCGGAGGATATCCAGCGGAACGAGGCGGTCATTGAGGCGTATCTGGGCAAGAAAAAGGAGGCGGCGTCATGAGCAGCGTGCTGCAGGTGGAGAACATCAATGTGTATTACGGCAGCATCCACGCCGTGAAGGACGTGTCCTTTCATGTGGAGCAGGGCGAGGTGGTGACGCTGATCGGTGCCAACGGCGCGGGCAAATCCACCGCGCTGAACACTGTGGCGGGACTGCTGCGCAGCAGGACGGGCAGCGTCCATTTTTTGGGTGAGGAGCTGCGCCATGTGCCCGGCCATAAGCTGGTAGGGCGCGGCATGGCGCTGGTGCCGGAGGGACGGCGCATCTTCCAGCATATGACGGTGCAGGAGAATCTGGACTTGGGCGGCTATTGCCGCGGCGGTGATAAGAGCGCCGACATGGAGTGCGTGTTTGAACGCTTCCCGCGGCTAAAAGAGCGGCGCAGGCAGGTGGCCGGCACCCTGTCCGGCGGCGAGCAGCAGATGCTGGCCATGGGACGGGCGCTGATGAGCCGCCCCAAGCTGCTGATGCTGGACGAGCCGTCCATGGGCCTTGCGCCGCTGCTGGTGGAGCAGATCTTCGACATCATCCGCCAACTCCACGCCGACGGCACCACCATTTTGCTGGTGGAGCAGAACGCACAGGCAGCGCTGGCGGTGGCCGACCGGGGCTATGTGCTGGAAACGGGCCGTATCGTCACCGAGGGCACCGGCACGGCACTGTTGGAGAGCGACACCATCCGCAAGGCGTATCTGGGCGGATAAAACACCGGCCAACCGCCCTGTTTACAGGTCAGTTTTTTGGCTGATGCACACTGCTGCCAACCCCGCAGAGGCTTGCGACACAACGGCTTTAAGTCATTTCCGGTTGCTCCACGTTCCACTGGATAGGCTCCATGCCCATGGCCATCCCGTCCTTTACTGAGTTTGCTGCAGCGTATGCGCGCTCCGGCTGCGGTATGACAGCACAAAGCCCCCGGCCGGGCCGGGGGCTTTGTGCGTGGAGAGGGAATATGGATTATTCGGCAAACAGGGGAGTGGACAGATACCGGTCGCCGGTGTCCGGCAGCAGGACCACGATGGTCTTGCCCGCAGACTCCGGCCGCTGGGCGATCTGCAGAGCCGCCCACACGGCGGCGCCGGAGGAGATCCCCACCAGCACGCCCTCGGCACGGCCGATCTCCCGGCCCAGGGCGAAGGCATCCTCATTGGTGACGGGAATGATCTCGTCATAGATTCTGGTATCCAGCACCTGGGGCACAAAGCCCGCGCCGATGCCCTGGATCTTGTGGGCCCCGGCCACGCCGGTGGACAGCACCGCCGAGCTCTTGGGCTCCACCGCCGCCACACGAACGGCAGAGTTCCGGGACTTCAGATACCGGCCCACGCCGGTGATGGTGCCGCCGGTGCCGACGCCTGCCACGAACCAGTCCACCTGGCCGTCGGTATCCTGCCAGATCTCCGGCCCGGTGGTCTCAAAGTGGGCCTTGGGGTTGGCAGCGTTGACGAACTGGCCGGGCACAAAGCTGCCGGGAATCTCGTGGGACAGCTCCTCGGCCCTGGCAATGGCTCCCTTCATGCCCTTGGAGCCCTCGGTGAGCACCAGCTCCGCGCCGTAGGCCTTCATCAGCTGGCGGCGCTCCACGCTCATGGTCTCGGGCATGACGATGATGACCCGATAGCCCCGGGCGGCGGCCACGGAGGCCAGGCCGATGCCGGTGTTGCCGGAGGTGGGCTCGATGATGACGCTGCCCTCATGCAGCAGGCCCTTGGCCTCGGCGTCGTCGATCATGGCCCGGGCGATGCGGTCCTTCACGGATCCGGCGGGGTTCAGATACTCCAGCTTCGCCAGAATGCGGGCCTTCAGGCCGTACTTCTTTTCCAGGTGGGTCAGCTCCAGCAGGGGGGTGCGGCCGATCAGCTGATCGGCGGAGGTATAGATATGAGACATGGTTCATTTCTCCTTTATATTGTAAGATGTTGGTTGTTTTTTCAGCGGACGGACACCTTACAACATCGGAAAACCACAGACGCTTCCATGGAAATGACCTCGGTTCCTAAAAACTACTACCAATATGGTATGTTGGTAGTATATTCCCATCACGCACAAAAATCAACCCCTCTGCGAAATTTTTCCGCAGAGGGGTTGACGCAAAGTCACAGACTCTTTTCCAGGGCATGGACCCAGTCGGCCTTCAGGTAATAAATCAGGAACACCACACAGCTGACGCTCCAGGTGATGGGATAGGCCCAGAAGATGGTGGCAATATCCGGCCAGACCTTCAGAGCCAGGGTGATATAGCTGACCCGCAGGATGCACCAGCAGCCCAGCATGGTGTACATAGGCACCTGGGCCCGGCCCGCGCCCCGCAGCACGGCGGACACACCGTGGGCAAAGGCCAGGAAGCAGAAGAACAGTGCCTCGATGTGGGACTGACGCACACCGATGGCCACCACGGCCGGGTCGTCGTTGAACAGCCGCATGGCATAGGGGGCCAGGAAAAACAGCGCCACGCCGATGAGCTCCGCCATAGCCATGGAGCACAGGATGCCGATCCGCGCGCCCTGCTTGGCCCGGTCAAACTGCCCCGCTCCCAGATTCTGGCCGATGAAGGTGGTCAGAGCCATGGCGAAGGCGGTGATGGGCAGGAACACGAAGCCCTCCACCTTGGAATACGAGCCGCAGCCCGCCATGGCGTCGGAGCCGAAGGTGTTGATGTTGGACTGCACCACCACGTTGGCGATGGCAATGATGGAGTTCTGCACGCCGGAGGGAACGCCCTGGGAAGTGATTTTCTTCAGCAGAGGCAGATCAAAGCCGATGCGCTTGATCTCCAGCCGGTACGGCCCGTCGGACCGGGTCAGCTTGATGATGCACAGGACGGCGCTGACCACCTGGCTGATCACGGTGGCTACGGCGGCGCCTGCCACGCCCATATCCATGGCCCCCACAAACAGCAGGTCCAGGGCCACGTTGACCGCCGACGAGATAACCAGATAGTACAGGGGGCTGCGGCTGTCGCCCACCGCCTGCAGAATGCCCATGCCTGCGTTATACAGGATGGTGGCCAGGCTTCCCAGGAAGTACAGCCGGAAATACAGAATGGAGGTGTCCAGCACGTCCGCCGGTGTGCGCATCCAGGTGAGGATGGTGGGGGTGAAGAATACACCCAGAAGCGTCAGCAATACGCCGCAGCACAGGGCGAAGGCAAAGTCCGTATGGACGGCGGCGCGGACCTTTTCATAGTTCTTGGCCCCGAAATACTGGGCAATGACGATGCCCGCGCCGATGAACAGGCCCATAAAAAAGCCTGTCATCATAAAAATGAGGTTGCCGCTGCTGGCCACAGCGGCCAGAGCCTGCTTGCCCACAAATTTGCCCACGATGACACTGTCCACCGTGTTGTACAGCTGCTGGCAGAGATTGCCCAAAAAGACCGGCACTGCAAAGCTGACCATGCGCTTCCAGATGGAGCCGGTGGTCATATCGGTGCTGCGGTTGATGGCGGCCACGCCGCATCGCCTCCTTATGTAAAGAAATCGTCAGTTCCTTCATTATAGGGGGAAAATGCGGAAAGGTCAACCCTTCATCGCCAAAATAAGTGTTTTTGTCTTTGAATCGTGCACAAAAGCGAAAATACGGCAAACGGATTCGGTGAAACCCGGCAGAAAAAATAGTTCTCCGCGCAGCGTGGGATCGCTGCGCGGAGAAGCAAAGGGGGGATGAGAGAGTAAATCGTTGTCAGTCGGCCAGGATCCGCACCGCACCCACATAGGTGCTGCTGTAATAGCCATCGAAATAGCTGATCTTGACCCCGCCGTTGGAGGTGGCGTGGATGAACGCGCCGCCGCCCAGATAAATGCCCACATGGGAGATGTCGCCGCCGCCATAGGAGAAGAACACCAGGTCGCCGGGCAGGCGCTGGGCGGAGGACACCCGGGTGAAGGCATACAGCTGATCGCTGGCCCCGTGGGACATGCGATAGCCGAAGTGGGCGTAGACGTACATGGTGAAGCCGGAGCAGTCAAATCCGCTGGGGGACGCGCCGCCCCACACATAGCGGGTGCCCAGGAAGGACTTTGCATAGTCCACCAGGTCCTCCCGGGCGCTCTTCACGGCGGAGGTGCCGGCATAATCGCTGTACTGCACGGCCTGGCACGCGTCGGACCGGACATAGCCGGTGGTGCCGCTGAAGGTGATCTGATACCAGCTGCCGTCCTCGGTGACGTCGTTGAGCCGGGCCACCTTGCCCTGGCGCAGGGTCCGCAGAGAGGCGGCGCTGTCGCTGGGGGCAGCGTATACCGTTATCTGGCGGGTGGCCATGGCGCCGTCATAGGCGTCCAGCAGGGCCTGGCGGGCGGCCTGACGGCCGGTGCGGTGCGCCGCGTCCAGAGCGGCCTGACGGGCGGCCTCCTCCTGACGGGCTTTCTCCTCCTGCTGCAGCTGCACCGCCTGGACGGACAGCTGGGACAGGTCCAGGGTCTCCTCCCGGTCCAGCAGGCCCATGTCAATGGCGATGCCCGCATTGGCTTCGGCAGACTGGGACAGGCCCGCGCCCTCCAGCACCTGGACGGCGGCGGAATAGGTGGCCGCGGCGGCAGCCGCGTCCTGTATCTGATGGCTCTGATCTGCGCTGACGATCCAGATACTGGACAGCGTCATGGATGCGGCCAGCAGCAGACAGGCGAAACGTCGGGATACCATAGGGTAAGACTTCCTTTCCATAAGGGGATTTTCCAAAGGACAAGAGATATCATACCACAATGGTTTCAAAAAAGCTACAAAAAATTACAGATTGGTAACAAAGTTTTCAAAATGGTAAAATTTTACTGCCATGTCATATAGAACACGGCAGCAAAATCGATATATAGTGCAATATTTTACTTTCGAAGGTCGGCGATGGCCTGGCCGGTGGCCAGGATGCTCTCTCCCGCCCGGCGAACGCTGGCTCCGGCAGCCTTTACCAGCTCGTCCTTCACGTCCACCGCCAGGCGGCGGAAGATCTCGGTGATGATTTTTTTCTTCTCCTCGTCGGCCCCGGCATACTCCCGCAGCAGGGCTGCTCCGGCGGCCAGTCCGCCGCTGCGCAGCTCCTCCAGGGTCTTGGTCCGGCCGCCCCGGCTGAGAATATCGAAAAACGCCCGGGAGAACTGCTCCCGCTCCTGGGGGGTCATGGAGCCGATCCACTCCCGCAGCACCCCGTCGGACAGCTGGCCCAGCTGGGAGCGCTGGCCCAGGTGGACAAAGTGGGGCCCCTCCACGCACCAGGACAGGGGCTCGTGCTGCATGATGGACCGGGCGGTGCTGTCCACCACCTCGTAGTCCTCGGCATGCTCCAGCAGCACGCCTACAATGGACGAGGCGGGAATGAAGGTAAACAGCCGGTCTGCCACTGCCTGGTAGCACGGCTCGTTTACCAGGTCCCGGCTGAAGCCGGGGCCGTCGTTGTTGTAGGCGGCGATGAGCCGCTTGCGCTGGAGCTTTTCGTCCAGGTGGACCGCCGCCCAGGCCGCCAGATTTCCTCCCTTGGAGTGTCCGCCGATGCGCAGGGGACGCCGGGGGCAGGCCCGGGCCACGGCCTCGGCGTACTCCGTGGCCTTCAGCTGGGCGGGAACGGCGGACAGGAAGCTCATGTTGAAGTCCTCCTGCCAGCCCACAATGGTCATGTCCGTGCCGCGATAGGCGACGTATACGCTGCCGTCCGGCAGCAGGAAGGATACGGCGGCAAACTGCATCTGCTGGGCCTCGTCGTGGAGGCTTTCAAAGGCGAACAGCGACACGTCCCGGAACCGGGCCGTCTCCGCCGCCGCCCGCATCAGGGGGATATAGTCCAGAGTGGACAGGCCCAGCTGTTCGTCCTCCTCCGTCAGCTGGCGGCACACATCCCCCATGGGCATGGCGTCCTTGGGGTCGAAGCTCCACAGCTGCCGGAGCTTCTTCAGATTGATGTAGGAAATGATGCACAGGATCAGGCTGTCCACCTCGTTGAAGCCGTCCTGGGCAAGGGTCAGGTCGCCCCGCCACCGGAGGTAGTCGAACACGGTGGCGTTGGCGCGGGTCTCGTCAGACATGGGGGATCCCTCCTATTTGATTATTGCAGGGTCTTGCACCGCTCGTCGGTGTTGTGGATCACCTGGGCCACGCTCTGGCCCAGGCCGGGATACGCTGCCGTCAGGGTATCCGGCGTCATCTGGGGCAGGTCCTCCGCCTGGTCCAGGGCCTGACGGTACCGCACGCGGCTGAGTGTCATATCCGCCTGGCCCAGGCCCGCGTCATAGTCCCCGGGGGCCACGGCGAAGAAGTCCTCGTTGCCGCCGCAGCGGCGGTACAGCTGCCGCAGCAGGCCGTACAGCGCCCCGCTGAGATAGTCTCCGGCGGCGGTGATGGCCGGACGGCTGCCGGTCTTTCCCAGCTGGTCGAACAGGACGCTGACGGTGTTCACCACCAGCTTCTTTTGCAGGGTAGCCATGATGCTGCCCCGGAGGCTGCCCTTCTCCCCGGAGGCGTCGTACACGTCTCCGGCGTCGATGATGGACCCGTCCCGGCTCAGGGTCCGGCCCAGCAGATAGTCCGCCGACACATGGTAATAGTCGCACACCCGGGTCACGAAGGCCAGGCCCGGCTCCCGGATGCCGTTTTCATAGTGGCTCAGCAGCGCCTGGCTGATGCCCAGCTCCGCCGCCGCCTTCCGCTGGGACACGCCCTTCTCCTGCCGCAGCAGGCTCAGGGTGCGGGAAAAATCAGTTGCCATTCTCTCACCTATCTCTTTTCTATACAGTAAGTAGATTATACCGTGCTTTATACAAAAAGTAAATCCCCAATTTTGCCCGGGTGAACGATCCGCCGGATGGCCATTTCCCCGGCAAATACCGGCAAATTTCCAGGAATCAAATATGAAAAAGATGTTAATTCCTTCCAAATCCCTTGACGGGCGGAAAAAAAGAATGTATCATATGTTTTTGTAACGAATTTGTAACTTTTTAGGGGTTCCCTTATTATGAAACAAGACCTGATGCATAAAGACGTCCACGACGTCAACATAACGCCGAAGGAGCGCCGGAATATCTGGCAGCTGTGGCGGCAGAATCTGAAGGACTGGGTCTGGTACACCCAGGAGAATCCGGACTGGCTGGATCTGGATATTCAAACCGCCGTAAAGCGCCATATCATCGCGCCCCTGCGCAGCGCCCGGCAGCGGCTGCGTGGTCTGGCCCAGCAGAAAAAGCGCCGGGAATTTCCGGAGTCCGAAAGCCGCCTGGCTCAGCTGCTGCTGTTTGCCTGGGGCAGCCTTCCCCGGATAGGCGCGGGCCTGCGGGAGCAATTTGCCGTGCGCCGCAAGCACAGCATCCGCCGCAGCGGCAGCATCCGCGCCCTGTGGGAGCGTATGCGTCTGCACCCGGCCATTTTCCTGGGCACCTGCGTCAGCGCTGCGGCGGTGATCGTGCTGCTGTCGATGTACACCGTGGGCACCACCGTCCGCTACGACGGCATCAACCTGGGCACCGTCAGCTCCCGCCGCACCGTGAATCTGGCGGTGGAGCAGCTGCAAACCGTCACCCGCCAGACCCTGGGAGACGAGAGCTACACCATCGACCGGAGCCTGCTGTCTACCCAGTCCCATGTGGTCCCCCGCCGGGAGGTAGAGAGCCGGGAGGACCTTACCGGGAGCCTCACCGCCCAGATCGGTGACGTCACCTATGGCTATACCCTGTATGTGAACGGCGAGGCCGTGGCTGCCACCACCTTCCCCGGAGCCATTGAGCAGCTGATGGAGCAGATGAAGGTGGGTTATATCACCGAGAGCACCGTGGACTGCTATTTCGTGGAGGATGTAGAGGTGAAGGAGGGCTATGTAGACAGCTCTCTGATCTCCAACCTGGGCTATATTGCCGAGAAGCTCAACGCCACCAAGGCCGGGGCCGTGGTATACACCGTGAAGCCCGGCGATGTGTGGTCCGCTATCGCCGAACAGAATGGCATGACCAATCAGGAGCTGCTGAACCTGAATCCCGGCTATGACATCGCCGTGCTCCATGCCGGCGACCAGCTGACCATTTCCAACGCCGTGCCCTATCTGACGGTGGTGGACGTGGAGCGGCAGAGCTATGTCCGGGACCTGCCCTTTGACGTGAATTACAAGGACGATCCCAATATGTACCAGGGCGACAGCACGGTCCTGTCCAAGGGCGTATACGGCAAGGCCGACGTTACCGCCAACGTCACCTTCATCAACGGCGAGGAGACCGCCCGGGAATATGTGGCCTCCGTGACCCTGAGCCAGCCTGTGGCAGAGCTTCGGGCCCGGGGCACCAAGGCCCGGCCCACCTGGTTCCCCACCGGCAGCTTCCGCTGGCCCTGCTACGGCGTGATCACCTCCTTCTTCGGCCCCCGTCGTGCCAGCGTGCCCGGTGCCTCCACCTATCACGAGGCGCTGGACATTGCCAACAGCTACGGCACCGCCATTTATGCCGCCGACGGAGGCACCGTGACCCTGGCCGGATGGTATGGCGGCCTGGGCTACTGCGTGAAGATCGACCACGGCAACGGTTTTGTCACCACCTATGGCCACAACAGCTCCCTGCTGGTATCTGTGGGGCAGCATGTGTACAAGGGGCAGCAGATCGCCCGCATGGGCTCCACCGGCATCAGCAGCGGCCCGCACTGCCACTTTGGCATGACCCGCAACGGCACCATTGTGGACCCCCTGAACTATCTGCCATAACCGCATCACAGCATACGCCAAAGGGCCGCCCGTGGGGGCGGCCCTTTTTCTGAATTCTCCCGATCCTCTCTTGACAGTCGCCGTCGATTCCGATACTATAATACCGAAAAAACTCAGGATAATGGAGGAAATAGCTATGGATATCCAGCAGGCAGTGGCAGAGAACATCCACCGCATCCGAAAAGCGCAGCGGCTCAGCATTGATCGGGCAGCGGAGCTGTCCGGGGTATCCAAGAGCATGTGGGGCCAGATCGAGCGCGGCGGGGCCAACCCCACCGTGTCGGTGCTCAGCCGCATGGCCCAGGGGCTTCACGTCCCCCTGGAGCAGCTCATCGCCTGCCACGACGATCCGCCCACCATGCTGCACCGGGCGGTGGACGTGACCGGGCAGCGGCTGTGCGGCGGAAAGGTCATCGCCTACCGGCTGTTTCCCTTTGATCCGGAGTCCCGCAGCGAGAGCGTCCAGCTGGACCTGTTCATCAGCGGCAGCTATGACGGGCCGGACCGGGTCCCCGGCTCCTGGATCTACGTCACCTCTCTGTCCGGGACGGTGGAGGTCACCACCGGAGGCGAAGCGTACCGTCTGGAGAGTCGGGACTGTCTGTCCTTCCCGGGCAGCCAGCCCTATCGCTATGAAAACGTCGGCAACAACACGGTCCGGCTCATTCAGTGGACCGTGTATAAAAAATGAGACGCCCCGGCAAATTACGGAGGCGATCCTGCTTTTTTGATAGTCTCAGCTCCCCGGCGCACGGTGTGCGCCGGGGAGCTGCTTGTTGATATCTTGATATCTGTTTTTCGGGAAGCGCTTACTCCTGATCCCGGGGGGCGTCCTCTGCGGGAGTCTCCTCCAGCACCTGGGCGGCATCGGCCTGAAGGGCCTCCACGCCGGCGCTCTCGCCGGAGACTTCCGCAGGCTCCTCCTGCTCCTCCTCCGCGGCGGGCACCAGCTCCTCCGCGAAGTGGCGGTAGGCGCTCAGGCCGGTACCGGCGGGAATGAGCTTGCCGATGATGACGTTCTCCTTCAGGCCCACCAGATGGTCCACCTTGCCCTTAATGGCAGCCTCGGTGAGGACCTTGGTGGTCTCCTGGAAGGACGCGGCAGACAGGAAGGAATCCGTGGCCAGGGAGGCCTTGGTAATACCCATCAGCAGCTGGGTATAGGTGGCCTCCTGCAGCGGCTCGCCGTCCTCCCGGACCTCGCCCGCTTCGATGCGCTGGCGGACGCGCTCGTTCTCGTCCTCCACCTCCAGGATGTCGGCCATGGCGCCGGACAGCAGCCCGGTGTCGTTGGCGTCCTCCACCCGGACCTTGCGCATCATCTGACGCACGATGACCTCGATGTGCTTATCGTTGATATCCACGCCCTGCTGCCGGTACACCTTCAGAACCTCCTGGATGAGGTAGTTGTGCACGGCGGAGGCGCCGCGGATCCGCAGCACGTCGTGGGGGTTCAGGGCGCCGTCCTGCAGCTGCTTACCCTTTTCGATAACGTCGCCGTCCCGGACCTGCAGACCGGTATGGGGCACGGCATAGGTGCGGGTATCGCCGTCGTCGGCGGTGACAATGATGTTCAGCAGGCTGCCCTTGGCGGCCTCCTCAAAGCGGACCTTGCCGCCGATCTCGGCCAGGGTCGCCATCTTCTTGGGCTTGCGGGCCTCGAACAGCTCCTCCACGCGGGGAAGACCCTGGGTGATATCGCCGCCGGCCACGCCGCCGGTATGGAAGGTACGCATGGTCAGCTGGGTACCGGGCTCACCGATGGACTGGGCCGCGATGATGCCGACGGCCTCGCCGGGACCCACGGGCTTGGAGGTGGCCAGGTTCATGCCGTAGCACTTGGCGCAGATGCCGCTGTGGGCCTTGCAGGTCAGCACGGTGCGGATCTCGGCGGAGTGAATGTCGAAGCTCTCCAGCAGGGCGGCGTCGCTCTCGGTCATCATGTGGTCCTTGGAGATCAGCACCTCATCGGTGCCGGGCTTCAGGATATCGCGGACCGGGAACCGGCCCCGGATGCGCTCGGAGAACTTCTCGATGACCTGGCCGTTTTCGCTGATCTCGGACACCAGAATGCCCTTCTGCACGCCGCAGTCGTCCTCGCGGATGATGACATCCTGGCACACGTCCACCATGCGGCGGGTCAGATAGCCGGAGTCGGCGGTACGCAGAGCCGTATCCGCCAGGCCCTTACGGGCGCCGCGGGAGGAGGTGAAGTAGTCCAGCACGGACATACCCTCTCGGAAGTTTGCCTTGATGGGGATCTCGATGGTCTTACCGGCGGTGTTGGCCATCAGGCCGCGCATACCGGTCAGCTGACGGATCTGCTTCATGGAGCCACGGGCGCCGGAATCCGCCATCATGAAGATGGGGTTGTACTTATTCATGTTGGCGGTCAGGGCGTCGGTCACGTCGGCGGTGGTCTTCTCCCACTCGCGGACCACCAGCTTGTAGCGCTCCTCGTCGGTGATGAAGCCCATGTTGTACTGGTCCTCGATGTCCACCACCCGCTGCTCCGTCTCGCGGATCAGCTCATACTTCTTCTCGGGCACGGTCATGTCCGCGATGGAGATGGTGATGGAGCCCCGGGTGGAATATTTATAGCCCGTGGCCTTGATGTTGTCCAGCACCTCGGCGGCGATGGTGAAGCCGTACTGCTTGATGGTGCGGTCCACGATCTTCCCCAGCAGCTTCTTGCCGCAGGTCTCGGTGATCTCATAGTCGAAGAAGTGCTCGGACCGGGTGCCGTCGTCGTTGTACCGCTTCACAAAGCCCAGATCCTGGGGGATGTTGCGGTTGAAGATGATGCGGCCTGCGGTGGCCCGGACCACATGGGACAGCTTCTCGCCGTCCACTTCCTTGGTGACGCGGATCCACACCGGCTGATGCACGCCGATGATGTGCTCGTTATAGGCCATGAGCACCTCGTCCTCGTCGCGATAGATGTTCATGTGGACATTGGCCTTCTCCTGGTCGGTAAGCTCGTCATAGCTCTTGCCGGCCAGGGCAAAATCCACGCCCTGGGGCCAATATTCGTCGTTGTCCATCTGGCTGACGCCGTTTTCGAACCGCTCGAAGGTCAGGTAGTAGGAGCCCAGCACCATATCCTGGGTAGGCACGGTAACGGGGCCGCCGTCCTGGGGCCGCAGCAGGTTGTTGGCAGACAGCATCAGCAGCCGGGCCTCGGCCTGGGCCTCGGCGGACAGGGGCACATGGATAGCCATCTGGTCGCCGTCGAAGTCAGCGTTGAAGGCGGTGCAGTTCAGGGGGTGCAGCTTCAGGGCGCGGCCCTCCACCAGCACCGGCTCAA
>ERZ1026848.703-NODE-703-length-18388-cov-4.278951_pt1 | contig 18388 bp, 16 predicted proteins | sample MGYA00380154_ERZ1026848 | MGnify/ENA primary metagenome ERZ1026848 (study PRJEB33269, sample SAMEA4719790) | human gut metagenome | biome: human-associated habitat; feature: organic feature; material: feces | place: Cameroon | collected 2013-10 ...
AGGATTATTTTTCGGAATGCGGAAATATACAAATATTTATATACGGGAGAATTTATACTATGAGTAAAAAGACCTGTGCAATAATTTTAGCGGGCGGTCAGGGCAAGAGAATGAAGTCCGACCTGCCGAAGCCTATGTTCAGAGTTCTTGATATGCCTATGCTGGACTGGGTAACAAGAGCCTGCGAGGAAGCTGGGATATCCGATATCTGCGTGGTGACGGGCTTTAACAGTGAAGTCATCGAAAAGCACCTTGACGGCAAGTATCACACCGTTTTCCAGCCTCAGCGAATGGGTACGGGCCACGCCGTTATGATGGCTCTTGACTGGCTGAACGAGCGCAGGGACAGCGATGTTCTTATCCTGAACGGCGACGCTCCCTTTATCGACAGGGACACAATTCTCGGCGCACACGCTCTTCACGAGGAAAAGGGCAATGCCGTTACCGTCATCACCTCTGAGGTGGATAAACCATACGGCTACGGCAGGATAATCCGCACACCGAACGGCATCAGCGGCATTGTTGAGGAAAAGGACGCAACCGCCGAGCAGAAGAATATCAGGGAGATAAACTCGGGCGCATACTGGTTCGACACCGAGAAGCTTATTTTTGCTCTCGGGGAGATAAAGCCCAACAATTCTCAGGGTGAATATTATCTCACCGACTCTGTTTTCATTCTTATCAACGCAAAATTTCGTGCAGATGCATATATTTCTTCAAATCCCGACACAGTTTTAGGTGCAAATGACAGAAAAGGTCTTTTGTTATTGAATAATACGGCAAGATTTGCTATAATAGACAGGTTGATGAATGACGGCGTGGAATTTACCTGCACCGACGGCGTTACTGTCGGCAGAGACGTTAAGGTGGGCAGGGGCGCAACAATCCTTCAGGGAGTTATCCTGAGAGGAAACACCGTCATCGGCGAAAACTGCGTTATCGGTCCCAACTGCATCATCGAAAACTGTGAGGTAGGAAGCGGCACCGTGCTCAATTCCGTTCAGTCTTATGACAGCGTTATCGAGGATAATGTCAAGATAGGTCCTTTCGTTCAGATACGTCCCGGAAGCAGGATTTGCAGGGGCGTTAAGATAGGCGATTTTGTCGAGGTCAAGAACTCCGTTATCGGCGAGAATACCGCTGTGGCGCATCTCACCTACGTGGGTGACAGCGATGTGGGAAGCGGAGTAAACTTCGGCTGCGGCGTTGTCACCGTTAATTATGACGGCGAGAACAAGTACCGCACAACTATCGGCGACGATGCATTCATCGGCTGCAACACCAATCTCGTTGCGCCCGTTAAAATAGGAAACGGCGCATACACAGGCGCAGGCTCCACTATCACAGGCGATGTACCCGACGGCGCTCTTGCGGTGGAAAGAGGTCACGCAAGAATAATCGAGGGCTACGGCGCAAAGAAGCTCAGAGGCAGGATAGAAAAGAACCATAAGAAGTAAATCTCGCCAAAGAGCGTTATAAACGTCCTTATTTTCAGGAAATTTATATAAATCAAAGGAGAAGAAATAATGAATATTCACGGCAAGGACATCAAGATCTTCACTGCAAACTCCAACCCCAAGGTTGCCGCAGAGATCGCAAGAGAGCTTGGCAAGCCCCTCGGTCAGTCTGAGGTAGTGACATTTTCCGACGGTGAGATCAGCGTTTCCATCAAGGAGAGCGTAAGAGGTTCCGACGTTTTCGTAGTGCAGTCCACAAGCACTCCCGTTAACGACAATATGATGGAGCTTCTCATTATGATCGACGCTTTCAAGAGAGCTTCCGCAGGCCGTATCACTGCCGTTATCCCTTATATGGGCTATGCACGTCAGGACAGAAAGGCTAAGGCAAGAGATCCCATTTCCGCAAAGCTCGTTGCCGACCTCCTCACTGTTGCAGGCGCTGACAGAGTTCTTTCTATGGATCTCCACTGCGCTCAGATACAGGGCTTCTTCAATATCCCTGTTGACCACCTCCTCGGTGTGCCCATTCTCGTTCCCTACTTCATTGAGAAGTTCAAGGACATCAGAGACAACACCGTTGTTGTTTCCCCCGACCTTGGCTCCGTTACAAGAGCAAGAAACTTTGCCGCAAGATTTGACGCTCCTCTCGCTATCGTTGACAAGCGCCGCCAGAAGGCTAACGTATGCGAAGTTATGAACATCATCGGCGACGTTAAGGACAAGGACGTTATCCTCGTTGACGATATGATCGACACAGCAGGCACACTCTGCAATGCCGCTAAGGCTATTATGGAAAAGGGCGGAGCTAAGTCCGTTACAGCCTGCGCTACCCACGGCGTTCTCTCAGGCCCCGCTATCCAGCGTATCAAAGACAGCGTTATCAAGGAAGTTGTTCTTCTTGACACCATCGCTCTCCCCGAGGAGAAGAGGATCGACAAGATCACCGTTCTTCCCGTTGCTCCCGTATTCGCTCAGGCTATCCAGAGAATCTACGAGGACAGCCCTATCTCTCCTCTTTTCAACAACTGATATCCAAAAATATCAGTAAACCTACATAACATCATCAGGCTGCTGCACATATGTGCGGCAGCCTTTTGGGAGTGTAAAAAGGGATTTTGGGAGGGAATATGAAAAAGAAAGTGCTTATCGCTGTCGCTTTGTTCCTTGCCGCAGCAGCAGTTTTACTTTGTAATTTCGGCAAAGTCCTTTATTACAGGCACTATCCCTATGACAGGATAACGGGGGATATTACCGTAACTCTGAACGGGCAGGCTGTCACCCTTAGCGAGAACGATTTCTCTTTCGTCGGAAAGGGAGGATTTTCCGCTTATGAAAACGGGGATTTTTCCCGTGTTTCCATAGAGGGCGGGGATTACGGGCTGTATTCCTTTGATATTCACATTCCCGGTTTTGCTAAAACGGTTACAGCAGATATTATGATGTACAATTGGTGGAATGTCACAGATTTTAAGCTTGATATCGCTGTGGACGAGGTTCAGAAAACGGCTGAATACAAATATTTATATACGTACATTGACGAGGACGGGAAAAAGCTGTCCGAAAGCGGCTCGGATACACAGAATATTGATACGGACGAATTAAAAGTAAGGCTTGGCGGCTGATAAGAATTAAGGAGAATTTAATATATGAGCATTTTCGATATTTTCGATCAGATAAACAAAAACAAAGCTCCCGAGCCCACAGGCCCCGTTGAATACATCATCGCAGGTCTCGGAAACCCCGGAGCGCAGTATGAAAATACCCGCCACAATGCAGGCTTTATGACCGTTGACACCCTTGCGGCAAAGCATAATTTTGAGATAAAGCGGCTTAAATTCAAGTCCCTTACCGCTGATGTGACCATTGCGGGAAAAAGATGTCTTGTGATGAAGCCCTCCACATTTATGAACAACAGCGGAGAAGCTATTGTTGAAGCGATGAATTTCTACAAGATACCCATTGAAAATGTGATAATATGTTATGACGACATAAGTCTTGACCCAGGCAAAATACGCATTCGCCGCAAGGGCTCGGACGGCGGTCACAACGGCATAAAGTCCATAATCTACCTCACAGGCTCTCAGGATTTCCCCCGCATAAAGGTGGGCGTGGGTCAGAAGCCCTCGAAGGATTATGACCTTGCTGACTGGGTATTGGGAACGTTTCCCTCAGAGGATATCCCGAAGCTCCACGATGCCACAGACCACGCCTGCGCCGCCGCAGAGCTTATCCTAAAGGGCGATATCGACAAGGCTATGAATCTTTACAACAGTTAAGAGAGAAAGAATTTGGTTTATTATGAAAAAGAAAGTTTTATTTTCAGCCGCAACGGCAGTGTCCTCACTGGTATTTGCCGTCTGCGCAATGGGTTATGCTGCGGGCGAGGTATCGTCTGCGGGGAAGCTTGACCAAAACGGGGCAGCACTCCTTATTGCCGCCGCTGCATTCATCGCAGCAGATGTGATAGCCTCCGCAGGCTGCATCACAGGAAAAATGAACAGCGAAAGATCGGTGGTATATTCCGTATCACGGCTCTTTCTCATTGTGTACGCTCTGAATATGAGGGACAGATCATCGGCGTTCCTCATTGCCGCAGGGCTGAACGTTTTAATGTACGCTGTGTCCCTCTTTAAGGATTACAGGAAGTTTGCCGCACGAAACAGCGGCGCAGAGGTGTCGGAATGAACACTAAGAACTCTCTTTTCGGGAAAATAAGTCCTGTCCTTAAAGAACAGGGCGATATAAAAGATATTTGTGAGACCCTTACCCGAGGATATTCCCCTCTTGCGGTATCGGGTCTTTCTTCCGTTCATAAGTCCCAGCTGGCTATGCTCATAAGCGAGGCGCTGTATGGGGACAGGTGCGTCCCTATGCTGCTTATCGCTGATGATGAAGCGGGAGCTAAGAAAATCTGCGATGATATAAACGAGCTTTACGGCGAAGAAGCGGCGTATGTATATCCCGCAAAGGACATCACCCTTGCAAGGGTAGAGAGCGTTTCGAGGGAGTATGAGCACAGGCGGATAGGCGTGCTCTCCCACATTGCGGACGGGACTTGCAGGATCGTCTGTGCAAGTGCGGAAGCGGTTATGCAGAAAACACTGCCCCCTCAGGCTCTTGCGGATAATACCATAACCCTTTCAAAAGACGTTCCCGTGGATATGAAAGCCCTTACCGCAAGACTCGTGAGAGCAGGCTACACCCGCTGCGACAAGGTGGAAAGCCCCTCTCAGTTTTCGATAAGAGGCTCTATTGCGGACATTTTCCCCGTTCAGGAGAAAGCCCCTGTGAGAATGGAGCTGTGGGACGACGAAATAGACGCATTTTCCTATTTTGACCCCGAAACTCAGCGAAGAACGGAAAGCATTGAAAAGCTCATTATCCCCCCTGCCTCCGAGGTGCTTTTTGAAAGCCCCGAAGTGCTTGCGGAGAGGATAAACAAGCTTGCGTCGGGAGCAAAGGGCAGACGTGCCGACGCTGTCAAGGCAAATCTCGCAAAGGACGCAGATGCGGCGCTGAACGGTCTTTCCCTTGCAAATATCGACAAGTATATCACAATTGCATACGACAAGCCTGCGCTGCTTTTTGATTATCTCAAAAAGGAAAGCTGTGTGCTTTTCAGCGAATATCACAGCTGCTGCGAAAGGGCTAAAAATATCCTCTCTCAGCATAATGAGGACATTAAGATACTCCTTGAAGAGGGAGAGCTGTGCAAGGGACTTGAGGGCTATCTTGAGGGCTTTGAGGTCATATCCGCAAGGGCGCAGGAATTTCCCTGCGTGCTTATGGACGCATTTCTCAGGACAAATGACCTCAGATGCAAAAAGCTCTGGTCCATAACCGCTTATCAGACCGCTCCCTGGGGCGGCGAGATACGCCAGCTCACCGAGGACCTGCAGTCGCTTATCAGCAGGAATTACTCTGTGGTTGTCCTTGCAGGCTCGGAGAAAACTCTCCCCATAATTGCGGAGGATCTCCGTGAGGAGGGTATTCCCTGCGACATTATGACGGAGGGAATGACGCTCACCAAGGGCAGGGTGCTCATCACCACAGGCTGCCTGTCCTCAGGCTATGATTACCCCGACATCAAGACCGCCCTTATTACTCAGGCAAGAGCTATGACTGCCAAGAGAAAGCTCAGAAAGAAGAAAAAGGGCGAAGAGATAAAGTCCCTTGCGGACATCTCTGTCGGCGACCTTGTTGTTCACGCTCTCCACGGAATAGGCAGGTTTGAGGGCATCAAAAAGCTGGAGCTTGAAGGCATCACAAAGGATTATATCACCATAAAATATGCGGGCACCGACGTGCTCTACGTTCCCGTTACCCAGATGGACCTTATTTCAAGGTATATAGGTCCCCGTGACGATACGGGAGTAAAGCTCAACAAGCTTTCATCAAACGAATGGCAAAAGACCCGTTCAAGGGTCAAGAAAGCCGTCAAGGATATGGCTGATGAGCTTATCGCCCTTTATGCAAAGCGTGCTCAGACAAAGGGCTATGCATTCTCCGAGGACAATGACTGGCAGCAGGATTTCGAGGCTCGTTTCGATTACACCGAGACCGATGACCAGCTCCGCTGCATCGACGAGATAAAGCAGGATATGATGAAGCCTGTTCCTATGGACAGACTTCTCTGCGGAGACGTGGGCTTCGGAAAGACAGAGGTGGCGTTCCGTGCGGCATTCAAATGTATGCTGGACGGCAAGCAGTGTGCAATACTTGTGCCCACCACAGTCCTTGCGTGGCAGCATTTCCAGAGTGCGGTAAAGCGTTTCGAGCACTTCCCGTTCAAGATAGAACTGCTTTCAAGATTTCGTACCAAAAAGCAGCAGGAAGAGGTGCTCAAAGGGCTTAAAAACGGCACTGTGGATATGGTCATCGGAACTCACAGAATAGTGCAGAAGGACGTTAAATTCAAGGACCTGGGTCTTGCCATAATCGACGAGGAGCAGCGCTTCGGCGTGGCTCACAAGGAGCGGTTCAAGGAAGCTTTCACGGGCGTTGACGTGCTTATGCTGTCGGCTACACCTATCCCCCGGACCCTCAATATGGCTATGAGCGGCATTCGTGATATGAGCGTTATCGAGGAGCCGCCTGTGGACAGATATCCCGTTCAGACCTATGTTATCGAGCACAATATGGGCGTTCTCGTTCAGGCGATGATGAAAGAGCTTAGGCGAGGCGGTCAGGTCTACTATATCCACAACCGTGTGGAGACCATTGAGGGCACTGCCGCAAAAATTGCGGAGCTTATCCCCGATGCACGTATCGCCGTGGCTCACGGTCAGCTGACCGAGGAGCGGCTTTCCGACATATGGACAGAGCTTGTGGAGCACGAGATAGACATACTTGTCTGCACCACTATCATTGAAACAGGCGTTGATGTGCCAAATGTGAACACCCTTATCATCGAGGACGCAGACCATTTGGGACTGTCTCAGCTTTATCAGCTCAGAGGACGTGTGGGACGCTCAAACAGGCGTGCATTCGCATATTTCACATTCAGACGTGGCAAGGTACTTACGGAAATTGCCTCAAAGAGACTTGACGCTATAAGGGAATTTACCCAGTTCGGCAGCGGCTTCAGAGTTGCTATGCGTGACCTTGAAATAAGAGGCGCAGGCTCCATTCTCGGCGGCAGGCAGCACGGTCATATGGAAGCGGTGGGCTATGATATGTATCTCCAGCTTCTTAACGAAGCCATTGCGGAGGAAACGGGGCAGCCCGTTCCAAGAGCGCCTGAGGAGTGTCTCATTGACCTCCAGATAGAAGCCCACATTCCCGATGACTACATCGAGAGCCTTTCGGGCAGACTTGATGCTTACCGCAAAATTGCGGCAATTTCCACAAAGGCTGAGAGCCTTGACCTCCTTGACGAATTTATCGACCGCTACGGCGACCCTCCAAAGGCTATCCAGGGACTTATCACCGTTGCTCTCACCCGAAATATGGCGGGCAGGGCAGGGGTTACGGAAATAACCCAGCGCAAGGACGTTCTGATGATATACGTAAAAACCGCCACCGTGGAGCAGATACAGGCGCTTGTTGCCGCTTTCAAGGGCAGAGTTTCCGTGAACGGCTCTTCTGAAAAGCCCTTTATCGCCATAAAGCTTGCGCCAAATGACAAGCCTGTTGAGATAATGCAGAAGGCTGTTGCCATAATGGCGGGAGAATCTGAGTGATTTTGTAAATTCTTTTGGTGGTTTTACCGGTATTTCAGTTGACATTTATAGCTACTTGACAGCATATTATACAAAAGCGAAGGGATTTTTTAGTGTTATGCTCTGATTGTTAGCAAAATGCAAACAGATAATTCACAGAGCGCTATTGACAGATTATCCATAAACGGTGTATAATTATTCTAATCAATTATGCAATTTTTAGTAAAAGGGGTGAAGCTTATGCGTAAAAGGAGCGGACAAAGCCGCTGGGAAAAAGCGTTTTTCAGCGCAGTTTATCTCGCTGCCGCTGTTATCGCAGTCATACTTGTTGTAAACATAATAAGGAACGACCCCGACAGCGCATCGGCTGCCATTTCGGCAGTATGCTATGTAATTGCCGCTGCCTTCTTCGTAGGTGCGGTGGCACTTATCCAGAACAGCCGTACAAGCAAATTCAAAGAGCTTAAAAATATCGAAAAAACTATGGAACAGATCAACTCTATGGTCGTTCTGTGGGACACCTCATTCACCTATGTGAGGGCAAATGACACATTTATCAGGACAACAGGCTACTCTGAGGAGGAGCTGCTTGACCCCGATATAATGAAAAATGTTCTCCCCCCCGATGCATTCTCGGAAAATCTTCAGGGAATAATCAACAACAGGGACGAGGAATTTATTATCCGCACCAAAAACGGTTCGGGCGTGTGCACAGTATGGAACACCTCCATCGCCACCACCATTGACGGCAGCACTATGCGTGATGGTATGACCATTATGATGTCCATAGGTCCCAACCTTACCGAAACAAACAAGATGAAGCAGGAAGTCATTGCAGCTTCCAAAAAGCTCCGTGAATCCGAAAAGCGCTATGCTCTTTCCATGGACCTCTCCGAGATCGGTCTTATCCTTAAGGAAAAGGGCAGCAGCCGCTTTTATGTTTCCGACCAGCTCTGCGAGATGCTGGGAATAGTCTCAACAGGCGGATATGCCGAGGGCGAGGCAATCAGAGAGGTTTTCCACCCCAAGGACAGGATCGTTTTTGACACCTTTGCTTCGGGTATGAAGAATGCTTCCGAGGATCTTTCCCGTGACGAGATTCATTCCGTGGATTTCCGTGCACGCTCTGCCGACGGTGACTATCACTGGTTCAATTTCAGATATCAGTCCCCAAAATCCGGCGACCTTGATGTGGGCGGCGCAATTATGGACATTACCGCCGAAAAGGAAAAGGATCTTGTTATCGAGCGTATGGCGTATATCGACGAGGTAACTCAGATATACAACAGAAACAAGTTTATGATGATGGGCAACGAGATCCTCGAATGCACAAGACTTGACAAGACTGTCAATTACTGGGTCATCGTTCTCGATATCGACAGCTTCCACATCATCAATGACACCTGCGGCTACACAAACGGCAACCACCTGTTAAAGGAGATCGCCGCAGTGCTCCTTTCAAACCTCACCGAGGGCGGCTTCACAGCAAGAATAGGCGGCGACAATTTTGCTCTTCTTATCAGAGCCACCGATGACGATGAGCTGCCAATGCGCCTTATAAAGCGCATTCAGCTTGACATTGCAAACATTGACGGAATGGGTCTTGAAACCCAGAACATCACCTGCTCCGCAGGCTACTGCCTGATGTCCGACGGCGGTATGGGCGATTTTGCTCAGGTGCTCGACCGTGCGGAATTTGCTCTGAGCCTTTCCGACGGCACAAGAAGCTCTATTCTCCGTTTCGATAACCGTGCTCACGACGCTATCATCGCAGGCAACGCCATAGAAAAGGACCTGAGCCGTGCCATCGAAAACAACGAGCTTGTGCTCTACTATCAGCCTAAGATAAACCTTGAAGACGGAACTGTTATGGGTATGGAGGCTCTTATCCGCTGGATAAAGCCCGACGGAACCGTTGTTCCCCCCAGCGACTTTATCCCCGTTGCGGAAAATTCGCTGCTCATCACTCAGATAAGCAAGTTCGTGCTCTTCGAGGCTTGCAGACAGAACAAGCGCTGGCAGGATATGGGTCTTGCCCCCGTTACCGTTTCCATAAACCTTTCAGCGATAGACTTCTATCAGACAAATGTTACCGAAACTATCCGCACAGCTCTCAGCGAAACCGGGCTTGACGCTCAGTATCTTGATGTTGAGCTGACCGAGAGCCTTGCTCTTAAGGACATCGACCACGCTGTTATGCAGATGCAGGAGATAAAGGATCTTGGAGTAAAGCTTTCAATGGACGATTTCGGAACAGGCTACTCATCACTGAGCTACATTCAGATGCTCCCCATTACCCTGCTGAAGCTCGACCGCTCCTTTATTATGTATCTTGAAGAGGACGAGATTTCCAGAGAAATTGTTTCCGCCGTTATCAGAATTGCCAAGTCCAAGAAGATCGAGACCATCGCAGAGGGCATCGAAACTGTGGGACAGGGCGAGATACTTAAAAAATCAGGCTGTGACTATGCCCAGGGCTATTTCTTCGGCAAGCCTATGCCTGCTGACAGATTTGAGGAATTTCTCCGCTCCAGACAGAACAGGACTGTTAAAGTTTAAACCCAAAGTTCAAATCATCTTATTTGAAAGGACGATCGCAAAATGGCTAAGAAAAGAATAGGTATCCTTACAAGCGGCGGCGACTGCCCCGGTCTTAACGCTACAATAAGAGGCATTGCAAAGGCGTGCTACGAAAAAATGGGCGTTGACAATGTTCAGATCGTGGGAATCCAGAACGGATATTACGGTCTTATCAACAACATTGCCCGTGAGATGCAGCCCTCGGAATTTTCGGGCATTCTCACTCAGGGCGGTACCATTCTCGGCACAAAGCGTCAGCCTTTCAAGATGATATCCAGCATCGGCGAGGACAACATCGACAAGGTAAAGCTGATGAAAGAGACTTACAAAAAGCAGAAGCTTGACTGTCTCCTTACCCTCGGCGGCAACGGCACTCACAAGACCGCAAACCTCCTCAGTGAAGAGGGACTTAACGTTATCGGTCTCCCAAAGACCATTGACAACGATATTTACGGCACTGACGTGACCTTCGGCTTCCACACAGCCGTTGATATCGGCACAGACGTTATCGACAGGCTCCACACCACAGCCGCTTCCCACAGCCGTATCCTTATGGTCGAGATAATGGGCAACAAGGCAGGCTGGCTCACCCTTTACTCGGGCATTGCAGGCGGTGCCGACGCTATCATTATCCCTGAGATACCCTACGACATCGACAAGATATGTCAGGCTATGCAGAAGCGTGCGGACAACGGTCACTGTTTCTCTATCGTGGCTGTTGCGGAGGGTGCTTACAGCAAGGAAGAGGCTAAGCTCAAAAAGAAAGAGCGTGCCAAGGCAAGACTTGACGCAGGCATCACCACCGCCACAAACAGCATTGCGGCTCAGATACAGAAAAACACAGGCATCGAAACAAGAGTATGCGTTCCGGGACATATGCTCAGAGGCGGCAGCCCCTCCGCATACGACAGAATACTTGCCACCCGCTTCGGCGTAAGAGCAGCTCAGCTCATCGATGCAGGCAAATACGGCGTTTCTGTTGCGATGATAAATGCAAAGATAGGCGAAAATCCCCTCAGCGAGGTTGCAGGAAAGACAAAGTTCGTTGACCCCAACGGCAATTATGTCACCACCGCAAAGGACCTCGGGATCTCCTTCGGAGACTGATTTTTAAGTTTGATAATGTGAACCGTTTTCGTCCTTTGTGACGGGAACGGTTCCCTTTTTTTGGTAATAAATCTGCTTGACATTGTGAAAATTGTATGATATAATTTTGTAAGAAACATATTCTTAGGGAGGAAACAAGCAATGAAACTGAAAAAACGTTATATTGTAGCCTGCGTGCTTCTTTGTATCGCAGCAGTTGCGCTCTGCGTAGGCGTGTTCAACATTGAAATGGGACTTGCACGCTATTCCAAGCTTAACAAGGTCACAAGCGAGACCTGGTATGCCACTGCGGGAAGCGACCCTGTTACAGGCGTAAACACAGACCTTTTCATCACCGAGATACGCAAGGGCGATGATTATGAGCAGTCAAAGGCAAATGAAAAATTTTCCTACATCGGAAAGCAGTCTTTCGCTAACGGCAAGTGCGTTATGTTCGGCAAGGAAGTTTACGTCAACGACGGCGTTACCCTTAACGGCAAGAATCCCTCCACAGGCGAGGATTACAAAATGGGCGACAGAATTTCCGTTTACTACAAGCCCGACAACCCAAGACTTATGTACGTTGAGACAAATTACACTATTTATCTTATCCTGCTTATCGCTCTTCTTATTGCGGCGGTGGCTCTCATCATCGTATGCCGAATCGTTAACAAAAGTATGAAGGACAACACCTTCAGCGAAGCTGCGGTAACTATTATGGATATCCCTATGGCGGTTCTCGTGGCAGGATTTATCCTCTCGTTCTTTGCGGGAATGTTTATCGGAAACCTTTCCGTCGATGCTACATATACCGCTATCAACGATACAATCGTTCAGGGCATCGCAGCAGGCGAGATCTCTTTCTGATACGCTTTAAAAAACAAATATCAAAGGGTACACTTTCAATGTGTGCCCTTTTTCATTAGTGAGGTTTTAAAATGGTTAGAGAAATAAAAAAGGGCATTGAAATTTTCAGCGAAAAGGCTGTTCCTGCGGAAAGAGGAGACATCAAATACGCCAAGGACCTTCTTGACACTCTGAAAGCAAATTCGGACATATGCGTGGGTATGGCGGCAAATATGATCGGCGTGAACAAGCGTATTGCCGCAGTTTCCTCGGGAAAGAGCAGCTTTGTGCTCATAAATCCCGTCATCACCGCACATTCCGAGGAGACGTATCAGGCAAGCGAGGGCTGTCTTTCGCTTGAGGGCAAAAGATATGCTGAAAGATATGAATGGATATTGGTGGAATACTACGACATAAAATTCAAAAAGCAGAAGCAGAAATTTTCGGGCTTCACCGCTCAGATAATCCAGCACGAGATGAATCATTTTGATGGAAAGGTCATCTGAGAATATGGATATCAAGGTCATCGCAAGGACAGAAAATGATTTTACGGAAAAATTCGGCGTTCCGAGACAAAGCGGGCTTGCGGATATCCGTTCAAGAATAGTTTTTGAACCAGAATACCGCATTGCAGACGCTTTCAGAGGGCTTGAAGGCTTTACTCACATCTGGCTTTTGTGGCAGTTCTCAGAGGCGGTAAGGGAAAACTGGTCGCCGACGGTGCGTCCCCCGAGACTTGGGGGCAACACCCGAATGGGCGTGTTCGCCACCCGCTCCCCTTTCCGTCCAAATAACATCGGACTTTCATCTGTGCGGCTGGATAAGATAGACCTGCACACCCCCGACGGCCCTGTGCTTTACGTTTCGGGAGCTGACCTTATGAACGGCACGCCTATCATCGACATAAAGCCATATCTCGCCTACACCGACTCTCACCCCGAAGCATCGGGGGGCTTTGCTCTTACGGACAGGGAGGGCAGAATGAGTGTGGATATATCAAGCGAGCTTGCCGCAAAATTTCCCGAAGAAAAGCTCAATGGTCTCGTGCAGGTATTGTCCCAGGACCCCCGCCCTCAGTATCAGTCATCGGCTGACAGAGTTTACACAATGAGCTTCGGCGGCTGTGAGATATCATTTACCGCAGACGATAATGTCATAACTGTTACGGATATACAAAAAAGTTGATATTTTTTCGGTTAAATGCACAGTAATTCTATTATTTTTGTACATTACTTACAGATTGCGCATAAAGCTATTGTCAAAAGCTGTGTAATATGGTATAATTAAACTCAGAAATAAACGAAAGAAAGGACGGATAATTATATGGCACAGACCAATAATACCCCCGTTGACGGCGAAGTTATCATCACCGTCCCTCAGAACTTTTCGGCGGCATATATTTCTGTTTATCCGCCTCAGAACGGCGGCAGGGAGATAACCTTTGACAAGGTGATGTCGGCTCTTGCCGCAAAGGGTGTCAAGTACAACATCAACGAAGAGCTTATCCGCAGTCTTATCGAGCGAAAGGACTTCGACAAGGAGATAAAGGCTGCCGAAGCCGATATGCCCGTGGACGGCAAAAACGGCACTATCACATACAAATTCGACAAGGAGCAGGTCATCGCCCCACAGGAGGACGAGAACGGCTTTGTTGACTACAAAAATCTCGGTCTTATAAGAAATATCCGTGAAAATGAGGTCATTGCGGTCATAACTCCCCCCGAGCAGGGCACGGACGGCAAGGACATCAGGGGCGTTGTTATGAAAGCCGCTCCCGGAAAGCCTGCGCCGTTTACCGTGGGCAGGGGCACACGTCTCACGGAGGACGGTCTGTCCATCGTGGCTGCCATTGACGGTCACGTATGCTACCGTGATAAGACCTTCTGCGTTGACCCAACTGTTACCATAAGCGGCGATGTTGACGCATCTGTGGGCAACATCGACTTTCTGGGCGATGTTATCATCAAGGGCGAGGTAATGGAGGGCTTCTCCGTAACTGCGGGCAGAAATATTACTGTTGGCGGAAACGTTACGGGTGCCAGGATAAAGGCAGGAGGCTCTATAACTGTTAAAAAGGGTGCTATAAACTCAAAGCTCACGGCTCACGGAAATATTTCCAGCCAGTTCTGCGAATATTCGGACATCTCCACCGACAGCGACCTTAACATTCAGAATTTCGTTATCTGCACAGTCTACTGCGGCGGAAATCTTACATCAAAGAGCATAAACGGCGGCAAATACACCGTTCTCGGCAACACCGAGGTCACATATCTCGGCACAAAGAATTACGCTCCCACCGAGGTCACAGCAGGCGACAACGCTATGCTCACGGAGGAGAAAAATGACTGTCTCAAAAAGATATCCGAGTTTGAGACCACCATTGAGCGCTGCAATCAGATAGCCGAGTTCCTCACCGCAAAGCGCAAGGAGCTGAAAGGTCTCCCCGAGGACAAGGAAGAGCTTCTCGGCTCTGCCATAAAGACCAAGTTTGCAAGCCAGAACAGCATAAAACAGCTGAGAAAGCGTATCGCAAACATTGACGAGAGCCTGAGCGAAGTCCAGCACTGCTATGTTGCTGTAAAGGGTATAGCATACCCGGGCGCAAAGGTTGTCATAAACGATTCGGTGAAGAAGTTTGAAGCCGAGACACCGAGGGTAAAAATTTTCCTTGGCGATGACGGTGAGCTTGTTTCGGGCACGGTATAAATGACATTAAAAGCGAATCTCTCCCCGAGGGGCTTTCGGGGAGAGATTTTTGGTATATGGGAGTGATATTATGACGGACAAAGCAAAGCGGATACGGAAAAGGCTCTTTAAAATTTTCATTGTCCTTGTCATCATCGGGATAGTGGGGATATGCGCCGCTTTCGGCATAAGCGAATTTGTGAAAAGCTCCGTTTCTGACAGGCTCATTACCCCCGAAGCGGCGGCAGAGCTTTCGGACATCGACTGCATTATCGTTCTCGGCTGTCGGGTAAACGGCGAGACTCCAAGCCCAATGCTAAGTGACAGGCTCATAAGAGGGGTTGAGCTTTATGATATGAACGCCGCTCCCAAGCTCCTTATGTCGGGAGATCACGGCAGAGTGAGCTATGACGAAGTGAACGCTATGAAGCAGTTCGCCATTGACAGAGGCGTTCCCTCCGAGGACGTTTTTATGGACCACGCAGGCTTTTCCACCTATGAGACGATGTACAGGGCAAAGGAGGTTTTTGCTGCAAAGCGGGTCATTATCGTGACCCAGAAATATCATCTTTACAGAGCCGTGTACATTGCCGAGCAGCTTGGGCTTGAAGCCTACGGCGTTGACTCCGACCTCCAGAGCTACATAAAACAGCCCTATTACAACGCCCGTGAGATACTTGCACGGGACAAGGATTTTGTGAAGGTCATATTCAAACCGAAGCCCACATATCTGGGTGAGGTCATTCCCATAAGCGGAAGCGGCGATCTGACAAATGACAAGGAATTTACGTGATGAAAGGTGATAGTATGTTAAAGAAAATTGCGGCTGTCATTATTGCAGCCATAACAGCGGCTTCATCGGCTGCCTGCACGGGAGAAGAAAAGCTCAGCGAAAAATATCCCGATACATCGGTATCACAGTCTGCGGAGTTAAAGCTTTCAAACCCCGATGCCGACAAGAATGCACAGGCACTGTACAGCTACATCTGCGAAACCTATAAGCACGGCATAATCTCGGGTCAGCAGGAATCCACGTGGATGGGCAGCGAGCAGTACGAGTTTGACTACATCTATGACAAAACGGGGAAGTACCCCGCCATAAGAGGTCTTGACTATATGAACGATGATTTCGACGGCGTAAACAGGCGTGCGGAGGAATGGTTCAATAAAGGCGGGATAGTTACCATATGCTGGCACTGCGGCTCGGATTTCAGCCACAGCTGGGACGAATGTATGAAAACCGAGATAGCCGACTGGGACAAGGCTCTCACCGAGGGAACAGAGGAATACAAGGCGCTTATTGCGGGAATGGACAAGGGTGCGGAGGCTCTCTCAAAGCTTCGTGACAAGGGCATTCCCGTGCTGTGGAGACCATTTCACGAGCTTGACGGCGGCTGGTTCTGGTGGAGCAAGGGCGGTGCCGAGAATTTCAAGAAGCTGTGGAAAATTATGTATGACAGGTACACGGATCACTGGGAGCTTGACAATCTAATATGGGTGTTCGGCTACTCCCAGAACGGCAGGAATTATGACAAGTGGTACCCGGGCGATGAATATGTTGACATTGCGGGAGCTGATTCATACAGAGACGGTGCCAACGCAAACCTTTACAAAAAGGTGACTGCCGTTGTGGGAAATGATATGCCAATTGCGTTCCACGAATGCGGACGCATACCCACTCCCGAACAGCTTAAAAAGGGCGGTGCTGACTGGGTATGGTTTATGACCTGGCACACCAGCTATATCACGGATAATAACGATACAGCTGACCTGAAAGCGATTTACAACGATGATTACGTAATAACCCTTGACGAGCTGCCAAAGATATATCAATAATTTACCGCTTTAAAGCTTTTAGGCGTTTATGCAAAGAAGTTACAGGGATATCATAATTTTTTCATAAATATAGGCTATAATTGAAAAATAAAACGGAATTGAAAGGATATGCCTGTTATGAAAATTGTTGCAGTCGGTCTTGGACTTATCGGCGGCTCCCTGTGCAAGGCGATAAAGAAGCACACCAACCACCTTGTAGGCGGTATAGATATTGACAGAAAGACCGTTAAAATGGCTCTGTCACAGAATGCCATAGATTACGAAGCCAAGGACGTTTCCGAGGCTGACATCACCATCGTTTCCCTCTTCCCCCCCACCATTATCAGCTTTATCAAGGAAAACGCCGATCTTTTCAAGGAGGGCAGCATCGTTATCGACACCGGCGGTATCAAGAAAGCCATTGTTGACGAGGTAACTCCTATTCTTGCGGAAAGAGGGGTCACGTTCATCGGCGTTCACCCTATGGCAGGCCGTGAATTTTCGGGCTTTGAATATTCTCTGGACAACCTTTTCGATGACGCAAGCTTTATTATGACCCCCACCGAGAGCACTCCCAAAGAGGAGATAAACATTATCGAAGACCTTGCTCACTCCATTCATTTCAAGAAAGTTGTCAAGGCAACTCCCGAGGAGCACGATAAGATAATCGCTTTCACAAGCCAGCTTGCCCACGTTGTCTCAAACGCATACATCAAAAGCCCCACACATCAGCAGCAGCTGGGCTTTTCCGCAGGTTCATTCCAGGACCTCACCCGTGTTGCAAAGCTCAATGAAAATATGTGGACTCCCCTGTTTCTGATGAACAAAGAGCCGCTGCTTTTCGAGATAGACTATATTATGGCACGTCTCGGGGAATACCGCAAAGCTATTGCGGAAGATGACAGCGAAACTCTTAGGAAACTTCTCCGTGACGGAAGAATACTCAAGGAAACCACTCCTGTGGACTGATTTTTCCTTGACTTGCCGCATCAATATGTGATATAATTATCAAAGCACAGAAGCTTATATTACAGCATCTGTGCTTTGATTTTTTTTGAAAGGCTGTGAAAAAATGTCCCGATATTATATGTTCAACAAGCCCAAGGGCTGCGTCACCGCCAAGCGTGACAGCCTTTCAAAGACCGTTATGGACTATTTTCCCGAAGATATCCGTGAAGAGCTGCACCCTGCGGGACGGCTTGACAAGGACACCGAGGGCTTTCTGCTCATAACCGACGACGGCAGCCTTACATTTCACCTTATGCGCCCCGAGCACCACGTTGCAAAGACATATTTTTTCTATGCCATAGGCGAGCTTACGGAGGAAAGGATAAGGAGCATTGAAAAGGGCGTGAATATGGCAGGGCGGGAAATTCCTGCGCTCCCTGCAAAAATACGCCTTTTATGGAAAGGGGTCATCACAGAAATAACGGAATATCTCCCCGACAGCAAGAGAGAACGGCTGCTAAAATACCCTGCTCAGAAAGTCTTTTCGGGGGAGATCACCATTGAAGAGGGAAAAAATCATCAGGTGAAGAAGATGCTCAGGGCAATTGGCTGCTGTGTGGTTTATCTTAAAAGGATAGATATAGGCGGCGTGCCTCTTGATGAAAAGCTGCCCTCGGGGGAGTACAGGGAGCTGACGGAGGAGGAACTTGCAACTTTAAGAAAATAGCCCTTAAAAGCTTTGTCTCAAACGTTCCACCGGAACGTTTGAGAGGGTTAGTTTGCTTGGGTCTGTTAAAAGGGGAGGCG
>ERZ1026848.705-NODE-705-length-18358-cov-20.135497_pt1 | contig 18358 bp, 19 predicted proteins | sample MGYA00380154_ERZ1026848 | MGnify/ENA primary metagenome ERZ1026848 (study PRJEB33269, sample SAMEA4719790) | human gut metagenome | biome: human-associated habitat; feature: organic feature; material: feces | place: Cameroon | collected 2013-10 ...
TACTAAAAATGAGTAGATTTATAAGTATTGGGCAGGCTGCGGAACGTTTGGGGGTTTCCATTTCAACCCTGCGCCGTTGGGAGCAGGAAGGTCGGTTGACTGCAGAACGAACGCCGGCCGGGCACCGTCGCTATGATGTCACCAAGCTCAGCGGTTTAGAAGCCGACCGCCTCGATCTCGGCCGCATTGAGCAAAAAAGGACGATCGCCTATGCCCGAGTGTCAAGCCGGGATCAGAAGGCCGACCTTGAGCGGCAGGCGCAGGTGCTTGAAATGTTCTGCTCGGCCAGAGGCTGGACATACGAAGTCATCCGCGATTTGGGCAGCGGGATAAACGACCGCAAAAAAGGACTCACGCGTCTTCTCAAGCTGTTGATCGGCGGGGATGTCGGGCGTTTGGTCATCACACACAAGGACCGCCTGCTGCGCTTTGGGGCTGAATTGGTCTTTTCCGTGTGCGAGATGAAGAACATTGAGGTTGTGATCCTCAACAGCGGGGACGAAGATTCCCTTGAGGACGACGAGTTGATTGAGGACGTTCGGGAGATCATTGACGTCTTCAACGCCAGGCTCTACGGCTTGCGCAGTCAAAAGAACAAAAAGCTCATTGAAGAGATGAAAAACGCAGTCCAAAACGCGCAGGCCGCCCGATGACGTCCTTTAATCTGGGTTTCCGCACCAAACTCAAGCTCAACCGCAAACAGGCCGAATACTTTGCCAAGGCCTGCGGTGTGGCGCGTTTTTCCTACAACTGGGCTTTGGCTGAGTGGGAAAAACTGTACGAGGCCTGCAAGAAGGATCCTTCGCTGCCATTAATTGCCAAAATATCTTTCCGCATCTTCCAACACCACAAAGGAACCCAGGAAAATGCGATACTCAGAGAAATTTAGGAACAAGGTCGCGCTGGAAGTCAAAAAGCATGAAACAAGATCTGAAGCCAAGAGGGGAGGAGCACACATGCGCAAAGCACTTCAAAAACCGCGTATGAAAAAAAACGCATCCGAGGAGCAATCGGATGCGTTCTTTTCGTCTAAATGGCTAAACCGCTGACCTGAGGGAATCAGGCGTTTTAGCGTTTGAGTCCCGCTCGGGACTCGAGCCTAATGCAAAATTAGGCGAGCGCCTTGATGGCAGCAGACAGGCGGCTCTTGTGACGAGCGGCGGCGTTCGTGTGCAGAACACCCTTGCGGCACATGGAGTCGATCACGCACTGAGCGGACTTGAAGGCTTCCTGAGCGGCGGCCTTGTCGCCGGCGAGGATGCACTTGCGCACGGCCTTGATGGCGGTACGGTACTGGCTGCGCTGAGCGGAGAGGTGCTGGTTGCGGGCAAGGGCCTGACGGGCGCGCTTGCGGGCTTGGTTGGTATTGGCCATTTAGTTTTGAATCCTGAAAATTTCGGATGCCGCGGTTTTCGGCTTTCCGTCGACGAGCGCTCCAAAGTCGAAACGCTTTCCTGACGGAGCCGTTTGCAGCTCGGCATCTGGCCGAAAAATCGGCCGGGTCTAAGTTTTACTAAAATGTTGGTTTCCGATTTCGGGCGGGTCAATGACTTCGCCTGAATCCAGAAACGCGCTATTGTATCAAATCGCTTGAGGCGATACAAGCGCCCGGCCGGGGAAAAATTTCTTTTGCAAAGAAAGACCTAGCCGCGGGTGCGCGTTTTCTCGCAGCCTCCGGGCTGCGGGTTCGTTACCGATTTCAGTCACGCTGCAGTCCATGTCCCTACTCAAGTCGGCGGCCACGGTGTCCGTCTTTACGCTGCTCTCGCGAATTACCGGTCTGATCCGCGACATGCTCATCGCCCGTTATTTCGGCGTGTCGGCCGCCACCGACGCCTTTTACGTGGCTTTTCGCATTCCCAACATGCTGAGGCGTCTGTTTGCCGAAGGCGCCTTCAGCCAGGCCTTCGTGCCGATGCTCTCGCAGGTCAAGGAGCAGCGGTCTCAAGACGAGCAAAAGCGCTTTGTCAGCGACGTCTTTACGCTCTTGGGCGCCGCGGTCTTCGTGGCGAGCCTGTTGGGCATTTTGTTTGCGCCCTTTGTGGTCTGGCTCATCGCCTCGGGCTTTAAGGAAAATCCGGACACCTTTGACCTGGCCGTGCTGCTGACGCGCTGGATGTTCCCGTACATCATCTTCATGAGCCTGGTCTCCTTTGCGGCGGCCATGCTCAATACCTGGAAGCACTTTGCGGTGCCGGCCTTTACGCCCGTGCTCCTCAATGTCAGTTTCATCGTTTGCACGCTCTTTCTGATCAATTGGTTTGCGGTACCGATCTATACCCTCGCCTTTGCCGTGATCGTCGGCGGCGTGCTGCAGCTGGCCATGCAGTTTGCGGCCCTCAAAAAAATCGGCTGCCTGCCGCATCTTTCCAACCCCTTTAAGGCCTGTGCCAACGACAACGTGCGTCAGGTGCTGCGCCTGATGGTGCCCGCGGTGGTGGGCGTGAGCGTGGCGCCCATCTCGATTCTGATCAACACGAACATCGCCTCGCATCTGCAAAAGGGGGCCGTGACGTGGCTTAACTACGCCGACCGCCTCATGGAGTTTCCGACGGCCCTTTTGGGGGTGGCCCTGGGCAGCGTGCTGCTGCCGAGCCTGTCGGCGGCCTTCAACCAGAGCAACCTCGTGCGCTACAACTCGCTGCTGGACCGCGGCCTGCGCCTCGTGATCCTTCTGGCCGTGCCCGCGGCCGTGGGGCTGGGGTTTCTGGCCGAGGGCCTGGCGGCCGTGCTCTTTCAGGGCAAAAGTTTCGGCGCCTCGGACGTACTGATGACGGCCGTGGCCATTGAGGGGTACGCGGTGGGCCTTTTGGGCCTGATCAGCATCAAGATCCTGGCGCCCGCCTTTTATTCGCGTAAGGACATCAAAACGCCCGTCAAGGGCGCCATCGCCTCGCTCATCGTCGTGCAGGCCTGTAACCTTGTGACTGTGCCCGCGCTCGGCCACGCCGGGCTGGCCTTGTCCGTGGGGCTGGGCTCGGTTTTTAACGCCCTCGTTCTGTTTGCGCTGTTGCGCCGCCGCGGCTGGTACACGCCCGCCAAGGGCTGGATCGTCTATGCCGTGCGTGTTTTGGTCGGCAGCGCCGTCATGGGCGCCTTCCTCATTTGGGCTCAGACGGGTCTGGATTGGGCCGGCATGCAAGCGCTCTGGAGCCGCCGTCTAGTTCTAGTGGCGGGTGTTATTTTGGGCGCAGCTGTGACATACTTTCTTACACTTGCGATTTTGGGGTGGCGCGGGCGCGAACTGCGCGGCGCCGATTGACTTCTTATTTGGTCTGAAAGACTTTCATGATTCCGATTTCCGACGCCGTGCGCAGCCGACTGCGCGTGGTTAAAGCCGACATCACCACGCTGGCCGTGGACGCTATCGTCAACTCCGCCGACGCCGATCTGCTCGGCGGCGGTGAGGTGGACAAGGCCGTGCACCAAGCCGCCGGTCCCCAACTGCGCAAGGCCTGCCGCCGCTACGTGCTCGAGCAGGGGCGCTGCTTTGCGGGCGGCGCCTCCTTGACGCCCGCCTTCAATCTGCCGAGCCGCTTCGTGATTCACGCCGTGGGGCCCACCTGGGTGGGCGGCAACGACGGCGAGACGGCCCTTCTGGCGCGCGCCTACGCCCGCAGCTTTGAACTTGCCCGCCTGCACGGCGCCTGCACGATCGCTTTCCCGGCCATCGCCACGGGCCTTTACGGTTTTCCCAAGCCCATTGCCGCCACGGTGGCTTTGTCCGTGGCCGTGCAGGTGCTCGAACTCGAGCCGCTCTTTGAATGCGTCACCTTCTGCGCCTTTGACGACGACACGCTGCAGATCTATGAAGCGATGATCGAAGAGGGGTATCAGAATTATCTGGCGCAGGGTCAGCGAAGACCGCCGGCCTAGTCGGTCTCTTCTTGAGCCTTTGCGCAGGCCGCCCTTCGGGGCGGCTTCTCTGTTTGGGGGCAGACTTCAGAATAAGACCGGCGAGGGCCGGGGAGTCGGCGCCGCTTTGCCGGGCACGCCGTCCCAGCGCTTGGCGCCATACTGTCGGGCGAGCAGGTCGGCTTCGGCCAGAACCGCATCGAATAGGCGCCCCTGCCAGCCGGTTTCGGGCAGCGGGCTGCCCGTCAGGACGTTTTCGGCCTGGGCGCGCAACAGAGGACCGCAGCCGGCCGCATCCAGGAAACGCCAGGCGTCAATGATGCGGTGGCGGCTTCGATAAAGCAGATCATTGGAAGGAATCAGGTCCGACTTTTTCAGGTTGGCGTTTTTGCTTGCGGGCACAAGATTCCAAAGATCGTTGTTGTGCAGCCGCGACCAGGGCAGCATATGGTCGATATGCATGGAGTCGCGTGTGAGCTTGTTGCCCGTCCAGACGCAGGCACTGCCGATCCGGCCGGGGTAATCGTCGTAGATGGACTTGGCGATGCCGACGTTGCGCATTTGATCGGGGGGCAACATGATCGCAATGACCTTGCCCAGGTCAAGCTCGCTCGGATTGGACGGTGCGTTGGCCGAGTATCGGGCCCAATGCACAAGCACGGAGTCGGCCATGCTCGGCGCCGAATAGTTGAGTTCCTTCCAGATGTCGGCCGGCAAGAGCAACTCCCCATAGCGCTGCGCCAGATCACGAGGGGTCAGGGAACCGCGCGGGCCTTTGCCGGGTCTGACGGTAAAGAGTCTGTTTCGCGTGCCCGCGGCGGCCGTCTCGCCCAGAGAGTTGCCCGCGTATTTGATCGGCCCGTCCACCAGAGCGTCCGCTGTGGCCGACAGGAGGCGGGAAAAGTGCTTGTAGCGAGCGTCGGATCTGCCCGCCGTAAAAGCGCCGCTGTAGAACTCTTCGCGAAAGTTGTGCCAGTCCCCGCAGTAATCGCTCATGAGATCCTTGAGTTTGGCCTCAATGCCCAGCATTCTTCCGGACTGAATCTGACTTGGGGATGCTCCGCCAGCCAGAGAGGGGAGAAAAATCTGCCAGTAGTACGAAATGACGCGCTCAATGACGAGGGCTAAGGGAATGGCGACGGTCTCAACCGGCAATCCCTCAGCCGGCCCGCCGACGTAGCGCACGAGCGCCGAACTTTGAATGTTGATGTCGCACAAGGAGCGCACCAGCGCGTACTTGTAGCTTGTTGTCTTTCGGTCTGTTTCAAGGATCCCGGTCAGATTGGTGCGTGCCCGCCGACGGCTCTCGTCCTTGAGAAACACCATCGTGGCCCACGTGCATTCGCGGCCGGCCGCGCCGGCCTTCTCTTGCGTGCTGCGCCAGACTTCGGTGAGGCCAAAGCGATCCAAGAGCAGGCTGTAGGCCGAAGCGGGGCGCGCAAAGTAGTGCCGTTTGGCTTTGCCTGCCACGGCTTTGTCGCCGGGGTGATCAATGGGCACGCTGACGATCAAAGTGCCCGCGGTGCTCAAAGAGGCTTCCAGAAACGAAGCCGTGCGCGTGAGCGCCTCGTCGCTTAAGTGCTGCAGCACCCCGACGGCCAGCACCGCATCAAAGGGAGCGGTAAAAGGAAGGGCGGAGTCCTCGTCGGGCCTGTGGTGCGCCAAAACGTCTTGGGCGTCCCTTAGCCCTGAGGCCGACACGGGAAGCGGCAGACAAGAGAAGACCGGATTTTGCCCGAGTGCCGCCGAACCCTGAGCCAGATCCCTTGCCCGCGTCAGCATCTCCCCGGAGCCGTCGGTGGCCAGCACCCGCATGCCCTGTGCGGCAAGCCAGCGGGTGTCGCGCCCCGAGCCGCAGCCCAGCTCCAAAATCTTGGCACCCTTGACGAGCCAGCGCTCGTACACCGCTTCAAGGGGCGGCTCGCTTTTCTCCTCGTAGTCGCCGACAAAGCGATCGGCGTCCTGTCGGTAGGCGGCCAGCGTCTCTTCTTCCGTCGACGGAACGGCCTGCGCCGCGGCGTTGGGCACGTCCGTCGGATCGGGGCAGGCAGCGGTGGGTTGCTTGGGCATGATGCAAAGCGAATCGGTGGTCAATGACCACACAATAAAACGGGCGGGGCAAAACCGCACGCTCTGCGGCGTTAAAACGGCTCCGTGTTTGTACTGGGGGAAGCAAAAAGGCCGGACGCGGCAAAGCGTTCGGCCTTGAGCAAAGGAGCGAAAGAAGGCTCTTAGCAGATGCGCGGCAGCGGATCGGAGTTGAGCCAGTCGACCAGGCGCGAGCCGCCGATGGCGGTCTTCATGCTCACGATGCCCGGTTCCGTGTCGGTCACGCGGCCGATGAGGGAGGCGTTTTCGCCGTACTTTTGGGCGCGGATGATTTCAAGGGTTTTGTCGGCGACGTCGGCTTCGACGATCACGATGAGCTTGCCTTCGTTGGCGATGTACAGGGGATCGAGTCCGAGGAATTCGCAGGCCGACTCCACCGCGGGATGCAGCGGAATGGCTTCTTCCTCAATCGCGATACCCACACCGCTTTGCGCGGCGATTTCGTTCAAGGTGGTGCCCAGGCCCCCGCGGGTGGGGTCGCGCAGCACGTGCACCTTCTCGCCGAGTTCGGCCAAGAGGGCCTGCGTGATGCCGTTTAGGGGCGCCGTATCGCTTTGCACCTGTGCGTCAAAGCCCAGGCCTTCGCGCTGCGACAGGATCGTGATGCCGTGGTCGCCCATGGTGCCCGTCACGACAATGGCGTCGCCCGGCCGGGCCATCTTGCCGCTCACATGGGTGCCGGCGATTTTTTCGCCCACGCCCGTCGTGGAGATGAAAAGGCCATCGCCGTGCCCCTTTTCGACCACCTTGGTGTCGCCCGTGACGATGGCCACGCCCGCCTCACGGGCGGCCTCGGCCATGGAGCGCACGACGTCGGAGAGGGTCTGCAAGGGCAGGCCCTCCTCGATGATGAAGCTGGCGGACAGATACAGGGGCTTGGCGCCGCACACGGCCACGTCGTTGACGGTGCCGCACACCGCGAGGCGCCCGATGTCGCCGCCCGCAAAAAAGAGCGGATGCACGACGTGTCCGTCGCAGCTCATCACCGGTTCGCCCTTAAGGGGCGGCATCACCGCCCCGTCGTGCCCCTGCGCGAGATAAGTGTTTTCAAAGGCGCGCGCAAACACTTCGTCGATGAGCTGCGCGGTGGCGCGGCCGCCCGCGCCGTGCGTCATGTCGACGATGCCGTGTTTGATGTCCAGGGGCCGGATGTAGTTTTTCTTAGCCATGGCAAAACTGAGCCTTTCCAAATACGTTAGCCGTTGCGGCGGGACTCGTACGAGAAGTAGGCCGCACAGGCGCCTTCGCTCGAGACCATGCAGGCGCCGATCGGATGAATGGGGGTGCAGACCGTCCCGAAGACCTTGCAGTCGCGCGGCTCCTTTTCGCCGCGCAGGATGGCGCCGCACTCGCAGGCCTTGTTGTCGGGCACGTCGTGCTCGACGAGCGCAAAGCGCTTTTCGGCGTCAAAGTCGGCGTAGGCGGGCGACAGGGCGAGAGCGCTTTCGGGCAATCGCCCCAAGCCGCGCCAGGCAAAGTCCTTGCGCAGCACAAAGGTTTCGGCCATGAGGTTCAGGGCCACCGTGTTGCCTTCGGCGGGCACGGCGCGCTTGAATTCGTTTTGAACCTCGGCCTTGCCCGCGTTGGTCTGGCGCACGAGCATGAGAATCGACAGGAGCATGTCCAGGGGCTCAAAGCCGCAGATCACCACGGGGATCTTCCATTCGTCGACGAACTCACGGTAGGGCTTTTCGCCGATCACGGCCGAGACGTGGGCCGGGCCCACGATGCCGTCGATGAAGGGCGCGGCGTCCTTGCCGTGCGAGCGCATGATGTGCGTCATGGCCGCCGGAGTAATCACGTGCGAGCACACCACCGAGAAATTCTTGACCTGACGGGCCTTGGCGGCCTTCAGAACCAGGGCGGTCGGTGGCGTCGTGGTTTCAAAGCCGATCGCAAAGAAAACGACCTGCTTGTCGGGGTTTTCAACGGCAAGGTTCAGAGCGTCCGTGGGCGAATAAACCATGCGCACGTCGGCACCCGCGGCCTTGGCCTTAAAGAGGGTCATGCCGCCCGAGCCCGGCACGCGCATCATGTCGGCGTAGGTGCACAGGGTCACGTTTTTGTTCATCGCCAGATCGAGGGCCATGTCGACGCGCCCGATCGGCAGCACGCACACCGGGCAGCCCGGGCCGTGGATCATGCGGATGTTGGAGGGCAACAGGTCACTCAAGCCCCAGCGCGCCAGCACATGCGTGTGCCCGCCGCAAAACTCCATGTAGCGGTATTTGCGGTCGGCTTTGACTTCGGTGCGAATGGCCTCTGCGAGGGCACGTGCCTTTTCCTTGTTGCGAAAATCGGCGGTGTATTCCATGAATGCACTCCCGGTTTAGGCAACGGCGGCGGCCGCGGGGTCGGAGACGGCCTGCATGGCGTTGAGGGTTTCCTGCGCCTTTTCGGGGTCGATGCGCTGCAGGGCGTAGCCCACGTGCACGACGACCCAGTCGCCCGGAACGACTTCGGGGGTGAGGGTGACGTCGATTTCTTTTTCAACGCCCGACATTTGGGCGCGGGCTTTGGTGCCCTCAATGGAAACAATCTGTGCGGGTACGGCTAAGCACATGGTTCGTTGTCCTTTTCGTGTTGTTATTGCTTTGGGTGAGTCAGGCGCTGGTGCGCGACGGCGCACTGCCCGAAACTCACGGCTCCGTCGCCCGGAGGTAGCTGCGCGGGCAGGTAGGGGCGGTACCCGAGAGCGTTGAGGCGCTGCGCCAGATCCGAGGCGATGAAGCGGTTTAAAAACGTTCCGCCCGATAAGCATACGACGGAACCGGTGGGAATGCTGCGGCGGGCCAGAGCGGCCAGAGCCTGCGAGAAGGCGGCATGAAAGAGGCGCGACATGTCGGCCGCACTCGCCTTGCTCTCGCGCAGCTCAATTAGGCGCGTCAGAAGCGGGCGCAGGCTCAACACGGTCATGTCGTCTTCGGGCACGAGGCGCCAGAGATCGCTCAAATCCCCCAGCCAGAGGGCGGATTGGCTTGTGAAGGGGCCGGCCGCCGCTTCCAGGAGCATGGCCGCCTGCGCTTCGTCGCTTTGCACTTCAATCAGGCCCGTGATGGCGGCGACGGCGTCAAAAAGGCGCCCGGCCGAGCTCGTGCGGGTTGTCAGGCGCGGGTTGGCGGCGAGTTTCATCAGGGCCGCCGTCGGGCGCTGCGGCCAAAGGGCGGCGGCGTTGGCTTGTCGCTCACACATCAGGGCGGCGGCCACGCCCATGCGCCAGGGCTCGCGGGCGGCGGCGTCGCCCCCGGGCAGGGGCATGTTTTCAAGGTGCCCGAGACGCGCGAAGGTGCCGTCCTCTTGGCAATGCAGCACTTCGCAGCCCCAGGCGAGGTTGTCGGTTCCCAGGCCCACCCCGTCAAGCGAGAGACCATAGACGTCCCCCGTGAGACCATATTCGGCGGCCACGGCCATCGTGTGGGCGTGGTGGTGCTGCACCTCAAAGAGGGCAATGGCTTTCTCGCGGGCGATTTCCTGCGCCAGCCGGCTCGAATAAAAGTCCGGGTGCAGGTCACAGGCCACGGCCCGGGCGGGCTCGGTCTGCAAAATGTCGCACAGGTGCTCGAAGGCTTCCTTGAGCGCGTGGCAGGACGCGAGGTTCTTGGTGTCGCCGATGTGTGCCGTCACGAAGACTTCGTTGGCGCGTCCGACGGCGGCGGTGGCTTTGAGGGCCGCGCCCATGCCGGCAATGCCGGTCATGTCGCAGGCGGTTTTCACCGACAGGGGCGTGTAGCCGCGGGCACGTCGCACGAGACGGGCGCGATCGTCGATGACGCGCACGACCGAGTCGTCGCACCGGCAGATGATGTCGCGATTGTGCGTGAGGATCACGTCGGCGATGTTTTGGAGGCGCTCGACGGCTTCGCGGTTGTCGATCACGAGCGGCTCGCCCGAGGGGTTGGCCGAGGTCATCACGAGGGCGGCCTCGCTTTCCTCATCGAGCCATTCGGGGCCGTTGGGGGCGCCCACGAGGGCGTGAAAGAGCAGCAGATGCACCGGCGTGTAGGCGATCATCAAGCCAATTTCATTGAGATCGTCGGCCACATACGCAAAAGCCGTTTGGGCCCGCGCGGATTTGTGCGCCAGCACAATGGGCCGAGCCGGGCTCGTGAGGGCCTCGGTTTCGGCTTGAGAGAAATCGGCCCAGAGGCGGGCGCTTTGCCAATTGGCCACCATCACCGCCAGGGGCTTGGCCTCACGGGCCTTGCGCGCGCGAAGGCGTGCGACGGCCTCGCCGTTGTGCGCGTCGACGGCCAGATGAAAGCCCCCGAGCCCCTTGACGGCCACGATCTGGCCCGCTTTCAGGCGCCGAACGGCCTCAAAGACCGGGTCGTCACAGACAAGCGGCATGCCCGAGGAATCCACGAGCGTCAATTGCGGCCCGCACACGGGGCAGGCGTTGGGCTGGGCGTGAAAGCGACGGTCGGCCGGGTTCTCGTATTCGGCCAGGCACTGCGGGCACATCGGAAAGCCGGACATCGAGGTCATCGGCCGATCGTAGGGAATCGAGCGCGTGATCGTAAAGCGCGGACCGCAGTGCGTGCAGTTGGTGAAGGCGTAGCGCCAACGGCGGTTGGAGGGGGTGAACATCTCCACGGCGCAGGCGCGGCACGTGGCCGCGTCGGGTGTGACCATCGTGTGGGCCTGTCCCGCGCGGCTTTGGGTGATCGCAAAGTGCGTCAGCCCCAGCGGGGCTTCGGTTTTGACGCACGTGACCGAATCGATGCGCGCCAGAGGCGCCTGCGCGGCCACGTCGCTTCGGAGCTGTCCCTCAAAGCGGTCGAGCACCGAGGTCGGGCCCTCCAAAATCGTGCCCACACCCTCGGCGTCGTTCCAGACTTCACCGGCCAGCGACAAGGTGTGGGCCGTATGCCAGAGTGTGGGGCGAAAGCCCACGCCCTGCACCAGGCCCGTGATGCGGTAGGTGCGCCGCTCGAAAACGTCGGAAAGACTCACAAAGACGCCTTAGAGCTGAGCGATCATGAGGTTGGCCTTGAGCCACGCCCACCACTTGTCCATGCCTTCGCCCGTGGTCGCCGACACACGCAGCGAGCGGATGGAGGGGTTGACGCGGCGGGCGTTTTCCTCGCACTTGTCCATGTCGAACTTGACGTACGGGGCCAGATCGGCCTTGTTGATGAGCATGAGGTCGGCTGCGGCAAACATGTCGGGGTACTTCAGGGGCTTGTCTTGGCCTTCAGTGACGGAAATCACCACCACCTTGTGCGCTTCGCCGAGGTCAAATTCGGCCGGGCACACGAGGTTGCCCACGTTTTCAATCAAAACGAGGCCGTTGTCGGCGGGCGCCTGAACCGTCAGAGCCAGCTTGACCTGCGCGGCGTCGAGGTGGCAGCCCTTGCCCGTGTTGATCTGCACGGCCTTGGCGCCGGTGGCGCGGATGCGTTCGGCGTCGTTGTCGGTCTGCTGATCGCCTTCGATCACGAGGATCTCGGGGGCGTCGGCGGGCTTGCCGCGCACGGTGGCGCACAAAAGTTCGGTCTTGCCCGAGCCCGGGGAGCTCACGAAATTGAGCGCGAGCACCTTCTTGGCCGCAAAGAGGGCGCGGTTTTCTTCGGCGACGGCGTTGTTGCGCGCCAGGATGTCCTCACCGACCGTCAGCGTGCGCGTGCAGGAATGATCGTGGCTGTGGCCGTGATCGTGGTCATGCTCGTGCGTGTGGCCGTGGTCATGATCGTGATCGTGGTTGTGATGGTGATGGCCGTGTTCGTCGTGCGAGTGGGTGTGGGTGACGACGTTGCCGTGTTCATCGATATGGGTATGGCTGTGCGGATCGCCGCAGCCGCAGGTGGTGCACATGATCTGTGTTCCTCAAAAAAATCGGTTGGTGTCTGTCGCTATGCGGGGAGTCGGTCAGGGATCGGCTACGTCGAGGCTGTCGACCTTGAGTTCATGGCCCTTGACGGGCATGAGCTGATAGCTGCCGCACGCCGGGCACGGGTCGCCGTGTCGGTGCATGGGCACGTTTTTCTGGCACTGCATGCACCAGGCCTCGCCCGGCACCCGGTTGATGAGCAATGTGGATTTGTCGGCATGGGTGCCGCGCGTGACCGAATCCCAGGCAAAAAGCAGGGCTTGGATTTCGACACCGGCCAACTCCCCGATGCTCACCGTTACGGACGTGACCTTGGCATCGGGTTCGTTTTCGATCGTTTTGTCGACCGCCGAGAGAATGCCTTCGGCGATGGAGACTTCATGCATGGTTTATTCCTTTCCGACCGCATCATAAGCAAAGCGAACGAGATAGGGCACGCACGGGTCGATGGCGGCCAAAATCCAGGCCGCGTCGCGCCGCCACTGCTCTTCGCTGGAAAATTCGATGGCCGACAGGGCTCGCTCGCCCGCGCTGCCCGCGGCAAAGTTCCATTCGGTGGGCGCCACGGTCTTGACGGCGGCGATCACGTCGTCGGCCACGACCACGCGGGTAATCAAAGACCCGCGCGCCGTCTGCACGTGCGCCAAGCCTACTCCCGGAGCGGTTTTGCCCGCCACCACGGCCCATTGGGGATTTTCACGCACCTTCCATTGCATCATGAGGTCGATCAGGCGCGCGACGAACTGCGCACGCACGCCGCAGCCATACTGCTCGTTGATTTCGGCAATGAGCGGATGGTTTTCGCAGCGCCCCAGGGCGCTTGTCTGATGCGCCGTGCCGTTGATGAGGGGACAGTTGACGGAGACCTCCCCGGCAAACCAGGGCTCGATCCGATCCAGAGGGCAGCGGGCATTGAGCATGGCCACCGACGTGTGCGGCCGACAGGGCACGCTCTCCCAGAGCTGGGCGTAAAGGCGCCCGGCGCTCGTGCCGCCGTGCAGCATCCAGGCTTCAAAATCCGGCAGGGAATTGAGCGCGGCAAACTGCGCGGGCTTCATGCCCGTGACAAACATTTCAATGGCCGGTTCAATGGCCGCATCAAGTTTGGCGTAGTCGGGCTTGTCCTTGGTGAGCTCCGAGGCCGTCAGGGCCCGTAAGAGGCCCAGCCGCCGCACCTCGGGGTCGGGTTTGAGGCCCACGGACACGCAGACGTCAAACGCCAGAAACCGCAGGTGCTCGTTGATGATTTCATAGGCCACGCGGCGCCCTCGGCTGGGAATGTCCCGGTCGCGGGCGGCTGAGAGCGCGCAGTCGTAGGCGGCCATATGCGCCTGCGGGCACAGGGCAAAGAGCGAAGAGATGAGCGTGCGCGGCAGCGGCGAGTGCACCGGCTGCCCGACGAAGGCGCGGGTGACCTCTCCCTGACGGGTCGAGTGGGTGCGAACGCGCGTGCGGCCTTCGCCCAAGACGGTCACATCAATGTGAACCGAGCCTTCGGTAAAACTCATTTGTCCTTCTCCCCGGCGTTGGGTGTGTCGGTCGTCGTCCCGCCCGCCTGCGCCGCCTGTTGACCGGCGCCGTCGCCGAGCAGCGGCTCGGTGTAGCGGCCCAGGAGCTCGCGGCGGGTGAGCGAGTCCTTCAGGGGCTCGGCCTGGGGCGGCGCGGGCGTCAGAAGCGGGTTTTGTTCCTCGGCCTCTTCCTTGAGTTCCTCACGGCCGAGCAGCACATTGAGGCACGTGTCGGCAAAGGCACGGGCGCTGGCCATATCCCGGAACTCAAAGACGGGGCTTTGCAGCGACAGGCTGCGGTAGTGGCCCAAAATGTCGTCGGCGCAGGCGATGAAGCGAAAGACGCCTGCGGCCAACTCAATCTCTTCAAAGCCGCCCGCGGCGATAAAGCGCCAGCCCTCGCGCGAGGCCGGGGTCAGAATCGCCATCACGGCCCAGGGGGTGACCACCACCCCGAACCAGGCCTTGCCCTCGTCAATTTCAATGCGCACGAAATCGGTCGCCCACACCGACAAGGCGGTGTTGACGATGGGCAGGCTCGCCATGCGGGTGGCCAGTATTTCCTGAAAGCCCGAGACGAAAAACGCGCGCGGATTGTCCTTAAAGACCCTCAGCTGCGTGCCCGCGTGACGGGTACGCAGAGCCTTCATGCGGTTTTCAAAGGCCTCGGGGTGCTCCTTTTCGTACTCGCGCCGCGCCGCCTCCCGGTCAAAGGGCTTGGGCTTGCGCCAGAACGTCACGGGCGCCGGGGCGACGTTTTGCAACGTCGCCGACGCCTGTGCGGCGTTGGCCTGTGCGGCGGTGGTGTCCTTGTCAGTCATGACGCGCCGCCTTAAAGCTCATCGACGTCCAGGAACGGGAAGAACACGTTCTTGCCGTTGCCGCAGTTCGGGCACGTCCACCACTCGGGCAGCTCGCGAAACGGCGTGTCGGGCGGCGTTTGGTTTTCCGGGCACCCTTCCTTGGGGTCGTAGACGTACCAGCAGATCTTGCACTGCATCTTGGCCGCGTCCTCAATGCGGGCGTTGCGCTCGGCGTTGAGCCGATCGATGATGTTGGAGCCGTTGGCAAAATCGTTCATCGTTCTGCCTCCTTAGCCCAGGGCGCCGCGCGCCAGATCGCGCTCGATCCACTCGATCGTCTCGCGCACCACCTTGGCGCTGCGGCCCATTTCTTCCAAAGAGGCGGGCACTTCGGGCGGCACGTGGGTCACCGAGAGGCTGTCGAGCAGGATCTTGTGGTTGGTGTTCATGATGACGGTGCGCCACAGACCGCGCACCTTCGTCGAGAAGATGCGGCTTTGGGCAAAACCGTTGAGTTCGATCGAGATGGGGCCTTCGCCGATGCAGGTGAGAATGAACGTGCGGTCGGCGGGCGTCAGGGGCTGACGCACCATATCGACCTGACGGGGCACCACATCGGGATCGAGCTTGGTGACGTCGGCCTCATAGAGGGCATCGTTGAGTTCCGAGAGAATCGCCGGCGAGGCAAAAAGGCTGGCCGAGAGCTTGTCGGGAATGTCGATGCGAGCGGCGCCCGCGTTGGCGGCCGCTTCCACCGAGCGCGGCAGCAGGGCCGCCACGAGGCTCTTGACATCGCCGAGCTCAAGCAGCCACAGGCCGGGCACGGCCGTTTCGGCGCACTTGACCTGACCGCCGTGCAGCGAGATGCGCACTTCGCCCTTACCGAGGGCATGCATCAGAAACGAGGCGCTGTCGGCATCGAGCTTACCGAGATCAAAAATCCAGTCGGGGGCCTTTTGGGTTTCAAAGGACTCGAGAAAGACCTTTTCCATGTCCGCGAGCACCTTCAGGGAGGCCTCGGCGGCGTGGCGTTCGGCCGCACGGTCCAGATCGGGGCCGTCCCAGCCGGTCTTGCGCTTAAATTTCAACTCCAGCATGAGGGGGAATCCTTTCCAATTAAATAGCTTGTTGTTCTGGTCAAGGCGAAAGCGGGGGACTTTCGCCTTAGGCCTGCACCGGGGCGATGGTCAGGGTCTTCTTGTGGGGTTTGGCCTTGGCCGTGAGGATGTTGATGAGTTCAACCTGATATTCCTCCCAGTTGCGCAGGCCCTCGATGGCTCCCAAAAGTTCCCCGTTGAGGTACACGGCCAGCGCCGGCAGGCGGCGGATGCCGAGTTTGCCCGCCAGCTCCCGGCCCACGGCCGGATCCGTAAACCAGGCCTTGGAGAGCGTACCCTCGAAGAGCTTGACGATCTCGGGCGCCAGAACCGTCATGTCCAGCGTCTCCTTGAACATATTGGGATCGTCGACGATACACAAAAGACCGAGCCCGTCGTTGGCCTTGAGGGCGGCCTCATCGGCTTGGGTGACCCAGGTAAAGGCGCCCGTCTCGCGCATCTTGACAAAGAGCGGGTGCGTGGCCGGATCGATGCGCACGAGCGCTTCGGTCACGGCGTTGAGTTTTGACTTGCCCATAGAAAAGCGATCTGTCCAAAAGTTAAAGCAGTCGAGCCAAAGGCGCGCCCGTCGGGCGGCTTCGGCGTCCATGGGCTCATTCTCACCGCATCGCAGGGACGATTCAATAAGTCGGAAGCATGTGCGCTTCTCCACCGATCTACGCCGAACGACCTAAGCCTGGGCGACTTTCTCGCCCCGCAGACCCTGCGTGTCATCCGTTTGAAATATATTTGCAGGAGCTAAGTGTAAATACCAATAACCCTTCAATCGGTGAATTTTGATCCCAAAACGGAGTGTGCCTAAATTTTAGGCACAGCACAATCCCTCTGATTTTTCATTAAATTTTGTCTTTCCTCCACAGTAATTCACAAAACTCGTGAATAAGTGTCCGCCCGGCCCGCTTTGCCCAAGGTACCGTTAAAAGGCATTGAAAATAAATGAAATTTTTGGAGGATCAATATTTCGCTTGACAAACGCCGAGCCCTTTGCTTGTGTCGCAAGGCCCCGAAAAGGCCCGAAAAGGCGCTGCCGCGGTCTTTGTCCCGCCAAAGGCTGTTTTGTGGATAACTGTGATGGCCTTTGGCCACACTTTCGGGGCGTTTTGGCGCGCGCGGCAAGCGGTTGAAGGCAAACTGACACCGTTTTTGCGCCGAGCATCGCGCGCCGATAAAGCAGGACAACGAGGGGCTGAGGCCGCCCAGATGTCTTAAGATTGGCAAACCAACGGGCGCCGGATGCCGTTCCTCGAACGCACGCCGCCCACCATTAAGAAACAAATGCACGGAGGTGGCTCCACGCCCGGCCGAGAGGCGCGGCTGGGGGCCGACAAAGACAATGACGCAAGAGACGACGCAGCAAACGGGAGCCATTGCAGAGCGCTTAGAGACGGTGCGCGAGAGGCTCGAGGCCGTGTGCGCCCGCACGGGCTCGACGGCCGAGCTGGTGGTCGTGTCCAAAACCTTTCCGGCGCAGGCCGTCAATGAGGCCGTTGAGGCCGGACAGCGCGTCTTCGGGGAAAACTACGCGCAGGAAGGCTGCGGAAAGGTCGACTGGTTCGCGCAGAACCGCCCCGATGTGAAGCTCACCTGGCACTTCATCGGCCCTCTGCAGGCGAACAAAACGCGCGGCGTGGCCGAGCGCTTTGACTGGGTCGACAGCGTCGATCGGCTGCGCATCGCCAAGCGACTCAACGATCAGAGGCCCGAAGCGATGCCGCCCCTGAACGTTCTCATTGAAGTCAACATCAGCGGCGAAGAAAGCAAAAGCGGTGTCCAACCCGAGGAGCTGCCGCAGCTTGCCCGTGAAATCGCCGCGCTGCCGCACCTGAAACTGCGGGGCCTGATGGCCGTTCCCGAGCCCGAAACCGAGGACGAGAAAATCCGCCGGCCCCTGAAGGCCATGAAGGCACTCTTTGAGCAATACAAGGCCGAATTCGGCTGGGATACCCTTTCGATGGGCATGAGTGCGGACATGGTCCAGGCCGTGGAGGAGGGCGCCACCATGGTGCGCGTGGGCAGCGCCATCTTCGGGCCGCGCCATTACCCGGCCAAGGCCTGAACAACCCGCGAGGTGCGTTGATGATCCGGACAAACAATCTGTCGGTGGGACAGGCCACCTTGATCGGGCTTTTTGCCCCGATCTGCTGGGGCATGTCGGTGGGCCTGGTGCGCGGCATCGCCGAGGGCTTCGGCATGGCGCAGGGGCAGTTTTTGCTTTACTGCATCTCCACGGTGGCCGTGTTTCTCACGGTGGGATTGCCCGACTTTTCCAAAATCGACAAGCGCTATCTGTTTTTGGGCATTCCCACGGCCAATTTGAGTTCCCTGTCGTTTTGCCTGGCGATCTTTACCTCCGACGGCGGGGCGCAGACGATGGAGGTGGGCATGGTCAACTACCTGTGGCCGGCCCTGACGATTTTAAGTGCCGTGCTCTTTAACGGCGTGCGCACACGCTGGTGGCTCTTTCCGGGACTGCTGGTTGCGTTTGCGGGCATCGTGCAGATCCTGTCGGGCGACGCGGGTTTTTCGTTTGCCGAGTTTGTCGGCCGCTTTGCCGAAAATCCCGTTTCCTACCTTTTTGCCCTGATGGCCGCCGTCACCTGGGCGGCTTACTCGAGCATGACCCGCGCCTGGGCCAACGGCGTCAATCCCTCAACGATCATCTTTGCCATTGATGCGGCCATTTTTGGCCTGCTGTGGCTCGCAGGCGTCGGCGACGCTCCCGTGAGCGGCGGCACACACGGCTGGATCAGCGTGCTTTTCGGAGGCGTGGCCGTGGGGATGGCCTATGTGGTCTGGACGCTGGGCATGAGCCGCGGCAACATCACGATCCTGGCGGCGGCAAGCTACTTCACGCCGGTGCTCTCGTGCGTCTTCGCGGTCTTTTGGATCAACGCCGAGCTGCAGACGAGCTTTTGGACGGGCGTGGCCATGGTGGTGGCCGGGTCGCTGCTTTGCTGGGACGCCACCGGCCGCGGCATCAAGGCGCTGAAAGCCAAACGCAAAGCCTGGCAGCCGCATTGACATCCTCCCCCGATTGAAATCAGGGGATTCCTGCGGAGTTGCCTACGCAACGCTCAGGTGGGTTCTCGCTGTTGGCTCCGCAGCTTCGTGCAAAAGGCACGAGGCCTTGGGAAC
>ERZ1026848.710-NODE-710-length-18256-cov-5.092907_pt1 | contig 18256 bp, 10 predicted proteins | sample MGYA00380154_ERZ1026848 | MGnify/ENA primary metagenome ERZ1026848 (study PRJEB33269, sample SAMEA4719790) | human gut metagenome | biome: human-associated habitat; feature: organic feature; material: feces | place: Cameroon | collected 2013-10 ...
CAAAGTAACATACTTTGCGAAAAAGCGCGGAACGCCTTGCGCTGCAAGGCATTCCAGATTTACGCCAGAAAAAGTCGAAAATTTGAACTCGTTGTTGACACGGAAAAACGACTGGTATATACTGTTATTTGGCTGAAATTGGAAAGTTTTCGCAAAGTATGTTACTTTGCGAAAGAAATCGAGGCCAAAAACTGAATAAAAGGTCTTGCGAAGTCGTGTGGCTGTCGCTGTAAAGGCGGTATATCATTACCGTCAGGCGGCAGTTTTGAAGGAATGGGGTGATGCCCCCTGCGGACGGCGCTGTTGACGTAAGGAATGGACCAAAGCGGCAGAAATGCCGTGTGGCGAATAGCAGCCATTGGAGCGAACGCTCTGAGAAGGTAGGTTCAGGTACGAGAAGGGCAAAAGCCCTTCGTGACGTTAGGGCAGAAGAATTGCACGATGGAGGATCAGTGTTGTACAGCGGGCGATCTCTCCCTGACGGCATAGGCGGGAGTGCGCGCTGGCGAGATTCGTCAGCGCATTTTCATTTCTGCCGGATCACCGCTGGTTTTCTTTGGAAAACCGGCGTTTTTTTGTAAGGGAGGATCACGTCTATGTCCAACAGGAATCCCCGCGAGAGATTTGACTACAAGAGTTGGTTTGAGCGTAATGTGGCCAAGCGTACCGTGGCGGCGCTGGAAGCGCGGGACGCGGAGTTTGCCGAAAAGCACGCGGATACGCCGCTGGCGCATTTGGCGCAATACGTCGGCAATCGTGCTGAACTGCTGCGGCACACGCCCAGTCCCTGCGAGATAGACGGCGGCACGTTTATCGAGGAGCGCTTCGGCAGTTGGGACGCGGTATTGGAGATGGCACACCTGCGTCCGCCGGCGAAAGAGCCCAAGTTGAAAGACACCGCACGCTACAAGCGGGAAAAAGCCGTGCAGGAGCCTCTGTTCTATGAGGAATCCGAGCGCAAGAAGAAGGAGAAGCGGGCCAAGGCTGCCGCCAGTCATGCAGCGCAGCAGGCGCGGCTGAAAGAGAAGAAGCGGTTGGAGCAGGAAAAGAAAGAGGCCCGCGATGCCGCTGCCCGACGGCGCGATGCGGAGCGCCGCGCCGAGAAAGAAGCGGCAAAGGCCGCGGAGCAGGAGGTGTCCTGCTGAGTTACCCTTGTCAAGCCGAGACAGTCTGAACGGAGACTGTCAGCTTTCCATAAGGGTGGGAGGGGAAAAGCCGCCCCTCCCACCTCCTCTCTTTGTTGAACGGCAAAACCAAAACCACATACAAAAGCAAATATGTTACCCGCCCCTGCGGGGCAGGTAACGGGAAAAATACGCCCCATCTGCGGGGCGAGAAACAGGAATAGGAGCAAACACACATGATCTCTTTGAGTGAAATACTGCATACCATCGCCCAGGCGCTGATGATCCCCTGCCTCATTATACTGATAATTCTGATGGCCGGGGCGGTCTGGCAGATCGGCGACATCGTGGTGGAGTACATCGCGGAGCGCCGCAAGCATAAGTGTAACGTCCCCCAGCTGCTGCGCGACGTACACGCGGCGGGTGCGGACGGCCTTGCGGAGCTGATTGAAAACAGCGGCCTGCTGCGGCGGCAGAAGAAGGCCCTGCTGGAGCTGGCGGAGAGCCGGGGGCTGCCCAAGGACACCCTGACGGCGCTGGCGGAGCGCCTGCTGGCCACGGAGGAGGCGCGGAACGCCCGCACCACCTCCATCACGGACATGATCGCCAAGCTGGGCCCCATGTTCGGTCTGCTGGGCACGCTGATACCCCTGGGCCCCGGCATCGTGGCGCTGGGACAGGGCGACACGGTGACGCTGTCGGAGTCCATGAATGTGGCGTTCGACACCACCATCGCGGGTGTTATCAGCGCGGCGGTGGCCAGCGTCATCTCCCACATCCGCAAGCGGTGGTACAACGACGACATGGTGTCGCTGGAAACGCTGATGGAGGCAGTTCTGGAGGAGGTCACGAGCGATGTTGAAGGGTAAGTTTTCCTCCCGCCGCCGGGTGACGGAGGAGGTGGACGCCATGTCCGGGCTGGCGAACCTGTCGGACGTGATGCTGGTGTTCGCCTGCGGGCTGATGGCGGCGGTCATACTGAACTGGAACGTGGATCTGAGCAAGACCCGCGTGGAGATCCTCCAGCGGGAGCAGATGCAGGAGCTGGACAACGCGGAGGAGATGGAGCAGGACATCCAGTCCTCCAGCAGCTTTGAGCAGAAGGGCACGGTGTACGAAGACCCGGAGACCGGCAAGTTGTATGTGGTGATGCCGAAAAGCGGTAACTAAATAGTTTTTACATAGATACGTTCAACAATGAGAGGAGCAAATCACATGAAGAAACGGACAAGCAACGTGTCCCGGCGCATCGTGAGCCTGCTGATGAGCATGGTGCTCACGCTGACGCTGGTGACCCCCGCGGCGTTTGCCACGGAGGTGGTGGACGGCAGCGGCACGCCCATCGTCGAGGGCAGCGCGAACCCGGATGATGTCAATACCAGCGGGGACACCGAGGGCGACAACAGCGAGAATAAGAACACCGAGGACGGCAAGGGCGAACAGCAGCCTGCTAACCCCGGTGATGAGAACAAGAACCCTGACGAGGGCGACGGCGACGCCAACAAGCCCGCCGAGGATAACAAGGGCGAGGAAAATCCTGCCGAGGATAAGAAAGACGAGGAAAACAAGGACGAGCAGCCCACCGAGGACGAGAATAACGGTGAGGACAACATCTCTCTGCTGAATGATGAGAATGGCGCGGACGTGTGGGACGGCTCGGTCGCAAAACAATTCGCCGGTGGTGATGGCTCGAAGGATAGTCCCTACCAAATCAGCAACGGTGCGGAACTGGCATATCTGGCAAAATTGGTGAATGATGGAAACGACTTCTCTAAAAAGACCATCACGCTGAAGGCAGATATCAAGCTGAACACAGACGATGTGCCGGCAAGCGGGAACGAATGGACACCAATCGGCAATAGCGACGACAATGTTTTCAGTGGCATATTCGACGGCAACGGTCATACCATCAGCGGGCTGTATATTAACGTCACTGGCAGTTTAAAGGGCTCTTTGTATCAAGGGCTGTTTGGCTGTGTTGAAGACGGCACGGTGCAGAATCTTATTGTTACGGGCAGTGTAACAGTTAAGAATACTGCAAGCAAAAACGTAAGTTGCATTGGCGGCATTGTAGGTTCCGCTGATAAGGCTGTGCAGAACTGCGGATTTTATGGCATAGTTTCGGCAAAAAAGAACGTATCGAATACCGCAGAGGACTGCACCAAATACAACGGAGGTGTAGTGGGTAAAGGCAAGGCTACTAACTGCTGGTACTTCTACACGGGTACAAAGAACGCCTCTTCTCTCGGCGTGTGCGGTGGTCGCGCTAATAAATGCTATCAAAACGTGTCGGAGGATGTGGCTAAAGGCGACTATATAGAAGACCTCAACAGCTTTAAGGCGGTCCTGCAGATGAATGCTGCTGGCTCCGATATGTGGAAGCCCGGCGAGAAGCACCCGGAGTTTTTGCAGGAAAGTGAGAAACTGGTGGTATTGCAGCCGTTGTTTGACGATACAACAGCTGCCGTACAGGTCAATGGCAGTAAAGAGGGTGCAGTGGTAACAGGCGATGAGTCCGTTGTATTGACCGGCACGGATGTTTACTACCGTGTGGGCGAAAATGGAAAATGGACAAAAATTGATAGTGAAGCATCGGCCGATTTGGACGGCACAGATCAAGTCGTGACCATTTACTACGCCAGTGCAGAGGAACTCCAGAGCATAAAGTGGTACGATCCAAACGTGAATGAGTTTGTCCTTACCACCGCAGGACAACTGACCTACCTGGCACAGTTGGTCAATGGGGGAACAGACTTTGCGGGGAAAACGATCAGGCTGGGCAGCGACATTGAAATTTCTAAAACATGGGCAGCACCGATTGGAACGCAATTTAAATCGTTTAAAGGCACATTTGATGGCGAAGGTCATGTTGTCAGTGTAAAGGATGGCACAACATTCGGCGGTTTATTCGGTTATAACGACGGAACCATCCGTAATGTGATCGTGACTGGTATTGTGGATGCGTCCAGCGTGGCAGGTCCCAATGTCGGAGGCATTGCGGGTACGAGCCGCAAGACGATTCAAAACTGTGGCTTCTATGGGAAGTTTGAGAATATTGAAGGGAAGACACTCTGTGGTGTAGCAAATGCTTCCAGCGGAGTAGAAAACTGCTGGTTTTGCAATACCGGAGAAGGCAGTGTTGATGTAGCAGGGAATCAGTATAACAAACCCAAGAACGCCTATGTCAATAAGGGTGAAAGCGCCAAATTAGGTGGTGAGCTGGTTTCCGAGAACTTCGCCGCTGTGGTGGCGGAAAAGCTTAACGATGCGCTGGCTGACAGTTGGTTCCCGTGGGTGACACGGGAGGGGTGTGACTACCCTGTTATGCTGATCGAGGGAAAACTGGTCAACGTGACAAGCTATGACGGCGCGGATGATACGATAGTGACGATCGGCGACAGTGGCACGACAAGTGCGGCCGTTACGGATAATACGGTTACCCTGAAATTGGCAGACAGCTACACAGGAGAGACTGTTTACATCATCAGTGATCCCGCGGAAGAGGTCGTGTTCGATGGTGAGAACGCGACACCGCACCTAACAAACGCGAGCAGAACATGCGTTTATACGCTTCCTGACGGTCAGCGCTTTGTCAAGCTGTACTACGGTACGGCGGACAAGCTTAATGCGGATGATTCATGGTATGATACAAACGCAGACAAGATGACGATCATGAGTGCGAAGCAGCTGCGGACGTTTGCCGGTATGGTCAATGCGGGGACCGACTTCGCGGGGAAGACGATCATGCTGGGGGCGGATATTGTGCTGCCCGGCGAGTGGACACCCATCGGTACGGCGGAGCATCCATTCAAGGGAACGTTTGATGGCTGCATAGAAATTAGCGATAATAACTACAAGTATTATGCGGTTTCTGGCGCGGAAGTCAATGCAGCCGGTCCCAATGCCGGTTTGTTCGGCGTAGTGGACGGCGGTAAGGTGCAGAATTTGACGGTGGCTGGTTCGGTCTCCTCCGAGGCGAAGGATGCCCACGTCGGAGGTATCGTAGGCTGGCTGAAAGCCGGTACAGTGGAAACGTGCGTATTCATTGGAAGCGTGGAAGCTGCCGGAGAAAATGCTGTACGCGGCGGCCTTGTGGGTAAGGCTGAATCCACGGACTCAGTTTCTGACGGCTATTGCTATAGTGCGGAAGATGTAAAGCCGGTAGGCGATGGTGCATATACAAAATGCTTCTACCTGGCAGCAAAGTCCACCAGAGGTGCGGCGAACGATAACGGCGCCCGCACGGAGCAGGAATTCAGCATCGGACGGGTAGCGTGGGAACTGCTCGGCGAAAACGAGCAGTTTAAGAACACTGCGCCCAAACCGCATTGGGCACAGGAGAACGGAATGCCTGCTATAGAATCGTATGTATCCCTCTATTACCTTTATGAAGTGGAGCTGGTCAAACGCTCCGGCCAGGAAGGATTATCCGTTATCATGCAGGCGAATGGAGCAAATGCACTGCTTGATGGAGATACGCAAAGGGTGTACGTTGCGGCGGCAAACGAGATCACGATCGACAGTGATGGCATCGGTGATGACTATACTGTTACATATTCGCCCAATGATCCGCATGCGAGAATCAACACATATAATTGGCTGGTGCCTGCTGTTCCCAACAACACGTTTTACTATACTATCAGCGCAAACACAAATGAGGATATTAGTTGGTACATAGGCAACGAGGGCGCTTCGGTGTATACACTTGAAACTACGGCGCAGTTGTTCGGCTTTGCCGCACTGGTGAACGGCACGGCAAAGAGGGCGGATGGTACACCGGTCGGTTCTGTGAATTTCAGCGGCAAGACCATCAATTTGGCTGATGACATCGACGTTTCCGGTTATGAGTGGATACCCATCGGCTATACCCCTACGGCATTTGAGGGGACCTTTGACGGTAAAGGCCACACGGTCACGCTGGCACTGGACACCATAGGCCAGAGCTATGTGGGTTTCTTTGGCTATGTTACCGGTACGGTGCGGAATCTGACCGTGGATGGCAGCGCGAAAGCTGATGGTACTGGCAGCGCTGTTGGCTATGCCGCCGGTGTTGTGGCATATCTTGACGGTGGTACAGTCGAAATGTGCGTCAACAAGGCGAACGTGACCACTAACGCATGCCGCTACACGGCTGGTATCGTTGGCAACAGCAACAGCAACGGTGTGGTCAAAAACTGCCGCAACACGGGTGTAATCACCAGTTCATTCGGAGATCCGAACGGCCATGCCGCGGGCATTGCAAATAATGCGGCATCTGTTACCCAATGCTGGAACGAAGGCGACGTTAAATTGGATACCGTGGAAGGCAAGAGTGCCAACTCCAGAGTGGCCGGTATTGCTGTCGGAGCGTCGGTTCTCAATTCCGCCAACTTTGGAAAAGTTTCCGGCCCGCAATGGAATGAACTGGGTGTATACATTGGTGGCGTGGGAACTTCCCGTGTCGCCAACAGCTATAGCCTGGGCGATGTGACCGGGGCGGCGGGCACGACCTTCGGTATTAGCAACGGCACAGTGACCAACAGCTACTATGTTGATATTGGCGGGAAAACCGGTATCTACGTCAAGGACAGTGCTGGTACCACTGACGCCGACAAGTCTCAAAGTATCACAATAACCGAAAGCGACGGCAAAAAGGTCTATAAAGTCGGCAATGTTGAGCTGGTGGAGGTGCTGAACGAAAACTCCGTTAGTATTTCCGGTGCACTGCAGTGGCTTAACAAGCAGGACGAGCCGTGGAATCCTGTACATATCCAACGCTGGGATGGAAGCAACGAACCGGGCGTAACTGGCACGGCGGTCCTTACATACGATCCAAATGGCGCGACCATCGGCACGAAGCTGACAGAGACACAGATGATTAAGAACGGTCAATCTGCAGCCACATTTACCATTAGAACCGATGATGCATTGGGCTACAAGCATAAGAACGGCACGTTCCTCGGCTGGAGTAAAGAGCCTTCTGCAGCCCAGGTTGAGTATCAAGCTGGAGCAACAATATCGGTCGAGAAGGATACCACCATTACGCTCTATGCCGTATGGGATAAGATTTGGGAAGGCGATGGCAGTGCGACCGAGCCTTATCAGATTTCCAATAAGAATCAGTTGATTGTATTGGCAACACAGGTCAATGACAAGGGATTTGATTACAAGGGTGAACATTTTGCCTTGTTGGGTGATATTGATCTTGCCGGTATAACTTGGACACCTATTGGCGACACGCGCAGTGCGTTTTCCGGTCAGTTGAATGGCAATGAACATACGATCAGCAATCTGAAGGTCTCTACAAGCGAATCGTATGCCGGACTATTCGGGCTTGTTAAAGGTGCTGCTATTGAGTCTTTGACGTTAGAAAATGGAGAGGTGACTTGTAAACGTGGGGGAACTTCGTTCTGCGGCGGTCTTGCAGGAGGGGGTACGCTAACCGCAACAAAGGTTTGCCTCGTAAATGTAACGGTAGGAGGCCATCATTATACAGGTGGCATTCTCGGTTATGGCGGTGGGTCGATGACGGATTGCAGCAATGTCGGCGGCGTTGTAAAGGGCAAATATGCTGGAGGTATGGCTGGTCGCGGAAACACGAACGGCGCATTTGAGTTTATTCGTTGTACAAACAGTGCAGGAATCGAGGGAGAAGCCTACGCCGGTGGAATAAGTGGCGACCATAGAGGCGAAGGAAATATATTTGAAAATTGCCGGAATGAAGGATCTGTCAACGGAGGAATTGCATCTGGCATAGCCATCTACGGCCAAAGCTTTATAGCTTGCACCAATGCCGGAGAAGTTAAAGGCCAATCGGGGATGGCTTGTGGTATTGCGAATAGCGCGAGTTACGTCGAAAAATGCGGAAATACCGGCAATGTATATGGCTCAACCTCATCCGGCATAACATGGCATGCTATAGAGATTGAGAATTGCTACAATACCGGCAAAGTCTCGGCAACTGCTGGCAACGCTGCGGCATACGGAATTGCAGGTTCGGTGCGGTGGTATATCAAAAACTCCTTTACTTACAATGTGGATACTCAAGTCCCTTTGGTAAGTAACATAAAATTCGGAACTTATGGTGACAAAAACGAAGTGACCAACAGCTACTACCTCGCCAGCAGTGCTACAGCGGTTAGCAGCGCAGGCGAATACGCTACGCTGGCTGATTTCGCCAGCGGCAAGGTAGCATGGGGTGTAGATGGCGGCACCGCCGCACACGCCAACTACTGGACGCAGGATACCCGGCGTGGCCAAAATCAGATGCCTGCAGGTCCGGGTAGAGCGTATCCCAAGCCCATCGAAGACCCGAACACGGAGTTCAGCGTCTACCGCGCACTGGTGCAGTACGGCACTGGCGGCACGGTCAGCCTGGAAGCCAATAGCCACAGTAGCGAGAATCAGGAAAATGCCGTGTACGGGCCCAAGGGTATGAGTGTGACCGTTACGGCTACGCCCATGGATAACACCTACGCCTTGAAGTCCATGACCGTTCAGCTCCCTGTGGGCACCGCGGCGAAGTCTATCTCCAACCCGGCCACATTTACCATGCCCAATGAGGGCAACGTCCTCGTTACGGCTACCTTCGGCTCCGCTACCCCCAGTGGCGGTGGCGGTTACTACTACGGCGGCAGCGGCGACGGTACCGGCACCGGCGACCAGGATGACGAGGGCCTGCAGGACGGCCTGAATATGGATGTGGAGTACGACATCAAGGGCCTTGTGCTGGGCGCCTACGCCGAGTGGGGCTCCAACGGCGGGAACAAGTCCTTCCAGAAGTGGCTGGAAGAAAATCCCAACGTGGTCCGCGCTCTGCTGACCAACAGTCTGGACAACATGGCCACCGCGGCCGTGGGTAAGAAGACCGATGAGGCCAAGGATCTGGCGGCTCTGCTGCTGGCCAGTCTCAACGAGCACACCGGCGTGGACGGCAAGGACGGCGACACCATCGCCAAGGCGCTGCAGAAGTACATCGACTCCGGCAGCGAGGAGGTATTCAGTGCGTGGCTGACCGGTGGCGGCGGCATGGCCAGCGGCACCTATGAGAACATCTACGGCCAGTACGCCAGCAGCCTTGCGGCACTGGCAGACCGTCTGTACAGCAAGTGGGAGGCCAGCGGTACGTCCATGACCTTCCCGGTGTGGCTGGATTCCCAGCAGGTGAGCATGGACAGCCTGTCCGAGAACGCGGACGAGCCGGATACCGACAACACCAACGATCCTCAGACCTCCGACGCCCCGGACGACGTGCCGGATGGACAGGATACCGAGGGCGGTGCCAGCGGTAACTCCGTGTGGGAGATCATCGGCACGGTGGTGCGCGAGAATCCCATCCTCGTCTGGAGCATCGTGGCCGTCATCGCGGCGCTGATCATCGTGGGCGCGGTGCGTCGCTACCACAAGGTCAAGCGTGACGAGCATGACGAGAAATAATTAAACCCGATTACGCCTCGGGCGTAGTCTGCCGATTCGCGTGGGCGGGATTTCCGTCCACGCGAATACGGCTATATAAACGGGAATGGGAGGGATGCCTCTGTGAGAAGAAAAGTACGGAATTGGACAGCGTTTCTGCTGGCGCTGGTGCTGGTACTGGGCATGATGCCCACAGCTTACGCGGCGGGATACAGCATCTCCGTCAACGCCCCGACAGGGAACGACCTGCCCTATTGGGTATTTGAAAAAGCGGGCGTGGACAGCGCGGATGTGCTGAACCTGACGGCCAATGAGGGTCATACCCTGCCCGCGAGTAAGGTCGCCCGCGTGTCGCTGGCCGTGGGTAAAAACAAAGAGGATGAAGCCTCATGCGGTATTTCCATCAATGGGCTGTACTATGTGCAGTCCGTGACGTTGGATCACCCGGATTTCTTCACCGGCACGGTGGAAATACAGGTGGGCAAGGATGCCCAGTGGAGCGAGGAAACATGGGGTAGCATCACGCCGGTGGAGAGCTCCAACATTATTGGCCGTGTGCAGTTCAAGAACGGTACGTTCACCGGCGATGTGAGTATCACCGTCAGTCCTATGACGGCAGCACAGGCGGAAACGGCGCAGAAGCTAAACCAGCGCCAAGTTGTGCCGCAGGGCAAATACACGGTGGCCCAGATCTCCGAGGCCATTCAGGGCATTATGACGCAGAAGCGTTCTGCGCTGGGGTTGTCTGAAACTGATAATCTCCTCTCCGGGGACGAATTGACCTACGCAGGCAGCTCCGCCACAGACTGGCTGCCCATCGGTCTGAGCCGCTGCGGTGTGGAGGATGACTACGACGCCTACCTCGCGGCCTTGCAATCATACGTCGAGCAGAAGTACCGTGAGCCGGACAAGCTGGATCGAGTGAAGGCCACCGAGTGGCATCGTATCTCCCTTGCTGTGCTGGCCTGCGGCGGCGATCCCACCCACTTCGGCAAGGATGAAAGCGGGAACGACATCAACCTCATCGCGGACGGTGTGTACGACCGCGGCAAGACCGTGGACATCGGGGCACAGGGGCTCAACGGCTGGCTGTGGGGGCTTATCACACTGGACAGCATGAAGTACAACATCCCCGCAGGCTCGTCCTACACCCGCACGGAGATGATCAAGAAAATACTGTCCTTCCAGCTCCCCGACGATGGCTTCAACCTGCGGTTTGCACAGGGCAGCACCGCCGACCCGGACATCACCGCCATGGCGATACAGGCGCTTGCACCGTACTATCGAAACGCCACCTTCAACGTGAAAGACCCCGTGGACAAGGCGCTGGACTGCCTGTCCAAATTGCAGCTGGATACCGGCGACTTCCGCAGCTGGGGCACACGGAACTCCGAGTCCGTATCGCAGATCATCGTGTCGCTGTGCTCCATCGGCGTTGATCCGCAGAACGACCCGCGGTTCATCAAGAACGGCATCAATCTGCTGGACGCGCTGTTCTACTACCAGCAGGAGGACGGGGGCTTTGCCCACTCTTATGAGTCTGACCCCGGCAATCCCTCCGCCATCCCCGGCGAGAGCAACAGCATCGCCACCGACCAGGCTCTGCTGGCGCTGGTAGCCGTGTGGCGGCAGGCGCAGGGCATGAGCATCCTGTACGATTTCCGTCCCGGCAGCGTATCCTCCAAGATACTGACGCCGGAGGAGAGCGAGGTATCCTTCGCGGGCAGCTACGAGTTTACCGAGGCCGACCAGCAGCAGGCGGACGCTCTGCCCAAGAAGCTGTCCACGGAGAACGATGCCGAGGTGACAGCCCTGCTGAATAAGCTGAAAATGAGCCGTGACTTCGACGGCTACGACACCTACATGACCAAGCTGACGCAGGCCAAGAGCGACATAGACGCGCTGTACGCAGAGATAGAGAGCCTCAACGCGGACATCCAGGAGCAGATCATCTCCATGACCGAGCCGGGACTGGGCGAGAAGCCCACCGTGGACAGACTGGTGAAGCGGTACAAGGCGCTGTCCGACCATGACAAGGAACTTGTCCAAAACTGGGATACCGTACTTGCGGTGAAGGCACAGACAGACGCGGCGCAGAGAAACCTGTTCCTTATCATTGGCGGCGCGGTGGTCGTCATGGTGGCCGCAACAGTGGTCATCCGCCGTAGGAGGGAGAGCAAATGAGAAAGCATTTCACAAGATTACTCACCACACTGCTGGCGCTGGTGATACTTTTGCCCATCGTAGCACAAGCTGCTCCCACGGACGGCTGGACAGATGAGGCGGAGCAGGCATATCAGACGGTGACGCAACTGGTCATCCAACGTGTCAGCGAGAGCAAGGACTACCTTGCCACGGCCACGCAGGAGGAAAACGCCAAGGCGATCTATGCCCTGTGGACCTCCGGCGCGACTGTCCCCGGCGGCTTTTACGACGAATACCTGCAAGCGCTGGCCGACTGGCTGGATCTTGCGGTCAAGCGGGGCAAGACGGCCTACATCCCCGGCGCTATCCGCACGGTAGCGGCTATGGGACTGGATGTGACCGACTTTGCCGGTCATGACCTGATGGCCGCCCTGCGGAAGCCGGAGCTGGTGGAGGCAGACGAGGACCGGCTGGATATGCTGATGGATCTGGATGCCGCCGGTGCCGCAGGCAAGACCGACGAGTTCAACGCCCTGCGGGAGCAGCTTTTGACTGAGACTCTTGCCCGCCAGCAGAGCAGCGGCGAGTTCCGCTACACCTCCAAGTGGCCTGCCGAGTTGAAGCGGAAGGGCGTGGCTGCTGAGCCGGATCGGTTTGACTACATCCTGCTGACCGCCAAGTCCGTACAGGCCCTCGCACCTTATCAGGATCGCAAGGACGTATCCGCAGCCATTGACAAGGCGTTGGATTATCTATCTGAGCAGCAGCTCCCCAGCGGCGGCTTCCTCAAGTATGGTGCAGAGGACGTAGAGGAGGACGCGGCAGTGCTGGAAATGCTGGCCGCGCTGGATATCTCCCCTGACGACGGGCGATTTGTGAAGAACGGCAATACCGTGCCGGATGGTATGATGGGGTGGTATCAGGGGAAATATTCCAGCAGTGCGCCTGCACCCGGACAAGGGTTCTACCGGGAGAACGCAAATTGGGGCTACAACACTTACTCTTACAATGAGCCTCTTGGATGGGTAAAGTCGTCATGGGGCAGTATGTATGACCCTGACGATCCGGATAATCCGGATAAATGTGTCATAGAGCGGAAATACATAAATGAAGCCGCATTTTCAGGCTTTTCCCTGTTTTACACGGCGTCACAGACGCGGAACACCTCTACAGAGGATCTCGTCGTTCCTCCCCGCAGCGACACAGATGTGAAGCTGGATTACAAGCAGCTCCTGAAACAAAAGACGGACGGGATGGTCGAACGAGTTATTGCCAACTACGAGTATCTATTGACAGAAGCACGCGAGATCACAGCCGGAGAGATTGCCGGCTATTCCTCACAGATACTGGCTTTGCAGAACGCAAATGCGGAATTGACAAAAGCGGAAAAGGAAAAGCTGCAGGAGATCATGACGGTCATGGTGGGCGCCAGTGGGGACTACTATTTGGGGCGCACCTCCTCCACCTACTCAGCCGGTGCAGTACGCGCCATGCAGTATCTTGGCATGGATCCTGCAAATGTCAATGGGCTGGATTATTTGGCGGTGCTGGCAAATACCGGCAAGTTGGAGGCTACTTCAACATACGATTTCAACAGCTATTTAAGGGACATCGAATCCGTGAGTGCACAAGTATGGCGTTCTCGCGGCATTGATGTAGGGACGCTTGTAGACAGCTATGCAGTACGTATCCTTGCAGACCAAACTCCTGACGGAGGCTTTGATTACTCTTATGGCGTGAATATAGCGCAGGGAGATACAAATACTTCTTGGCGTGATGATACTATCTATACTGCGAAAACGATTACTGTGTTAGCGCCATATCGCGACAAGGAGTATATTGCCAAGGCGATAGACCGCGCCGTGGACTACCTTTCCTCCGTGCAGCTCTCGGACGGCAGCTTTCCGGGCATGACCGGAGATTCGGACGGCGGGGCGACCCTTACCGTGCTGAAGATGATGGAAGCGCTGGATATTTCTCTGGACGACCCACGCTTCGTGAAGAACGGAAATACCGTGGCGGACGCCATGCGGACGTTCTATGTGGACGGCGTAGGGTTCATCAGCGATTTTGAGGTGGAGGCACCGCTGGATGATCTGAGCCGCCTACCGGTCTATGAAAACCCGGTCATGGGGAATTATTCCACCATCTCCGCCCTGACCTACCTCCAAGCCGCCGAGAACGGCACATTCGGCCCCGACGGCAAAGGCAGCAGCGTGTTCGAGGTGGTAGGCTCCGCCTTGACGGAAACGCCGCTGGGCGTTATCCTGCTGGCCGTCATCATCGTTGCGCTGTTGGCCTTCGGCATGGTGCGCCGCTACCGCCGCATCAAAAAGGAGAAGTGATAACATGGAAAAACACATGACGAAGCTGCTGGCCACTCTGCTGGCAGCAATCATGCTCCTGCCCGCGACTGTGCAGGCCGCCCCTGCGGACGGCTGGACGGACGAGGCGGAGCAGGCATATCAGACGGTGACGCAACTGGTCATCCAGCGTGTCACCGAAAGCAAGGACTACCTCGCCGCGGCCACACAGGAGGAGAATGCGAAAAACGTCTATGCCCTGTGGACCTCCGGCGCAGACGTGCCGGACGGCTTTTATGACGACTACCTGCGGGCGCTGGCGAACTGGATGGACATTGCGGCAAAGCGCGGCAAGGCGGGCTATGTTCCCGGCGCTGTCCGCACGGTGGCGGCTATGGGACTGGATGTGGCCGACTTTGCCGGTCATGACCTTCTGGCCGCCATGCAGAGGCCGGAACTGGTGGACGCGGACGAGGACCGGCTGGATATGCTGATGGACTTGGACGCCGCCGGTGACGCGGGCAAGACCGACGGGTTCAGCGCCCTGCGGGAGCAGCTTCTGACGGAAGCCCTTGCCCGCCAGCAGAGCAGCGGCGAGTTCCGCTATACCTCCAAATGGCCCATCGAACTGAAGCGAACGGGCGTGGACGACGAGCCGGACCGCTTCGACTATATTCTGCTGACTGCCAAATCTGTACAGGCACTTGCACCCTACCAGAGCCGCACGGACGTGTCCGCGGCCATTGACAAGGCGCTGAACTATCTCTCCGAACAGCAGCTTCCCAGCGGCGGCTTCCTCAGGTACGGCGATGAGGACGTGGCGGAGGACGCGGCGGTGCTGGAAATGCTGGCGGCACTGGGCATTTCCCTCGCGGACGAGCGCTTCACCAAGGACGACCGCACCGTGCTGGACGGTATGATGGGCTGGTATCAGAGTACGTATGCGGAGCAGGCGAGGACCCCCGGACAGGGCTTTTACCGTGAGCTGATAGGATGGTCGTATTCTACTGGAAAATATTTTCCGGTAGGATGGGCTATAACGTCATGGGGGACAATGGATGACCCAGATGACCCTGACGAATATGTGAAGGAACGAATTTACATCAATGAAACGGCCTTTCCCGGTCTTGCGCAGCTGCGGGTCATGCTGCAGGCGGCCCCCGTTGTCGGCGGCAGCATCACCGCCCCGAGCGGAGGCATCGGTGGTGTCAGCGCGGAGCTGGATTACAAACAGCTTATCACAGAAAAGTCGGGGGAATTGGCAGAAGAGCTGTCGGTGAAAAAGCTCATCGAGGAATACAGCTATCTGCTGGACGGTGGCTCCCACTATATAACCTCCAGTCAGATCAGCACGTTCTCCAGTCAACTACTGGCACGGGAAAAAATGAATATCAAAATGACCGAGGAGGAGCAGGCGAAGCTGCGGGAAATCATGGCTGTCATAGTGGGTGCCGGCGGTGAAACCTATCTGGGCAGGGCTTCTTACACCTACGCTGCCGGCGCGGTGCGCGCCATGCAGTATCTGGGCATGGACCCCGGCGACATCAACGGGCTGGATTACATAGTGCCCCTGACGAATACCTCTAAAGCGGCGCCTACATCTACTCAGGATTTCAACAGCTATCTGTACGACATTGCTTCCATTGATCCGGAGGTGTGGCGCTCCCGCGGCGTGGACGGCGATATGCTGGCAGAGCAGTTCATCACCCGCGTACTGGCAGATCAGACCTTGGACGGCGGCTTTGATGATTTCTATGGTTACAGCGTGGCCACAGCGAAAGAGGGACAAACAGTCATTGGGCAGGGCAGCGTACCCGAGACGATCAGCGCGCTCAGTGCGTTGGCTTCGTACAGGGACAAGGAAAATGTCGCTGCGGCGATCGAGGCCGGACTGACATACCTGTCCTCCGTGCAGCTGGCTGACGGCAGCTTTGAGTGTTGTTGTGGGGACACGCCCAACGGCGCAGTGACGCTGTCGATGCTGAGCCTGATGGATAAGCTGGATATCTCCATAGACGATGAGCGGTTCGTTAAGAATGGGAACACCGTGGCGGACGCCATGCGGACGTTCTATGTGGACGGCGTAGGGTTCATCAGCGATTTTGAGGTGGAGGCACCGCTGGATGATCTGAGCCGCCTACCGGTCTATGAAAACCCGGTCATGGGGAATTATTCCACCATCTCCGCCCTGACCTACCTCCAAGCCGCCGAGAACGGCACATTCGGCCCCGACGGCAAAGGCAGCAGCGTGTTCGAGGTGGTAGGCTCCGCCTTGACGGAAACGCCGCTGGGCGTTATCCTGCTGGCCGTCATCATCGTTGCGCTGTTGGCCTTCGGCATGGTGCGCCGCTACCGCCGCATTAAGAAGGAGCAGTGACATGAAAGTAAAGTGCAGACATATCGTTTCCTTGTTTCTGGCGATCCTCTTGCTACTGTCCTGCGCGGCCTGCGGACAGACGCAGGCGGAACAGCCGGAGGACACCGGCGATAAGGATCAGTACATGACTGAGCCTGTCCCAGAGGGGAAACCTAATCCAGTAGAGCCACAGGACACGACGGTGGATACCACCACAACACATACCTGCACCTTCTCCATCTCCTGCGAAACGATCCTGGACAACATGGATAAGTGCGTGGAGAACAAGAAGTTTCTCGTACCGGCGGACGGCGTTATCTTTCCTGCCACGGAGGTAGAGTTCAGCGAGGGCGAGAGCGTATTCGATGTTCTCCAGCGGGTATGTCGGGACAACGCCATCCACATGGAATCCGACTGGACTCCGGTATATAACAGCGCCTATGTAGAGGGGATCAATAACCTCTATGAGTTCGACGTGGGCAGTTTGTCCGGCTGGATGTACAACGTCAACGGCTGGTATCCCAACTACGGCTGCTCCCGCTACCAGGCGAAGGACGGCGACGTGGTGGAGTGGCGTTATACCTGTGACCTGGGCTACGACCTGGGCAGCGGTATGGGCGGATAAATGAATCATTGAAAAAGAAAGGAAAGAAAAAATGAAAAGACTATTAACTATCCTGATGGTACTGATGTTGTTGTTTGCCAGTACGGGATGTGGGGAGAAAGGAGGTCTACAGGAAGACAATGATACGAACATTCAGCAGGAAGCGAAGGATAAAGAGAAGAACCTATATGATCCTGCGGATGACATCAAGCCTATTGCTGTGGGCACAGTGACCATATCTATCTCTTGCGCCACACTTTTGAATCATTTGGACGTTTATGAAGGAGATGCAAACGCCATACCAAAAGGCGGAGAGATCCTTCCTGCTGTATCCGTGGAACTATATGAAAATGATACAGCGTACACGCTGCTTAAACGTGTCTGCAGGGAAAAGAACATCGAAGTTGATGGAGAGTGGGACGCAGATAGTGCATATATTACTCAGATTGGCAGCGTTTCTGAATTTACGGCAGGACCTTTGTCCGCGTGGCTTTTTACAGTAAATGGAACGATTCCCGATGTGGACTCACAATCTCACCCGCTTGAGGACGGCGATGTAGTGGAATGGCACTACACCTGTGATTTTGGCAACGATATTGCCGAAGGCATGGAGAACTAATAAAGAGCAATATACTCATAGGATACAATAATGTAGAGAACGCTGGTATAGGCGGCAAGATTCCAAGAGCGCACTGGCCTTTGGAGATATTCGAGAGGCCGCCTAACCATGCGACCAGACAACACAACAAAACGGACAAAAAGCCAAGGATGGCCCTTTGCGGCCATCCTTGGCTTTTTGCCCGCTTTTCATTATGCGGATACCAATTTCATTGCCGTGCCCCACCGTTTTCACCATTTGAGAAATCTTTAGGAGTTTTGATGAAACGGAGGTAAGAAAATGCACTTTGACCACAAATCATACGGAGCAAGAATCCGGCATCTGCGAATAAGAAGGGGGCTTACCCAAGAACAACTCGCAGAAAAACTGAATGTGTCTGGTACGTACATCGTGAAAATCGAAAGCAACCAAAGAACTGGTTCTGTTGAGTTTGCAGTGGAACTGGCAAGCTGTTTTGATATTTCACTGGACTATCTCTTGCTGGGTACAGAATGCACTGACAAGAAACGCCTCCTTCAAACCGTGATAGCATTCCTTTCTGAACTTGAGGCAGGCATTTGAAACCTGACAAAGAGGGTAAGAAACCTGCCATCTTGTCTCTGTTGCAGTGAGATTGCCCAAGGTACAATTACATCAAAGCCGCAGGTAGCGGTGGTTGTACCTTGAAAAACGCCATACGGCTATATCCGGCAACTGGATCACATCAGCAGA
>ERZ1026848.715-NODE-715-length-18220-cov-4.641233_pt1 | contig 18220 bp, 18 predicted proteins | sample MGYA00380154_ERZ1026848 | MGnify/ENA primary metagenome ERZ1026848 (study PRJEB33269, sample SAMEA4719790) | human gut metagenome | biome: human-associated habitat; feature: organic feature; material: feces | place: Cameroon | collected 2013-10 ...
TGGCGCGGCAGGCGTCATGAGTGCAGGCTGCGGCATTGGCGGGATGCTCTATCCCGTCCTGATGGGCGCGGCCTGTGACTGGGTAGGCCTTGGCGGAGCCTTCGGGCTGCTGGCCGCGACGGCAGGTGCTGGAATGATTCTGTGTATGTGCCTGCGGAGATAGGAGTAAGTTATCAAGAATTTCGTGCGGCAATATTTGCGTTACTCTTGAATACTACCCGCGTGCGATCTGTAATTGAGAAAATCAGCTTGATACATATGGGCGAAAGGCAAATGACAACAGCCCTGTCTGGGGAAATATCCATGGACAGGGCTGCTTGGTCTATTCGGAGATTGCAGAAAGCCAGCTACATGCTTGTTGTGGTCAACGGAAGAAAGATGGCGAAGCCTATTTGGAAGTAGAGCTCTCTTTGTCAGAATGCGGATGGGCGGAGATCTTTTGAAATTCCAATGGCGTCAGGCCGACTTCCTGCTTGAAGACGTAACCAAAATACTTTGCATTGGAGAACCCTGCGGCGTCGCTGATCTCAAAAACCTTCATATTTGTTTGCAGCAACAGCTGCTTGGCGCGCTCGATGCGCGCGAGCTTCAGGTAGTTGCTGAAGCTGACGCCCTCTTCCTTGTGGAACAGACGGCAGAAATAGATCTTGGACAGGCCGACATGGTCGCTGACGAGCGCCATGTCGAGCGCGGGATCCGGCAGATGCTCGTTTACGAACTCCTTGGCGAGCTCGATCAAGTGATTGGACTGTCCGGTCGGCTTTTGAAACAACTGACGCAGAAGCTGCTTGGTCGCTTCCATGATGTAGTTGACCTGCTCGGAGATGCGGCGGCGCTTCTGGAGCGCGGAGATCGACAGGCCCAGCGCTTCGAGCTGCTCCGCGGGCATGCCGAGCCGCATGCTCTCCATCAGAATGGAGTGCAGATAATCGGCGCAGAAGGAGCGGACGTGCGTGGAGCCGTCGCCGTCGCGCACGGAGATCGCGTGCAGATGGGTCTCGATGGCGACGACAAGCTCGTCGAGCTTGTTTTCACGGAACAGCGCGAGCAGGTACTCCTGCAATTGCTGCGGATCTGGAAGCGAGGGCTCAAAATGGCGGATATTTTTGTAATGGATGATATCGTCCTCACGCAGGACGTCCTGATAATTGAGCGCGACGATCGCTTCGGCATAGCTGACTGGGCAGTCGGTAAGTGCCGAAACAATTCGACCGATCCCGGCGTGCAGGCGGCAGTCCGCAACCAGCAGAAGCTTATTTTGCAGCATGGACAGCTGCTCTTCGATGAAGTCATCCGGTGTTCCGGCGGGGATATTCAGAAGACAGTTGAAAATATCGTGGCTGTCCTCCGCGCCGCATGGCTGCAAGCCTGCTTCGCGCAGTTCGCTGAGAATGGTATCGTACAGTGCCAGCTTCGTTTTGGAACTGCTGCGGCGGTTCGGATATTCCAGTTCCATTGTGACGACAGCAAAGGCCTCGTTTTTCAGTATGATGCGCAGCTCGCTGCAGCGCTTCCGCAGGAGCTCTTCCGTACCCTCTGGCGACCGGAGAAGCTTCTGCAAAAACTGTGCCTGCAGCTGCGGCAGGTAATCCGCTACGATCCGGTTGAGCGCGGCATAGCGCTGGAAGGCTTCGCGTTTGCTGTAAAAGTAGTCGAGCGCCTTTTGCAGGCTGCGCGTCAGATCCTCCGGGAAGATCGGCTTGGAGAGCAGATCGACCGCACCCAGACGTACGGAATGCTTGGCATATTCAAAATCGGTATAACCCGTGATGACGATGAAGCGGACGTCTGGGTCGAGCGCCGCAATGGCGTCCGCCAGCTCCAGACCAGAGATGATGGGAATACAGATATCCGTGATGATGATTTTCGGTCGGTGCAGCAGATACAGCTCCATAGCGCTGTCGCTGTCTGCGGCTTCGCAGACTATACGAAGGCCGAGCGCCTTCCAGTCGATCATGGCCCTCAGCCGCTGCCGGACGGTCAAATCGTCGTCGATCAGCATGACGTCGTACATAGCAGTATCTCCTATTCCCTCTTAGCATCAATTCGATAAAGGCTGGCCGCCGTTCCGTAGAAAAGCTGTTCTTTTTCCGACTGGCCTGCGCCGGCAAGCATACAGCCGAGAAGAACGGCCCGCAGATTTTCCAGTGCCAGGATCAATGCAGAATCCTCCGGAATCATTGTGTTCGTACGCTGTATCTGGAAATCTGTTGTACCCAGCGATACGCTTCGGCCATGACGGACACAGCAAGGAAAATCTGAGCCCCACAGCAATCTGCCCGCACCGAATTTCTGCAGCAGCAGTGCAGTCGGCGCGCTTTCACAGAGAAAGGACAGATCAAAAAAGAGATTCTCATAGGGGTACAGACCGGGAAGCGCATCGATCAGATTCCATTGGTTGAATGCACTGCCGCAGTGCGCAAGAATGAGCGGGACAGATGGATATTGTGTGCAGATATGCCGGATCGCAGAAAGATTTTCAGGATCCGCTATGGCAAACTGTTTCCCAAGATGCAGAACAATTGGCACACCGAAACGGTTCGCCAGTGCACAGAGCCAGTCCGGCAGGAAATCCGCAACGTCCTGATACTGCGGATATTGTTTGGACAGCGTCAAATAGGGTTTGAGTCCGGAAAAGATGCCGCTTTGCAGCGCGTGGAAAACCGTATCAGGATCGGAATCCGGCGCAACGAGCAAGAGCCGTCGTGAAAACGCAGAGAGCTGGGCCTGCGGCTTCATGGAACGCAGAAAAAGATTGCTGCGCGAAATGCCTTCAAGTCTGCCGGTTCCCTGCCGAAACACGGGGAAACCGAAAAAAATCCCGCCCAGCATTCGCTCGCCGACCAATACCGCCCAGAATTGCTTCCAAGCCGCCCAATCTCCATCGGAGACAAGATCGCGGAATATCGGGATCCCATCCAAATCCAACTGGTCAAATTCGTATAAATGCGCGTGTGCATCGAGCATTTTGTCTGGCAACTGTTCGCGGATTTTCCTGCTCCAGTCCATATCCTGTCGAAATAGTTGATAATTCATGTTTTATATGCCTCCCGGCGGCATCAACAGCGTGACTTTTGTGTATTCGCTGACGGCGCTGTCGATCTCCAGTCCGTACCGTTCGCCGTAGGTTCGCCGGATCCTCCAGTTTACGTTATAAAGTCCGAAAAAATGCATATCCGCGGGAGGCGGGTAGCAGCGGAGCGTCTGACGGATGGACTCCAGCTCCTGCGGCATGAGCCCGATGCCGTTGTCGGTAATGGTCAGGCGGAAAAAGTCCTTGTCCAGGCCTGCTTCCATTGTGATGAGACCGTCGTCGCGGTAGCCGTCAAAGCCGTGCACGACGGCGTTTTCCACGATTGGCTGGATACTGAGCTTGATGATGATATGCGAGAGGTATTTCTCATCGATCCGGTTTTCCAGCCGGATATTTTTTTGCCGCGCCAGATGCTGGATCTGCAAATAATACTGCACGAGCTGGATCTCGTCGCGCAGCGGGATCATGGGCTTTCCGCGGGAAAGCGAGGACTTGAAAAAGCCGCTCAGAGCCGTGACCAACTCGGTGGCGCTCTGCGCGTTTCCACTCTGCTGGAGCCAGAGGACCGAGTCTAACGTGTTATAAAGCAGGTGCGGATTGATCTGCGACTGCATGAGCCGCAGTTCCAAGTTCTGCGCTGCGCGCAGATCTGCTTCGCGCACACGCTGCGCGGCGACAAGGCTGTCTAACATATTGTTGATCTTCTCAGATAGGAACGCGATCTCATCGACATCGGCTGTGGAACAGCGGAGGTCGATCTCACCGCTGTCGATACGTTTCATTGTACCGGTCAGATCCTGAATCGAACGGGAAAGACTTCCGGAGAGCTTGATAGCAGAGGCTAGCGCAATAGCGGCGCTGGCAACCAGAAGCGCACAGACGGAAACGATATACTGATTCATCTCGCTGCGCGCGATGCCGGTATAGTCGTTGAACGGGATCACCAGAAGACCGCCACCGTCCAGTACACTCCGGCAGGAGAGCATGACGGTTCGGCCATACCGGTTTTTGTAGGAAAGCGTCCGCGTGCCGGATTCGGTCTTGAACAGCGCCCCACGGCTGTCATCCTGATAGATGCTTCCGACGGTGTATTGCTCGGCGGAAGCATAGATAACACCGTCACGTCCAAGAATCATGCCGCCATCGGCAACGTCGGAAAATGTATGACTGAGTTCGTCGGGATCGATGGCGAACAGAAGAACGCCGAGCTTTTCCATCGTCGCGGAATCATAGAGAAAGCGGATGCAGAACAGCTGGGAGCGTGAATAGCTGCTTTTGCTTTCCTGCAATGTGCACACGGCCCATTGTGTGCGGATATAGTCGTTCTGCGGATCCAGACCGCGCGCGGAGAGCAGCGCAAGGACGTCTTCATAGCCGGAAAAGCAGGCGCGGTAATTTGTCGAATATGTATATGACAGGCCGTTTTTCAGGTGCAGCTCGACCAGCGGGAAGCTGACGCCGTCTGAAAAGGCGCTGCTGACGTGGTTGCGGATCTGCCCGGCGATCTGGCCGCGGAGAGACTCTGCGTCGGCACTGCTAGATTGTCCGGCGGCCTTGCGCAGAGGTGCGATCCGGAGCATCTGCGTTGTCCGGTCCTGCACGGACAGGAGATAATCGTCCAGCGCCTGCCCGGCGGAAGCGATATTGCGTTCGGACAGCTTACTGCTGAGTGCGCGCAGCTCTCTGGACGCCAGCCGGTAGGAGCAGACGCCGACCAGCAGCACAGACGCGACGCAGATGCAGCTCAGGCACAGCGCCAGCCGTCGCTGGAAGGAATGCCCGTAAAGGCGGCGAAAGAGATCAATCATAAAAAACCTCCGGGCGCTCAGAGCTGAAGCAGCGCGGCGCAGCCGGACGTATAGTCCTCCCGCAGCTGCGGGAACAGCCAGAGCGCATTTTCAAACAGAATTTTTTTCTTTTCCTCCGTGTGCAGAAGCGCACAGTCGATCCGGGCGCGCTGCGCGGGGCTGAAATAGCAGCCGGAGTCCGTGCCGAACAGGATGCGGTCTGCGCCGACGGCCTGTACGGCGCGTTCGAGCAGATTCATCTCCATGCTGTGCCAGCTGGAGGTGTCGGTGTAGAGATTACTGGCTTTGTTCTGCTCAATTGCGCGGCACTGGTGCATCTCATCACTGTCTGGGCTGCATCCGAGATGCGACAGGACGGTGATCACGGATGGATGGCGGTCTGCAAACGGGACAAAGTCCTCCGGCATGCAGCCGGCTTCGCCAGTGTGCGTAACAATGGGCGCACCGAGTCGTTCGGCAAAGGCATAGACTGCTTCGCCATAGGTTGAGATAGAGTAACTGTGGATGGGCGGGTGGAGCTTCAGCCCCAGACACTGCCCGGATGCAAGCAGTCGCTCGGCCTGATGGAAGCTTCCCGGAAGCCGCGGGTCGAGCGTCACAAGCAGCCTGACGCGCGGGACGCCGGACAGTTCGAGCAGCGCGTCCTCATTCCAGCGAAGGTCTGCGCCGCCGACGGGGAAGAGCGTCCCGAGATGGCTGACGCAGGAGACGGCGATATTGGCGTATGCGCTGTTGCGCAGCAGCAGGGAAAGCTCGCCCGGCATCTCGGCCTGCGCCGATTGCAGCTGCGGCTGGGGCAGGTTCCAGCAGCCGTAATGCGCGTGGATATCGATGGCGGGCAGCGCGCGGAGCGCGGAAAGACGGTGCAGCTCGTTCATGGCGGGAGACTCCTGACAGGTATTTTATACACGATAACATGAAATGCCGTCAAGGACGGAAAAACCATCCAGTTTGCTGTGCAGTGTTTCCTATTTGCATCTCATTTTACACGATTCCGGGCGCGGCGTCTCCCCAAAATATTGACAAATGGTTTGATATATTGCCCACTTTCGCTCAAAGCGTTGACTTTGGCGGCTGGGCTTGTTAGCCTGAAACTACGAACGGCGCATACCGCGCCGAAATACTGGACATGGAGGAAGAATCATGAAACGTTACCTTGCATTGCTCCTCGCACTCGTCATGCTTCTCTCGCTGGCCGCCTGTACGAAGGCACCTGCGCAGACTGCGGACGAGCAGACTCCCGAAACGACCGGAACCACCGAAACAGCGACCGAACAGACGTCTGAGCAGCCTACAGCAGAGAGCGGAACGCTCAAGCTTGTCTGGCACGCCGCAACTGGCATCGACACACTCTTTGAAAGTCCGTGGAGAGATGTGCAGTGTCTGTATCCATTCATGGTTTTTGACCGTCTTGTAAGCATCAATGGCTCCGGCGAATATGTCATGGGGCTGGCAACTGACTATGCAATCAGTGATGACGGCCTGACCTACACATTCACCATCCGTGACGGAGTAACATGGCAGGATGGAACTCCGTTCACGGCAGATGACGTTGTCTTTTCACTCTGGGGCGATATTGCGAATCCCAATGCGGCAGTCGGTAAGTCTGAGATCAGCTGCATTGAAGGTGCCGATGCGGTCATGAACGAAGGTGCCCAGACGCTGTCCGGCGTCAGCACGGACGGCAACACCGTGACGGTGAAGCTGACGGCTCCGAACCGTGGCTTTATGGTTGGTATTGCACAGATTGCCATTCTACCCAAGCATGCTTTTGAGGGTGTTGCCCCGGCAGACTTTAATACCTGCAGCTTCTGGGAAAAGCCGTTCGGCACCGGTGCCTATAAGATCGATCAGGTTTCCTTCCCCGATTATTTCACCTGTGTGCGCAACGAAAATTACTGGGGCGAGCCCGCAGGCATCGAAAACGTCCTGTTTACCAGTTACGCGACCGGCGGCAACGACGCAATCGTTGCTTCCATGATCGCAGGCGATCTGGACTTCGCGTATGGCAACGCTATGAACGATATCGCGGTCGCCGACAACATCAAGGCACAGAACACCGATGTTGAGAGCTATCTGCTGAGTTCGAACTATATGCGCTTCTTCATCTTCAACCAGGTTGGTGCATCCGACGGGCAGGAAAACCCAGGCATCAAGGACAACCGTGTCCGTCAGGCCATCAACCTGCTGATCGACAAGGAGGCGTTTGCGAGCCTCTACGCCGGTCAGGCTGAGGCAAAAACCACGTATCTTGCAAACTCTCATCCCTACTATAACACAGATATTGCACCGTTTGAACGCGACGTGGAAAAGGCCAAGGAGCTGCTGGACGAGGCTGGCTTTGACTATTCCAAGAAGATCCGTATCTGCTATTACTATGACGATCAGACGACCGTCGACGCAATGGATCTGGTCTGCCAGAACCTTGCCGACGCGGGCATCACGGCTGAGGCATTCCTTGCGACCGGCGATATTGGTTCTATCCTTTATGACGTACACAACTACGATATTATGTATGCTGGCTGGAATAAGCTCGATCCTGTTATCCTCTATACCAACTACACCGTTGGCGGCGGCGAGGACCCGATCATGGGCGACGAAGAATATCGTCGAGAGGTTTTCAACACCCTGCTCGACAAGTATAACGCCACCACAGACGACGCTTCCGCGAAGGAAGTTGCGTATGAGATCCAGGCTGCCGCAATGGAATACATGGCTACTGCACCGATTTACGGCCTCAACACGGTCTTCATCGCAAACAGCGCGCATGTGAGCATCCCGTCCGACGTCCTCGTCCGTGACAACAGTGCCACCACCGATTGGCAGTTCAGCGGATGGAAGCTGGTCGGATGATCCTCTGAGCAAACCTGGCTTCGGCCAGATAGCCCTGCAATGAGTCTGGCGGGCGCACTATGATTTCAGGCATAGTACGCCCGCCTTATCGTAAGCAAAACCTGAAAGATTCGAGGTAGATATGCTCAAATATACACTCAAACGGCTGCTGGAGTTGATTCCAAAGCTTCTGATCATTTCGCTTGTGATCTTCTTCGCGCTTAAGCTGCTGCCGGGCGATCCGATCACAAGATCGGTCTCACCGGACGTCTATAAGAACATGAGCGCGGAGCAGTTGGAAGCGCTGCGCGAAAGCCTGGGCCTGAACCGGCCGCTTCCCGTGCAGTACCTTTCGTGGCTCGGCAATATCCTACGCGGTAATTTTGGCTATTCACAGGTGACAGGCTCCGACGTCGGCAAGATGATGGCTGGACGCCTGCCCGCGACCATTGAGCTTGCGATCTTCGCGCTGATCGTCGCAAACTTCCTCGGCCTGCTGTTCGGCTATCTGGCTGCAACGCATAAAAACAGCTGGCTTGACTACGCCAATACGACCATCGGCGTCATTGGCATCTCCGTTCCGGAGTTCTTTTTCGGAATTTTGTTCATTCTTCTGTTTGCTTTGCATTTAAAGTGGTTCCCGACGGGCGGCCGCATGACGGCGGGCGTCAACACCTTTGGGGACCGGCTCAAATATATGGTGCTGCCGGGGTTCAGTCTTGGCATCTCCCTGATCGCAACGCTGATGCGCTTTACGCGCGGCTCGATGCTGGACGTTCTGAACAAGGATTATATCAAAACGGCGCGCAGCAAGGGCCTGCCTGAGTGGAAGGTCAATTTCAAGCACGGCTTCCGCAATGCGCTGATTCCCGTAATGACGCTGCTGGTGTTCCGGCTGCCCATTCTGGTCAGTGGTACGGTCGTAATTGAAAGCGTCTTCAATTATCCCGGTATGGGCGCGATGGTGCTGGACGCACTGTCCGGCAGTGACGTGCCGGTAGTTATGCTTTCTACAATGGTCATCGCGGCCGTGACGCTGGCAGCGAGCTGTCTTGTCGATATTCTGACGGCTGCGCTTGACCCGCGCGTGCGCCTGAACTGACGGTGGTGAATACAATGAAAAAACAAACTGCATATAAATCCAGTCTGGCCAGACGAAACCTGCAGAAATTCTGCGCGAACAAAATGGCGATCGCGGGCTGCGCGCTCATGACGATCATCATTCTGGTGTCGCTGGCTGCGCCGCTGCTGACGCCGTATGATCCGACGTTCATGGACGTGACGCAGAAGGCGCTGCCCGTTTCGCGCGAGCATCTGCTCGGCACGGATCGCATGGGCCGCGATATTCTGGCAAGGCTTCTGTACGGCGGACGGGTCTCGATCCTCATTGGACTTGTCAGCGCTGCGGGCGCCAGTCTGATCGGCGTCGTGCTCGGCTGCATTTCGGGCTATTACGGCGGCGCGGTCGACAAGGTTCTTCTTTATATCTCCGAGCTGTTCATGACGTTCCCGAGAACGCTACTGGTGCTGCTGTGCGTCGGTCTTGCGGGGCAGAGCACCGCCAATATCATCTGGATCTTCATTCTGACGGGCTGGTCGGGCACGCATCGAATTGTACGCGCGAAGATCATCTCCCTGCGGGAGGAGCCGTTTATTGAAAGCTGCATTGCAAACGGCGTCAGCGGATGGTCGATCATGTTCCATCATCTGATGCCCAATACGCTCGGGCCGATCATCGTGGACGCGACGCTCTCTGTGGCGAGCTATATTCTGGCCGAGGCCGGACTGAGCTTCCTCGGCATGGGTGTGCCGTCCAATATCCCAACGTGGGGAAATATCATCAACGCGGCAAAACGTCTGGACATCATCCAGACTATGCCGATGCTCTGGATCGCGCCGGGCGTTGCAATCTCTCTGTTTGTGCTGAGTATCAATTTCTTCGGCGACGGATTGCGCGATGTTTTTGATGCGGCTCAGTGACGCGCTGCGCAGGAGGAACGAACATGAAAGAATCAACCGATATTCTGCGGATCGAAAATCTGCAGACTGAGTTTAAGGTCGGCAAACGCATCGTCCATGCTGTCAACGGCGTCAGCTATACGCTCGGACGTGGGCGGACGCTCGGCGTGGTTGGAGAATCCGGCTGCGGTAAGAGCGTAACGGCGCATTCCGTATTGCAGCTGCTGCCGAAGGCCGGCAGGATCGCCGGCGGAAAGGTCGAGTATATCCGCGCCGACGGCACGACGGTCCGGCTCGACCAGCTCAAGCCGACAGGCAAACAGATGCGCGCGATCCGCGGCAAGGAGATCGCCATGATCTTTCAGGATCCCATGTCGACGCTGAATCCCGTATATACGGTGGGAAGCCAGATCCTTGAGAACCTGAACCAGCATGAAAAGCTTTCTAGGCAGGAAGCCATGCAGCGGGCCATAGAGATGCTGCGGGATCTGGGGATCCCGGATCCGGAGACGCGAATCAAGGAATATCCACACCAGTTTTCCGGCGGCATGAAGCAGCGCGTGATGATCGCGATTGCGATGATCTGCAATCCGGAAATTCTGATCGCAGACGAGCCGACGACCGCGTTGGATGTGACCATTCAGGCGCAGATCCTCGAGCTGATGAAGCGTCTGCAGAAGGAGCACGGGACGTCCATCATCCTGATCACACACAACATGGGCATTGTCGCGGAGAACTGCGACGATGTGGCAGTCATGTACATGGGGCGCGTCGTGGAGTACGGCACGCTGGAGCAGATCTTTACAAACCCGCTGCATCCGTACACGCAGGCGCTGATGCGCTCCGTGCCTGTGCTGGGAATGGACAAATCCGGTGAATTGGAATCGATCCCCGGTACGACGCCCGATGCCGCGACAGTTTTCACGGGCTGTGAATTTGCCAACCGGTGTCAGCGTGCGACAGAAGCCTGCTTCCACCGCTTCCCGATAGACACGGTCTACCCGGACGGGCACAGAGTCCGCTGCCTGCACTATGAGGAGGGAAAATGATGGAAGCAGAAAGACAGAAGCTGCTTGTGGTGGAGGATCTGTGCAAGGAATATCTCTCCCGGCAGAAGAAAAACGGGCAGCACCGGACCGTAAAGGCTGTTGACCATGCATCGTTCAGCGTTCTGCGCGGCGAGACCTTTGGAATCGTCGGCGAGTCCGGCTGCGGAAAGACGACGCTCGGCAAGTGTATCGTCCGCCTGCACGAGCCGACATCCGGAAGCATGTATTTTGAAAAGGATGGCAGCATGCAGGATATTTTGAAGCTTTCCAGAGAGGATAGCTTCAAAATGCGACAGAAGCTGCAGATCGTGTTTCAGGATCCCTATGCTTCGCTCAACCCGATGCACAACATCCTCGAAGCGTTTGATGAGCCGCTGCGGATCCATGGCTTTGGCGGCAAGGCGGAGCGGAAGGAGATCGTGGCGGAGATGCTGCGGACGGTCAACCTGCAGCCGGACTATATGTACCGCTATCCGCATGAATTTTCCGGCGGCCAGAGACAGCGCATCTGCATCGCAAAGGCGCTTGCGCTCAAGCCGGATCTGATCGTCTGCGACGAGCCGGTCTCCGCGCTCGATGTATCCATTCAGGCGCAGATTTTGAATCTGATGAAGAAATTGCAGCGTGAGTTTGGCCTGTCTTACATTTTCATCGCGCATGACCTGAGTGTCGTGCAGTACATGAGCGACCATATTGCCGTCATGTATCTTGGAAAGATCGTTGAGATCGGAGAAGCGGGCGCGCTGTATCAGAACAGCCTGCATCCTTATACACGGGCGCTTCTGTCCGCGGTGCCGACGCCGGTCTATGGACAGAAGAAGCAGCGCGTGGTGCTGGGCGGCGACGTTCCGTCGCCCCTCAATCCGCCAGCCGGATGCCGGTTCCACACACGCTGCGAGCACTGCATGGAGATCTGCCGGCATACAGAGCCTCAGCTGCGGCAGGCCGGAGATGGGGAGCATATGGTTGCCTGTCATCTGTATCAGCAAAATGGTGATGCGTGATGAAACGGATTTTATGTTATGGAGACTCCAATACATGGGGTTGTATTCCGGGCGTATATGCACGCTATCCGGAAGCTGTCCGGTGGGCAGGCATCATGGCAAAGCAGCTCGGAGACGGCTATCGGATCCATGAGGATGGGATCAACGGTCGAAGCACAGTCTGGAATGATCCGGAAAATCCATGCAGGAACGGCCTTGCAGGGATCGGATATGCCCTGTATCGAAGTAAGCCGTTGGACTTAGTCATAGTTATGCTTGGAACCAACGATCTGAATTATACAGATGCAAATGGCTATGAAAACGGGTTGTGCGTGCTGACCGAACAGATACTGTCAGCGCAGCGTGTCTTTCCGGGAACATCAGACGTGTTCTCCGACAATCCACGACTGCTGCTGATTTCCCCGATCCGCACGACACCACAGATGCCACAGTATGAACAGTCTTGCCTTCTGAACCAGTCTACACAGCGTGTTGCGCGGCGCTTTGGTGTGCCGTGGATGGATGCAGCAAAATTTGCGCAGGCATCTACCGCTGATGGCTACCACATGGATGCAGATAATCACAGGCTTCTTGGTGTGGAAATTGCAAAAAGAATCAAGACAATACTCTAACAAAACGATAGGAGAATCAACATGAAAACAGGTTTTGTTCCGGCACTTGGTACCCCGATCGATGAAAACGGCAACCTTGTTGTGGACAGCTACAAAAAACAGATCGAGACCATGATCGCGCAGGGCGCGGCGGCGATCCTCAGCATGGGTTCCATGGGGCAACAGGCGTTTTTGCGCAATGAGGTCTGCGCGGAAACAGCCAAAGTAGCCGTGGAAGCGGTGAAAGGCCGCGTGCCGGTCTATGTCGGCTGTATGGATAACTCTATTTCCCGCGCAAAGGCGCGGATCGCTTCCATGGAAGCACTTGACCTGACGGCGTTCGTGTTCACCACGCCGTACTATGAGGTCGATTCCGACGCGCAGTGCATCACCTATTTTAAGGCGGTCGCTGCGGCGACAAAGCATGGCGTGATCCTCTATGACCTGCCCGGTGTAACAAACCACAAGATCACCTACGAGATGGTCTGCACCCTGCATGAGCAGGTTCCGAATCTCATCGGCATCAAATCCGCAGATCTCTATATGCTGCGCAAACTGCGTCTGAATCCGCTCTTCAACGATTTTAAAATTTTCTATTCCGGCCTTGATGCATTTGACATCGCTTATCCGTGGGACATCGGCTGTATTCTCGATGGCATGCTTCCCTGCACACCGGTCAATACCGGCAAGCTGATCCGTGCGCTGGATGCCGGAGATCGGGAAGCAGCGGCAAGATATCTGGACAATATCATCACGCTGCGGGACTTCTTCTGCACCTGCGATCTGTGGCCTGCATTCAGTGCAGCTATGAACCTGCTGGGCTTTGCGGGGCTGCATGCACCTGATTGGATCACGCCCGTATCCAATGAAACCAACGAACGGATCCGCGCGGAACTGATCCGCATTGGAGAGCTTGGGCTATGATGGAAACAGAGGAAAACCACTATGAAACACGCAAATGAACTATTCCAGCTGAATGGAAAAGTAGCAATCGTAACGGGCGGAAGAGGCCTATATGGCGCTTCCATTTCGGCTGGTTTGTGCGAAATGGGCGCAACAGTTATCATTGCGTCCAGAAACGGAGAAAAATGTGAGGAATATGCTGCAGAGCTGCGTTCACAGGGCTATAGCGCAAAGGGGTTACCGCTTGACCTGAATGACGATGCATCTATCCGTATACTGGTGGAAACTGTTATCCGGGAATACGGGAAAATCGATATTCTTGTAAACAATGCGGTAGATCGCCGCAACCTGCGAACACTGGAAAAGGCAACACGAGAGACCCTACAGGCATCTGCCAGTACAAATCTAAATGGGCAGATCCTTTTATCGCAGGCGGTTCTTCGCCACATGGTACAGGCCAAGAGCGGCAGTATCATCAATATCAGCTCCATGCGTGGACTGGATTGCCCGCATTTCCCATTTTATCCGGAATCTATGGAAAACGAAGTGAACTATACGACAGAAAAATGGGCGCTTGTCGGTTTAACAAAGTATATGGCAGGCTGCTATGGCAAGTACCACATTCGTGTCAACTGCATTGCGCCCGGCGGGTTTAATCCCGGAATGGCCGAAAACGAGGATGGCAGTACATTCATGAGGACTTATATAGAAAACTGTCCGCTTGGCTGCTGGGCAAACGAAGATGACATCAAAGGGCCAATTGTTTTTCTGGCTTCTGAGGCGTCAAACTATGTTACAGGTGCAACAATTGTAATGGACGGCGGTTGGACGATCTGGTAAGGAGGAGACTTCATTGCAATATGTAAAAAAAGACGGGATGTGCATTTCGAAATTTTCACTGGGAACAGTTCAGCTTGGGATGAATTATGGGCTCGGTGAATTTGCAACGAAGCCGTCAAAATCTGAAGCATTCCGAATCCTGAACCGAGCTGTGGAACTGGGCGTCAACACATTTGACACAGCAAACGACTATGGTGACTCCGAGCAGCTGATTGGACAGTGGCTGCAGACAAAGCCGTCAGACGAACGGCCGATGGTCGTAACCAAAATCGGCCCGTTCGATCACAGCAGCCCAGCGGTGTTGAAGTCGGATATCCTACGTCAGGCAGAAGCATGCAGAAAAAATCTGAGCGTTTCCTGCATTGATATGCTGATGGTGCATGATTTCGAGGACTATGAACAAGACACAGATGTTCTGGAGGAAACTTTCACGGAAATGAAACGAACTGGCCTGATCCGGTATAGCGCTCTTTCCGCATATTCCAGACATAATTACAACGTTCTGGCAGCGTCCGGATTTGATGCCGTGCAGATTCCTCTGAATGTGTTCGACTGGGGACAAATTGAAAACGGAGGGGTATCTGCGCTGGAGCGGTCGGGGAAAATTGTATTTGCCAGGAGCGTTTACTTGCAGGGATTGGTCTTTATGAAGCCAGACGAGTTAGATCCGCACATGGAATTCTGTGCACCGTACCTCAAAGAATACCTGCAAATCTGTGGGGAATTTGGTTTGTCGCCTGACGTTTTGGCCTTGTCTTTCGTCCTTTCTGTTCCAGGAATCAGTTCTGTTGTTCTGGGCTGCCAGCGACTAGAGCAGCTTGAAGCAAATGGACGGCTAATTGATCAGACGGTTCATCTTTCACAAACGCAGATGCAGCGCCTACATAAGACGTTTACAGGAATCGACCCTCGGGTCATCAATCCCGGAGTGTGGTTCAACCACACGTAAAAAGAAAAAGCGGTAAAACGGACAGGAGGAATCGCAGCATGACAGTTCAGGATTTTATTGTGAACTACAGTGCGACGTTTGAATATCTGCACAAGCGCTATGGAAAGGCGGCGGTCGTCGCACTTTGGGAGTACCTGGGCGAGACGAATACAGAGCTTTATGACATGGTCGCAAAAGACGGGCTGGAAGGGTATCTCCGGTATTTTTACGGGGATACCGGAACTTGCTCCCGGGAAAACGTGGAGGGCGGCGCGTGGATCGACGAGAACGGCCTTTATACCGAGCATCTGACGGGCTGCCCGTCTGTCGGAGAGCTGGAGGAGCGCGGCAAGCGGCCGTATCGCTACTACTGTGAGCACTGCTACTGGCTATATCACAAGTCGCTGGAGGATCATGGCTTTACCTACGACGCGGACTTTGAATTGCAGCCGCATGAGACCGGCTACAGCAAGCAGTGCACGTTCTGGGCCAGGGCAAGGGAGGATGCAGTATGAGCGCAATCGGAGAATGGTTCGGATATTACAGCGCGATCTTCAACTACATGGAAAAGACCTATGGCCGCGAGGAGCTTGAACGGTATCTGGACTACATCGCAAAGGTGCCGAACTGCGATATCAGCGCACAGTACCGGGCGGGCGGTCTGGGCGCGATCCGGGCGCGGTATGAAAAAAACTTCCGGCTGGACGGCGATGAGAATACCGTCCGCAGCGTGTGTGACGGGACACGCCTTCAGATGCAGGTGCGCTGCCCGGCGTATTTCAACGCACCGCCGTCTGCACATCCGGCCCGCCAGATCACGGAGCGCTTCTGCGACTGCTGCATCCGGCTGAACACCGGTATCCTGCGCGAAGCCGGATATGCGCTGACGGTGCAGAAGACAGGAACCGGAACATGCGAGTGGTGCATCAGAAAGGAAGAAGATCGATGATCGCTGACACGATTGAACATGCGGACAGATATTTCTGCACGGAAGGGGTCACAAAGGCATTGCAGCTGCTGCGCGGCTGCACGGCTGCGGAGTTCGTGCCGGGAAAACACGAGATTGACGGCGAACAGCTCTTTTTCATCCATACGGAATATGAGACGGAGCCTGCTGAGCAGGGACTGATGGAAGCGCACCGAAAATACGCAGACGTAATGCTGATGCTGGAGGGCGAGGAAGCGCTTTATTTCAAGCCCACGGAGAAGCTCAGTCATATGACAAACGAGTACGACCCGGAGCAGGACGCGCTGCTGGCCAGACTGGATGCGGACGCTTCGCGGCTGGTGTTCCAGCCCGGCATGTTTGCAGTGCTACTGCCGGAGGACGCGCACTGCCCGGGTTGCCAACTGCGCGGCCCGTCCCACGTTAAGAAAATCATTGCAAAGGTTATGCTTTAGGCTTTAGCTTGCATATGACAATACGCTTATATGGTGCTGTAACACTAGATACTCTTAAGGAGAAAAGTCTGTGAAAAAAACTTTACTTATTGTTGATACCGATATCGGGAGCGACATTGATGATGCTTTGTGTTTAGCATATCTGTTAAATCAACCAAAGTGTGAAATACTTGGAATTACAACGTGCAGTAGTGAACCTGAAAAGCGTGCAGAAATTGCTGATTCAATTTGTCGTTATGCCGGGAAAAAGATTCCGATTTTTCCCGGGCTAGGCAATCCGATTCTTGGAAAGCAGATGCAGGTCTCGGTTCACCAATATGATGTTGTTGAACAGCTAGATCACGAAACAGTATTTCCACGTAATTCTGCTATCGATTTCATGCGCCGGGTGATTGAACAGCACCCATTCGAGGTTGTCATTCTTGCGATTGGACCTCTAACCAATATTGGAGCTCTGTTTGCCGCTTATCCTCATCTGATTCCGATGATCAAAGAGGTATCGTTTTTGGGCGGAAGTTTCTTTGAAGAAGGCCTTCGTTTTCTCACTTCTGAATGGAATATAAAGAACGATCCGGTAGCTGCCAAAATCGTATTTGCTTCGCCTGTTAATATACGCGTTGCTGGTCTGGACGTTTCACTAAAACTTCGGATTAACTGTACAGATTTTATTGCCGACACCAGCTATGCATCACTGAAGCCAGTAATTCTGTATGCAAAAAAATTCCTTGAAAGAACAAATGATATGTATTTCCATGACGCCTTGGCTGCAGCTGTCTTATTTTGCAGTGATTTGTGCCAGTTCAAACACGGTTCTGTCATAGTTGATTTAGGCACAGAGTTAGGACGGACATATTTTGTTGAATGCCAAAATGGGAATGCCGAGGTTGCCTATTCTGTAGATGCCGAGAAATTCTTTAAGCACTATTACGATACAGTCTCTTAATGTCGTAACAATTCTCGTGTAAAGAAGGAATCCAGCACGAGCAACAAGAAAGATATCGTATAATCAGGGAGGGGTATTGTATAAAAGTTGTTTTTTTAGGTGATTCGCTTACTGACGTTGGCCGGAATTCTGAAAATGGCAGTCTAGTGCCTATTGGACAGGGGTATCCATTGCTTGTATCGGCTAAATTGGGCGCGGAACGTCCTGGCGAATACGATTTTTATAATGCTGGAGTCAGTGGTAGCCGTGTGGTCGATTTATATGCACGGATTAAGGCAGACGCATGGAATAAGGCACCTGATATTATCAGCATTTTGATTGGAGCCAATGATGTCTGGCATGAACTGGGTGAGTTAAAGAATGGCGTTGATGCAGTGCGCTTTGAACGTATTTACCGCATGCTTCTTTCTGATACGTTGCTTCGTTGCCCCAATGTAAAATTTCTTTTGCTTGAACCTTTTGTGTTGCGAACATTTGCAACAGATGCCAAATGGGAGACTTTTAGGAGCGAAATTTCACTTCGCGCCCTCGCAGTTAAGAAGCTGGCTGAAGAGTTTAACACAGGTTTAGTTTTGCTTCAAAGCATTTTTGATCAAGCTTGCTCGCGTGCCCCAGCGGCATATTGGCTTGGTGATGGCATACATGCAACTCCTGCAGGACATCAGTTGATTGCGGAGGCATGGCTTCAATGTCTAGAAAGCATTCGATAGTTTGTACGTAACAGGACATAACTGCATTGCTGAATGAACTAATTTTGCTGCGGGCGTCTGTGGTTAGCATTTCATGAATAGCCGTTCTCTACAACGTTTCCTGTGATTCGCGCATAGATGTGTATGCGATAAAGAGTTATCTGGTTACAGTCAATTACACTTGAGCGGAAGTACAGATAACAATATATCTGTCTCTTATACACATCTGACGCTGCCGAC